>Ga0268279_1000278_pt1 | contig 35345 bp, 37 predicted proteins | sample saktaG_6_FD_190142 | JGI IMG/M metagenome (GOLD analysis project Ga0268279, IMG submission 190142) | Saline water microbial communities from Sakinaw Lake, British Columbia, Canada - sak_2010_1_5_80m | ecosystem: Environmental > Aquatic > Non-marine Saline and Alkaline > Saline ...
TAGTGTAAGGCACGGAACGGCTTAGTGTAAGATAGTGTAAGGGACGGAATTGCTGCTGAATATGATGCTAACCCTTGTTTTGGTCATCCGCTTCCCCTGACGACCTTTAGGTGATAGCATGGTGGGCAGCACTGCTGGCTGCCTGAAATAATAAAGCCAGAGCATTAAAGAGATACCCTGTGGACATTGGTAGTGGTTACCCCCCATCAGGTATCTCGGACAGGAGGGCGCATATGGAGGCAACGAGAATAGTTATAGTGGAGGATGAGGCTCTTTTCAGCCAACTGTTGCGCCGCACACTGTCTGCTGAACCGGGATTGGAAGTAGCAGGGATGGCGGAGGATGGAGAGACGGCAGTTCGCCTTGCCAGAGAGCTGAAACCTGACGTGATGCTCATGGACATTGAGCTCCCTGGGGAGATGGATGGGATTGAGGCGGCACTGCAAATCAAAAAGGAAAGGCCTCAAATTGGAGTGGTTATCCTTTCTGCCCATAGTGACCGTCGCTACGTGACAAGCTTGCCTCTCGAGGATAGCCAGGGGTGGGCTTACCTGCTGAAACAGACAGTGCCAGACATGGCTACGGTAATACGCGCCATTGAAGGTAGCAAAGTGGGTATGTTAATGGTGGACCCCTCGATAGTAAAGAACCTGTGGCCCAGACAAGATTCAGCAGTGGCAAAGCTAACCCCCAGGCAGCAAGAAGTGCTGAAACTCATTGCCCAGGGTTACAACAACGCTGCTGTAGCTGAACGATTGTACCTGTCCGAAAAATCGGTAGAAACCTACATAAATGTCATCTACCAGGAGTTACACCTCTCCAAAGAGCCGAACATTAACGCCCGGGTCAAAGCTACCCTTTTGTATTTACAGGACTCACAGAGTCATCAGTGAAACACGGGATAAGTTGTCAAGCTAACACCGTTGTAGCTGCCCCCAGAAGTGGTTATGCTGATTGTAGATGAAAAACCAGGACCCCAAGCGCAAGGGGCTACGTAACACGTACCGAGTCGTTGTGATTGATGACGAAATCGAATTTCGTACGTGGTTGTGCTCGTTATTGGAGAATAGTGAAGACTTCCATGTAGTGGGTGAAGCCAGTACTGGTACGGAAGCTCTTCTGCTCGTCGCATCACTAATGCCAGACCTGGTGATTGCAGATATATATATACCTGATCCTGATGGGCTGGAAGTGGCTCAATACGTTCAGAGCCATTTCCCAGACATAAAAGTAATACTTGTCAGCGCTCACGCGGAGCGTATTTACAAAAAATTGGCAAGAGACGAGGGAGCATTGGGCTTTATTCCAAAGGTGAGTCTTTCCCTAGAGACTCTGCGCCAAACCCTGCAATCGGAAATGTTGCTGTGATTTTTGTGCCATCGCCTCGAGCGCTGTGGATGATACATTTGCCGCCTGTTAGTTTAGCATAGTCCTGCATTAGCGCTAGCCCCAGTCCATCAGAAGCGCTTTCCGTGTCAAATCCTTGGCCGTTGTCTTGCACTGTGAGGTGTAACCATCCATCATAGGACTGCTCCAGTCCTATGATTATTCTGGTGGCTTTCCCATGTTTAGCTGCATTGGTCAGGGCTTCTTCGCTGGTGCGATATACTGCCAGTCTTATTTTTTCTGGAATCAGCTCGCGGTCAGCCCTTTCCTGCCGCACGAGTTCTTCATCCAGCTTCATCTCGATAGACATGGCCGTTTCAAATTGGTCTCCCAGGGATTGTAAGGCTGTGGTGAGCCCGCGCCGCAGGATAGAGGGGTATAATCGGCGACTGATGGGAATCACGTCTCTCTCAAGCAAATTCTTCAATGCCTGGCGCAAGTTTCCTAGTTCCGCAGCCACTTTCTCTTGTGAAGTTGCCCGTTGTTCCAGTTCCGTTACTCTGTGTAATAGAACGATGAGCTTGTTCTGCACCGTCCCATGGAGCTGTTGTGCAATTTCCTTCCTCAGAGATTCTTCCATAAGTACAATGCGTTGGCGTGATTGTTGCAATTCCCTTGCTTTCGCCAGAGCTGCCGCTTGCTCAACTCGTGCGCTTTCTGCCTGCCTGCGTTCGATGATTTTTCCCACTCGTTTAGCAATAGCGTCGAGCAACAGACCCTCTTGTCTTAAGAATGCTTTTTTGCCTAAATAACAAACGTCTATGATGCCTGTTTGTGCCTGGTGCACTTTGATATTAGAGGACTGTTTCCATGCGGTTTCTCTCCAGTTCTCTGTCTCAAACTTCTTGCTACCCACAATGATTCTGGCACAAGTAATCTCTGGATACTGCCAGGCCATCGGTAACAGATTTACTACTTCTTGACATAATGTATCCAGAGTGATTGCTGGTTTTTCAGCAATTCTGGCAATGCCATAAAAGCACTGCAATTCTTTCACGCGCTCGCTCAATGCATGTTCTGTTTGTTTGTTCTTAGTAATGTCTCTAAGAAAAGTGACTAGCTGGGTTGTTTTACCCTCGATATCCCTCAGAAGAGATAAGTTAATGATTGCCGGGAATTCTGTCCCATTTTTACGTTTAACCAAGTACTCAGAAGTCCCTGTGGGTTTACCAGAAAGCAATTGCTTCAATGTTGCAGAGAATGCTGAGCGGTCTTTTCCCGTTATGAATAGTTCTCCCTGGGTTTTTCCTATTGTCTCTTCTTTTCCATAACCCAGTCGTCTGCTTATTGCTTGATTGATATTAGTTATTTTCCCCTGCATGTCGGCAATAATGACTCCGTCAATCATGGCATCAATAAATGCTGTTGTTTTTGCCTGTTCCTCCAGGAGCTTTCGCTCAACTTCTGCTGTCTCCGATTTAGTAATCCGTTGGCGTATTTCTGCCAGTTCATTTATTAGCTGCTCTTTTGTCTTGTTTTTATCCTTCATTCTTGTCTCATCTTACAGGTTAAACGACAATTTCATCAACAATCGCCTTCATGAAATATGGTTCGCCTGATTTACCTCGGCTTGCCCCATACTAATACTCGTTCTACCTTGTGTCAATAGAACCTGGGAGAGGTTGGCCGTTGCACCTTTTAGCGTGATCGGCTATGATTGAATCAGTTCTTGCGATAGCACAATGAGTACGAATACGCAATTATCTCCTCTGGATATCAGGCCTAAACAGGTGAAGCCCTTTTTGAAATGGGCTGGGGGGAAGTCTCAGCTTCTTGGGCAGTTTGATAAATATTATCCTGTTGAGCTGAAGCAAGGCCAGATAGACAGGTACGTCGAACCTTTTGTCGGTGGAGGAGCAGTGTTTTTTCATGTTGCCCATAAGTACAATATCAAGGCAGCTTATCTATATGATATCAATCCAGAGCTTATAGTAGTGCTAAAAACTGTTCAGAAAGCCCCCTTCAAACTTATAGAGCAGCTTGATGAAATTTCGAATAAATACAAAAACTTATCCCGCGATGCAAGAAAAGGCTTCTTTTATGAGACAAGAGCAGAGTACAATGTACACAGGCACCAGATGGATTATGAATTCTACTCAGAGGAATGGATACCGAGAGCAGTATAATTTATCTTCCTGAATAGGGTTCGTTTAAATATGAAGCAATACGAAGCAGTAATCAAAGTAATGGAAGAAAACGGTGGATTTGCCACTTTGGGTTTTCTAAATCAAAATGTTTTAAAAGTGGCTAATTGCGAATGGAAAACAAAAACTCCATTTGCTAGTATCCGAAGAATTGTTCAGGATGTGAGGTTTTTTTTCAGAATAAGACCCGGTTTGTGGGCTTTAAATGCTTATAAGGAAAAAGTTCTGAAAAATTTTTCTATCGACGATATAAGCTCTAAGGAAGAGAAAGAAATATTTGATCATACTTATTATCAAGGATTACTCGTAGAAATTGGGAATCTTAAAGGTTTTGAGACATATATACCAAGACAAGATAAGAATAAGATGTACTTATCAAGGCCGCTACTCGATTATGCAACATTGAAGGAGTTATACAATTTCACTTACGAAAAAACCGTAAATAGAGCAAAATCAATTGATGTAATATGGGTTAATGAAAGAAAATTTCCAGATAGTATTTTTGAGATTGAACATTCAACTGATTTTCAAAATTCCCTTTTAAAATATTTAGACCTTCGGGATTTTAATGCAAATTTTATTATTGTTGCCGATGTTAATCGTTACAGGGAGTATGAAAGAAAAGTATCGTATACTGCTTTTTCAAAACTAAAAGAGCGTGTAGCATTTCTTTCATACCAGAAACTTGCTGATTATCATTCTAAAGCATTTCAATATTATAAACTACAGGAAGAACTTAAATTATGACCGAGAAGTTATTTGATAAGAGGATAGTATTAAGAGACAATTTGTTAAGTATTGGATGTAGTTATACTATTGCACAACTTGTTGCTGTTGAAGCAGGGGGAAGCCAGAAAATTGTGGATATTGGTTATTTGAAATCACTGGGATTGAAAGAGATGCTGCTTGTAAAAAGTATCGGATATGTGCAACAGTTTTATTTAGATGAACTGGGGCTTAAGTAGAATACCTTGAAAAACGGTTATGAAGAAATATTTGGGAACGGCTCTTGATGCATGGGCATCGGCAATAGCATTGAGAATTGCTGATGAATGGAATGGGAACACTCCTGAAAATACGGAAGACTTTTCCCTTTTATGCAATGTGTTAGATAGAGCTTTGAATAAAAGCCCAGAAGAATGCGTGAAATTAATTGGGACTACGATAATTGAGGAGTCTTATTTTGATTCAATTTAGCTCAGCATTATGTTCCTCTTTCCCACTTCGTTTTGCAAAAGTTCCTCCAAAATGGATTTGCCTTAAAAGAGGAAATCATTAAGGGGCAGCATAATTGTGTGTATTCAACTCGGTGGGTAAGGAGCGCAAAGCAATATGGCTTCTATTTGATTATGCACGAACATCTCTTCGTATTCAGAAAGCCGAGCCCCAATGAGGATTTATCACGAATACGATGGAGCATCATACCACGAGAACTAAACAGCATCACTCAGTAAACTGCACTAATACACAACAAACTAAGAGAACGTATAACCAATAGTTGTATTAGAAATCACCCCTCTCTCCAAGTTTGTCTTATATTGGAAGAAGTTCAAAACTGAAGAGTTTTTACCTGAAGTGAAATAAAAGGAATTGTATGCTAGTATTTTGCGATATCATTTTTATAAATTGTAAAGAGGAATTGAAATAGATATATGGAGTCGTTGTGGGAAACATATCATTCATAGTTGCCTTCGGTGGCGGGTTATTATCTTTTTTATCACCCTGTGTGTTGCCTTTAGTGCCTGTGTACTTGGCTAGCCTGGCTGGGCCTGATATATTTGTGGATGAAACTTATAAAAAGAAGCGTGCCCCTGTATTCCTTCATTCCCTTAGCTTCGTAGCAGGCTTTACCACAGTTTTTGTCATCATGGGAGTCGGGGCCGGGCTAGCTGGATTGGCTATCAGCTCTCACTTAGCAGTAATTCGTCAAGTAGCTGGTGCTTTGCTGATATTTTTCGGAGCATTTATGCTGGCTAGCTTGAAAATCCCCTGGTTAAATTATGAGAAACGCCTATCTGTATCCAGGGCTAATGCTACCAGTTATCTGCGTTCTTTCTTGATAGGAGCCGTATTTTCCCTGGCATGGACGCCTTGTGTTGGCCCTATACTGGGAGGTATTTTAACTCTTGCCTGGAGCTCTGAAACAGTCTGGTATGGCGCCAGCCTGTTAGCTATTTACTCCCTGGGATTGGGGATCCCCTTCCTTGTGATAGGAGCTGCTTTTGGCTCAGTTGCGCCGTTGTTAAAACGCTTCCAGCGCTATTCCACTGTAATCTATATCTTCGGTGGAGTATTGCTTATAACTGTCGGCATACTTATTTTGGCCAATAAGCTAATGTGGTTTTAAACGTAATTTAGAGATATGACTATGTTTGGAGGTTAATCATGAATAACCCATTGAAGATTACCCTGGTAGTGACATTGACCTTAATTCTAAGTGTGGGGTTGGCGATAACGGGCTGCTCCTCAAATTCTGCTTCCTCTACTCAAGGTACTCAAGGGACAGAAGTAGGAGACTTGGCACCGGACTTCCAGCTTGATAATCTTGAGGGTGAACCTGTTTCTCTCAGTGACTTCCGTGGCAATCCTGTAATGCTCAACTTCTGGGCAACCTGGTGCGGCCCATGTGTCCGTGAAATGCCCGATATACAAAGTATGTATGAAGAGCAGGCAGTCAATGGGCTGGTGCTGTTACCTGTTAACATGGGTGGCACTTCTTCTCAGGTGAAAGAGTTTTTGCAGAATCATGACCTTTTCCTGCCAGTGCTACTTGATATCGACCGCGAGGTAGCTCAGGAGTATGGAATTCGAGCTATTCCCACCACTTTCTTCATCGATGAAGAGGGTATAATTCAAGTCGTGAAGGTTGGCGCTTTTCCCAACAAGGAAGCAATAGAAAGCGACCTTGATAAAATAATGTCGTAGGCAAATTAAAGGAGGTAGTATGAGTAAAGTAATAGAAATCACGGATGGAAATTTCGAAGAGGAGGTTCTGAAATCAACGCTTCCCACGGAGGTTGATTTCTGGGCGCCCTGGTGTGGCCCATGCAGGATGGTTTTACCTATATATGACAAGTTATCGGAGGAATATGATGGCAAATTCAAGTTCTGCAAGATAAATGTGGATGAAAACCGCCAGACTGCAGCGGAATACCAGATTATGAGCATACCCATGCAGAAGTACTTCATTAATGGCCAGGAGGTTGACCAAATCCTCGGCGCAGTTCCCGAATCTGTGATACGGGCAAAAGTTGAAAGTGTCCTGAAAAAAGTATCCGATTGAATCCGACTGGTAAAGAAGGGAGAGCCTCGCCTTTTGGCTGTAGACAAAATCCTTGGTCGTGTTACAAGATGGAATTCACCTGCCTTGTAATGTTTTGCTGTGTAAGAACCAGCGAAGCCACTAATTCCAGTGGCAATAACTATAACGGAAGGAAGGTGGAGTCGTGAATGCGATTTAGAATTATGCTCAATGCTGGGCGAACTTTGTTTAGACCCTTTGCCAGGAAGAATGACCGTCAGCCATTCTTCTACGGTTATTATATAGTCATATCTTCAATAATGTTGCTGGCGGTGGTACACGGGACGTATAGCTCGTATGGTGCCTTCTTCAACTCCCTGCAGAGCGAGTTTGACTGGAGCAGGGCGGTAACCTCCGGCGTTCACTCGCTAGGCTTCGCCATCTCGGGATTGGGCGCAATGATATTTGGCAGGCTCAACGACCGTTTTGGCCCACGCCGTATACTGACCGCAGGTGGAATAATGTTCAGCCTGGGATATTTCCTTATGTCTCGTGCCTCAGACACATGTCAATTGTACTTGACCTATTGCCTGGTAATCAGTATGTGGCCAGCTGCAACGGATGTGATAGTGCTATCAACTACCTGCAGGTGGTTTGTCCACAGGAGAGGGTTAGTCAGCGGCCTGGTAAAGGCGGGCACAGGGATAGGAATAATGCTCGTGCCGCTACTAGCAAGCTATTTTATTTCCTGTTATGGCTGGCGAACCGCATGCACCCTGCTGGCACTTATGGCGATAGTATTTATCCTCCCGCTGGTACAGGTATTGAGGCGTGACCCATCGCAGAAAGGACTCCGACCCTATGGCGATGATGCTGCTATCCCGGTTGGACTGGGTGATGAGGGATTTTCCTCTAGCGAGGCCGTTAGATTGAAACAGTTCTGGATGCTTTGTGCTACCCTTTTCATGGTCTGGTACTGTGCGAATAGTGTGATGGTACACATGATACCTTACGCCATAGATAGCAATGTCCCGTCAATTCAGGCAGCCGCTCTTATATCCATTATTGGAGGAACCAGCATTGTGGGCAGGATTGTCATGGGTGGTGCAGGCGACCGAACAGGGGCAAGAAAAGCATTTGCAATAAACTTCTGTATCCTGCTGGCAGCGCTGTTATGGCTCTATTTCTCCACCGAGCTGTGGCAGATTCGCGTGTTCGCGGTGGTGTATGGCTTTGCCCACGGCGGATTTTTCGGATTGCTGGCCCCGCTTGTAGCAGAGCTGTTCGGCACCAAGTCTCATGGGGCCTTGTTCGGTATGGTTACGTTCTGGGGAATGATGGGTGGTGCCGTTGGCCCGGTGGTTGCTGGATATATCTTCGATGTAACCCAGAGTTACCAGACAGCCTTCCTCATTCTTATTATAGTCAGCAGCGTTGGGTTGACGCTTTCCCTGTTGCTGGGGCGCACCGTCGGCTCTAATACCCGTGCAGCTTAGCACAATGAAACGAAAGCAGAATGTGACACTAAGCACATGAACCAGTACGGGCCTCAGGCTCATTTTGTATTGGAATAGACTGCTATTTGCAAACAATATCTCTTTTGTGTATGATAAGAGAAGTAGTTTCAGTTAAGGCCGTTGCATACTTTTTTGTTACCTCAGGTTTACTCAAGTATTGGATGACCAGGACTCAGACTAAAATTTTAAAAAAGGAGGTCATCCAATGAATTTTGAGGACAAATCGATCCAGTGCTCCGATTGCGGAGCTACCTTCACTTTCACCGCTGAGGAGCAAGAGTTCTTCCATTCCAAGGGTTATACTAATGACCCTAAGCGCTGCCCATCATGCCGTCAGGCAAGAAAGTCAGAGCGATCTGGAAGTGACAGCTACAGCGGTGGTGCTCGTCGGCAATTGTTTCCGGCAGTATGCGCTGAGTGTGGCAAAGATACCGAAGTACCCTTTGAACCCCGTGATGGGAGACCGGTGTATTGCAGCGATTGCTACCGTAAAGTTAGATTGAGTAGATAGTGCTGGCTTAGGCCTTGAGAGCATACACAGGTTGGAATACCAACCTGTGTATGCTCCAGGCAGAAGTTTTGAAAGGCAACAAAAAAGAATGCAAGGAGAAGGCGAAAACAGTTGACAAACAACTGATTAGTAATAGCCATAATTTAATGGAAGGAGTGTTAATATGAAAATATATGTGGGCAACTTACCTTATGATATCACTGAGGATGAATTGCGTCAGGAATTCGCAGCTTTTGGAGAAGTGACATCTGTAAGTATCATCATGGACAGGTATAGTGGGCGGCCAAAAGGATTCGGCTTTATTGAAATGGCAGTAGTGGCTGAAGGTCAAGCTGCAATTACTGGAATGAATGGGAAAACTTTAAGGGAACGGACGCTGAATGTTAGTGCGGCTCGACCTCGCTCCGATGATAGAAGTGGTGGATTCGGTGGCGGTGGCGGAAGAAATAAAAGATACTGAATTGGGATTCCTGTGCTGATTACTGAACCCTCATTGTAGCCTGGTGTCGATCATGCATGCCAGCTTGCGATGGGGGAAATCAGTGGATTTGAGAATGTCTTAACCACACCCCGGAATAATCCCTCTTTTGTAATTTGAACCTCCCCATTACAGCGATGATACCAGGTATAGTAGTAGGCTTCATCCCTTTTGCAGTTTCAAGAAGGCCAGCTCATATTCCTCAATCAATTTTTCGTCGGCGAAGCTGAAGTATCTGTTATCACCTATCACGATGTGGTCCAGAACCTTAATTTGCATAGTGTTGCTGGCGAAGACTAGATCTCTGGTTATCTCTTTATCGTTATCGCTGGGCTCGGGATTCCCCGCAGGATGATTGTGTGCAAAGACCAGGGAGGCAGCGTTGTGTTTAATGGCTTGTACCATGATTTCCCTGGGGAAGACGGCGCTGGCATTTAGTGTCCCCTCGAACAGGTCTTTCACCCCGATTACCTGGTTCTGAGTATTCAGAAATATAACCTTAAAGACCTCTTTCTTGAGGTCGCGCATGGAGTGGTACAGGTAGTCAAAGACTTCTTTTGAAGATTTGCAATAGGACTTACCGAGAATCTGCTCCTTGAGAAATTCCCTGGCAAGCTCGTGCACGAATTTAATTACAAAGGTGCTATAAGGCGTAATGCCCTTGATTTTACGCAATTCCTCGGGTGGGGCCTCCAGTATGCCTCTCAAGGTTTTGAACTTGTCTATTGCTTCTTTGGCCTGCCGCTTGCGGTCTATGCGTGGCACCCCCAGGGTTAGCAGGAGTTCAATAATTTCATAATCCAGGAATGCTGTCAGCCCGAATTTATTGAATTTCTCCCGTAGCCGTGCGCGATGCCCTTCGTGGGACGCATAAGAGTCTGCTGTCCTGTATGCCTCACGAGCTTTCTGTTGCATAAGCCTCTTTCTGTCCAGCGTGCAGCAACTACCCTGTGGATGTTGCTTTTTACTTATTGCTTTGTTGTATTCTTGCCTGGGTTCTCACTGGCAAGCCCCATAGGTGAATAAAGCCAGGAGAGGCATTCTGGTCAAACACATCGCCTTTATCATAAGTGGCCAGGCTGAAATCGTAGAGAGAGTAAGGAGATTTCCTGCCCACTACCTGGCAAGTACCTTTATAAAGCTTGACCCTTATTGTCCCTGTGACGTATCTTTGCGAGCTTTTCACATAAGCAGCCAGGTCTTGACGCAGGCCGCCAAACCACAGTCCATTGTAAGTGAGGTCAGAATATTCGACAGCTACTTTATCCTTAAAGCGGAGCTGGTCTTTTGTCATCACCAGGCCCTCTAGTGCCAGGTGAGCCTGGAGCAGCACTACGGCTGCTGGCGCTTCATAGATTTCCCTGGATTTTATGCCCACTAACCTGTTCTCCACATGGTCAATTCTGCCAACGCCATGCATGGCAGCCAGCTCATGGATTTTTTGAATGAGGGTGACGCCACCCAGTTTTTCGCCGTTAAGGCTTACCGGTACACCTTTATCAAAGCCTATTTCCATATAAGTAGGTTGGTCTGGCGCCTCCTGGGGAGATTTTGTCCATTGAAAGGCGTCTTCGGGAGGCTCGTTCCAGGGGTTCTCCAGAACACCACATTCGGCGCTCCTCCCCCATAAGTTCTCGTCAATGGAGTATGGGCTGGAGACAGTGATAGGGATGGGTATATTATACTTCTGAGCGTAGGCGATTGTCTGTTCCCGTGTCATGCCCCATTCCCTGGCAGGTGCGATTACCTTAAGCTCAGGAGCCAGGGCCGCCGTACACACATCGAGCCTTACCTGGTCATTGCCTTTCCCCGTGCAGCCATGAGCTATGATAGTGGCGCCTTCCTTTCTAGCTATGTCCACCATGAGTTGGGCGATGAGAGGGCGTCCCAGAGCTGTGGCTAAAGGGTACTGCCCCTCGTAGATGGCATCAGCCTGAAGTGCAGGGAAGACAAAGGAATCGACAAAAGGTTTTCTGGCATCGATTACAATCGCCTTTATAGCTCCTACATCGAGCGCCTTTTGTTTGATAGCTTCCATGTTAGCCACATTGCCTATGTCCACGGTGAGGGTAATAATATCCAGGTTGTATTTTTCTCTGAGCCACCTTATGGCTACAGAGGTATCTACTCCACCACTATATGCTAATACTGCTTTATCCATTACGTTAGCCTCCTGCTTTTATTTTTTGCTGACTTAAAGCGCTCTCCAGTATATCAATTGCCTTATCTATCTCCTTTTCGCTAATAACAAGCGGAGGTATGAATCGGAGAGCATTTGCCTTTACTATATTAACCAGCAAGCCTTTGGCAAGGCAAGCTGCGGCTATTTCTTTAGCAATCTCATCGCTGAATTCTAAAGCTATCAATAATCCCTGGCCTCTTACATGGGTGATAAAATTAAACTGGTGCTTCAGCCCCTCCAGCCTGGACATAAAGTATTTCCCCACCTGCCCTGCTTTCCCTGCTATATCGTTATCGATAATGTATTTCATGGTGGCATAAGCGGCAGCGCAGACCAGCGGGTTGCCGCCGAAAGTAGAGCCATGGTCGCCGGGGACAAAGACAGATGCTTGCTCTTTAGCCAGGAAGGCGCCAATAGGAACGCCACTGCCCATCCCCTTTGCCAGAGACATTATATCTGGCTCGACCCCGTATTGCTGGTAGGCGAAAAGAGTTCCGGTGCGGCCGATGCCCGTTTGAATCTCATCCAGGATAAAGAGGATTTTTTTCTGCCGACACCATTTTTGCACTTCCTTGAGGTAGCCATCACCTGGCATATTAACTCCGCCTTCAGCCTGAATGGGTTCCAGCATTACACTGCAGGTCTGGGGGGTGGTGGCTCTTTTAATTGCTTCTATATCGTTGAAATCCACATTGATGAAACCCTGTGGCAAAGGCGCATAGGGCTTGTGGAATTTTTCTTGCCCCGTAGCGGCAGTCATGGCTAAAGTCCGTCCATGAAATGAGCTATTAGCGGTGATAATTTCATAAGCCCCGTCGAGACGAAGATTACCATATCTGCGAGCTAATTTTACTGCGCCTTCGTTAGCTTCAGCGCCGCTGTTGCAGAAGAAAATCCTGTCAAGACAGCTATTTTGAACTAAAATCTGTGCCAGCTCTATCTGGGGAATGGTGTAAAACTGGTTTGATGTCTGGATTAAGGTTCTGGCTTGCTTTTCTATAGCCTCGACTACTACCGGGGGGCAATGCCCCAGGCTGTCGACTGCCCAGCCACCAACGAGGTCAAGGTATTGCTTGCCCGCATCATCCCATACCCAAACTCCCTTGCCACGAACCAGGGTTACAGGAGTTCTGTTGAATGTTTTGAGAAATAGCTTTTGCTCTAATTCCTGCCAATTATTCTGCGACAATTGTTGTTCCTCCAGTTTCGTTATTTATTTCATTGAGCAAGGCGTGGGGCGCCTTGCCGTTGATAATACGTGTTATGGGCACTGTGGCTAATGCTCTGATGCAGGCTTCAATCTTGGGAATCATCCCGCCATAAGCTATGCCTGTGGCGAGCATTTTCTTCGCTTCTGTAATGTTGATGCGGGATAACATTCTGTCCGAATCGATATAAACGCCGTCAACATCGGTCAGGAAGATAAGCCTGTCAGCGCTCAGCGCAGCCGCAATTTCGCCGGCAGCGGCATCCCCGTTGACGTTGAGCAGCGTCATTTTATCCCTGTCCAGGCCAGAGCTTATCGGTGCTATCACCGGCATATAGCCCTCGTCCAGCAGTGCTTTTGGTAGGCTGGGGTCGGTGCTTATGATTTCGCCGACATAGCCCAAATTGGGGTGTTTGATAGTTGCTCGTAGCAGGTTGCCATCAGCGCCGCTCAGTCCAACTGCTTTTCCTGTTAAGGCTTGAATGGCTACGACCAGTTCTTTGTTTACCAGGCCACTGAGGACAGCGGTTACCACCTTCAGAGCCTTCGCATCGGTAACTCTTAATCCGTTTGCGAACCTGGTGGGGATGCCAAGTCTCGCCAGCCAATCGGAAACTTCTCTGCCGCCACCATGAATTACTACTAGAGGAATGCCTTGTTTTTGAAGCTTTACCAGGTCTTCCAGTGTGGTGTCATGGTTGCCCAGGGTGCTACCGCCTATCTTAACTACTATCGGTTGCATGGTTACTTCCGAATGATATTTTCGCCGTTAATAGTAACATATTCTTCGAGGTGGGTTATAGCCCGGTGGTAACTATGTGGTCAGCCATTACACGTTATTGACATAAGTCGGCAAAAATCATATATACTTAACAACCATCTTGTTGCATCATGAAGTTTAATAAATTAATTCCTGAATTAAGCGTATCCAATTTTGAAAAGAGCCTAAAGTTTTATACTGGAATTTTAAATTTCAAAATTGAATATCAAAGAGAAGAATGTAATTTTGCATATCTTTCTTTTCAAGGTAGTCAAATAATGATAGATCAGAGTAATGATAAGGAGGATTCGCCCTGGTTTACAGGAAAATTAGAATATCCAAGGGGAAGAGGTATTCATTTTCAATTTGAAGTTGATGAAATCCAACCAATCTTAGATAATCTCAATAAAAATAATTATCCAATTAAAGTGGAACCTGAAGAATATTGGTTTAGGAAAGAAGATGAATTAATCGGTATGAAAGGTTTTCTAGTAATGGATCCAGATGGATATTTACTTATGTTTAATGAAGATCTTGGAACTAAACCTTTGTAATTCTGCCGACTCTCTATGTGAATATTCCCCACGTATGTAGGGGTGAACCGTTAATTTTGATAACATTATTCGTCTAAGGGCGCTCCCACATGCCCATTTACTGACACAGGCTTTAAGGCCATGTCGGACATAAAGAGGCATTACGCTATTAGAAAAAAGGTTAAGTTATTTCAGCTTTTTGACGAGGGGAAGCGACCCGCGGATATTGCTGGTGCTCCTGTGACTCGTAAGACCCTCTACCAGTATTTCTATGAATGGAGAAGGGAAAGGCCAGTTGAGAGAAAGAAAACCGACTTTGCTAACAAGAAGTTTGATAGGGAGACATATCTTCAGGTCAGAGAAGAAGAGAAACTAGGAAAACAAAGAGAAGGCATCGCCAGATATGTAATGGACTGGGTGATTGCGTTAGTGGTCCTAAAGAGGTGGGAGGGGATCTGGAATATTCGGGAAACCCCTCTATATTTGTGAAGAATGTGGCTTTCCTAAAAATTACTTAGCACGCCGTCTCCCCTTGGAATGAGCCGCCCGTTATCCCGACTATGCCTCTTAATACTTATCCTACTTCTTTTCCCCAGCTAGGTATTTCTCCGGGTGCTGGTCGAAGGCCTTTTTGCAGCCTATAGCACAAAAGTAGTATTTCTTCCCTTTATACTGAGAGATGACTGCCGCTTTGCTCTCTTCTACCTCCATCTTGCATACTGGGTCAATCGCCATTGGGGCACCTCCTGTTAATTTGTTGCTAGATTTGGCTGGGCCAAACTTTTTTAGACGCAGTGAATTAGATACCACGGTAAGTGAACTGGCGGCCATGGCTGCCGCTGCTAAAATCGGATTTAGGAAACCATAGTTGCCAAAAATAAAGTGAAGCCCTGAGGGGACACCGCTGTTCCCAAAGACAAAGTAGAATACCCCTGCTGCCACCGGGATAAGGGTGGTATTATAGGCAAAAGCCCAGAAGAGGTTCTGCTTGATAGTTCTCATGGTGCGTTTGCTCAGGGATATAGCGGTTGTGATTCCTGTTAAGTCGCCACTAATCAGCGTGATATCTCCAGTTTCCATAGCTACATCAGTGCCAGTGCCAATAGCAATACCCACATCTGCTTGAGCCAGGGCTGGGGCATCGTTTATGCCGTCCCCCACCATTGCTACCACCTTGCCCCCTTTTTGCAACTCCTTAACCTGCTGAGCCTTATGCTCGGGGAGTACATCAGCTAGAACATGGTCAATACCTACCTCCTGGGCAATAGCCTCAGCGGTATGTCGGTTGTCTCCGGTGAGCATCATAACCTCAATACCCATGTTCTGTAGCGCAGTCACAGCCGCTTTGGCATTTGGCTTAAGGGTATCAGCCAGAGCGATGATGCCCGCTACCTGGCTATCTATACTCAAAAACATCACTGTCTTGCCTTCTGTCCAAAGTCGTTTGGCCTCCTCCTCCAGCCCATTCAGGGAAAGATTATTTTCACTCATTAGCTTAAGGTTGCCCAGAAGAAGTTTTTTGCCTTCCACAGAAGCTTCGACGCCGCGTCCCGGGATAGCGCTAAAATCTGATGCTGGAGATATTTCCAGTTTTCTCTCCGAAGCCGCCTTCACTATAGCCTCACCGAGTGGATGCTCTGAACCATGCTCTGTGGAGGCTGCCAAGCAGAGAATTTCATCTTGTGAAAAAGAGGAGAGAGCGATAATATCGGTTACATTGGGTTCACCCTGGGTTAGAGTACCTGTTTTATCCAGCAACACAGTATGTATTTTATGAGCTCTTTCCAGTGTTTCGGCACTCCTGATAAGAACGCCATGCTCAGCCCCTTTACCTGTGCCTACGATAATAGCTGTTGGCGTCGCCAGCCCCATAGCACAGGGGCAGGCTATGATAAGTACTGCCACAAAGTTGAGAATAGCATAGGTAAGAGATGGGGATGGCCCAGCAAAGTACCATACTATAAATGTGATGGTGGCAACTCCAATCACAAAGGGCACAAAGTAGCTGGCAATGACATCAGCCAAGTGCTGAATAGGTGCCTTGCTCCCCTGAGCTTCGTCCACCAATCGGATAATCTGAGCCATGGTGGTATCCTTGCCTACCCTGGTCGCCTCGAACTTGAAGCTGCCTGTCTTATTAATGGAGGCACCGATAACTTCGTCACCTATTTTTTTCTCTATCGGGATGCTCTCCCCGGTAATCGTGGACTCATCGATGCTGGAATAGCCCTCACGAAGAATGCCATCCACGGGCACCCGCTCTCCCGGTCGTACCAGAATTAGATCGCCAACCTGAACGTCTTCGATGGCAATTTCCTTTTCCTCACCGTTACGGACAACCAAGGCAGTCTTGGGGTTCAGTCCGATGAGCTTCTGTATCGCTTCTGAAGTCTGTCCTCTGGCTCGTGTTTCTAGGAAGCGACCAAGCAATATCAGGGTAATAATCATAGCCGAGGTATCAAAGTATAGATTAATCTCCATCCCGGCAGCGGCAAGAAGACCAGGAAAGAGAATCGCTATCATGCTATAAAAGTAGGCGGCTGAGGTACCCACAGCAACCAACGTGTTCATATCAGCGGTTCTGTGTCTTAACGCACCCCAGGCACCCCGGTAGAATCGCCAGCCTGCCCAGAACTGTACCGGCGTAGCTAATGCCCAGAGTAAATAGGGCTTCCCACCGAATGAGGGTGCCCACATTAGAGCCATGATTGATGCGGTGAGGATAGCGGCAAAGATAAACCGGTTCCTTACTCCACGGAGTTCTCGCTGAGCAGAAATAGTGATATCTTCCAGTGTCGCTGCTTCAAGTCCCAGTTCATAGCCAGCTTCCCTCACTGCCCGTCGCAGATCAGCTAGCTCCGTCTCTTCGGTATACTCCACAGTGGCTTTCTCTGAGGCTAGATTAACATTAGCGGAAATTACACCTGGCACACCTAACAGAGCTTCCTCAACCCGGGCGACACAGGAGGCACAGGTCATTCCGGCCACAGGGAAGATGGATTTTTTGGTAGCTACCCCGTAGCCTATTTGAGAGATAGTATTCTTAATTTTGGCGAGGTCCACCTTGGAGGGGTCATACTCTATAGAAGCCTTTTCCGAGGCAAAACTCACCTTTGCCTGCTCTACTCCAGGTGTCTCCACCAGACCCTTCTCAATAGTGGCAGCACAGGTAGTGCAGGTCATCCCGGTTATATGAATATGATCCGTTTCTGTTTTCTTAGAGTTTGTTTTCTTACCCATTGCATCCCTACCCGAGCCTGCCGGCTCTTCTTTATTCTGTTATTGATTTATATATTCCTGTTTCACCATCAGCCCACTTTTGACAACGTTCTCCACTGTTCGCCGGTTGGGGTTATCTCCGATCATCCGTATCTCCAATGGAGCCGTAGCGTTCATGAGCCAGGCCAGAATCCGGTTGGTACTCATAACACGTTCCTAGCAAGGCTACCCTGCCCTTCGGTTTACACATTCTCTTAACTTCCGTCAAGCCACGAAACGGATCAGGCACTGAGCAAAAGGGGAAAGAGGCTACTACGGTAAGGAAAGTTCTTGTTTATGGTAACGCCATATCATAGTAAAGTTCTATTCCATAAATTCAACCACTACCTCTTTCACATCCCATAAGGATTCTATTTTCTCTGTTATCTCTTCTTTTATTGCCGAAGCAAACTGATGGGCTGGGGGTAAATCGATGACTACCCGGACAGTTTCATTCTTTATCTTAATATCTCGCACCAGGTTGGTGCGTACCAGGTCTAATCCAGCCATAGGGTTCATGACTTTCTTAAGGCGTCTGCGCACTGTCTCTACCGTAGTCGGTTTTCTATCCTTAACCAGGCCGTGGAGCTCTTCATAGTTTTCAATAGCCGAATGTAAACCCTCCACAGCAAGTACCGAGCAATGTACCTTAATCTTGGGAAGTCCTCCCAGGGCTTCTGAAGCTTCCTTCCATGTAATCTTCTTAGCCTCATCCAGTGTCTTTCCCTTGGCCAGTTCGGTAATGATAGAACCGGTGGCAATGTTAGAAGCACAGCCGTAAGATTCGAACTTAACGTCTGAGAGGGTATTTGTCTTAGGGTCAACCTTGATATATACGGACACAATATCGCCGCAGGCTGGACTACCCTCTATTGCCTTTCCGTCGGCATTCTCAATCTTACCCACATTACGAGGGTGGCGAAAGTGTTCCAGTACAGTTTCACTATATGGAAATCTCATCTCTATTCCTCCTATTCTTCTTTCTCTTTGCCCAACGGGCTGATGCGTCTGAGCTCCCGCACCACCTCAGCCAGTGTATTAACCACGGCGTTGGCGTCTTCCATAGTATTGTAACGCCCGAAGGTAAAACGAATTGAGCCGTGCGCCCTTTCGTGGTCACCACCAATGCCAAAGATAACGTGGCTACCCTCTAGCGAGCGGCTGAAACATGCGGAGCCAGTGCTCACAGCAAAACCATGCATATCCAGATGCAGGGTGATAGATTCACCCTCTATGAAGTGGAACGAAATATTGGCATTCTGCGGGAGTCTCTTCCAGCGATGACCATTGAGGACGGTATCAGGTATCTCGGCAAGTATGCGGTCTATAACACGGTCGCGCATCGCCTGTAGCTGCTCGGTTTCCTGGGTGGTAATCAGTTCTACCGCCTTGGCGAATCCCACTGCGCCGGGTATGTTTTCCAGCCCCGCCCGAAGGTCAAACTCCTGAAATCCTCCATCTATCCACTTGGCTATTCTTGTCCCTTGACGGATATACAGCCCCCCTATACCTTTTGGCCCGTGGATGGTGTGGCCAGAAACCGTGACTAAATCCGCAGGTAGCCTCTTCATGTTGAGGGGAACCCGCATAAAGGTATGAGTGGCATCGGTGTGAAAAAGCACCTCTTTCTCACGGCAGATGCGGCCGATATTCTCAATATCCTGAATGGTGCCGATCTCCTGATTGGCATGCTGGATAGAAACCAGAATGGTTTCGTTTGTAATAGAATCTCTAAGCTTATCAAGGTCCACAAAGCCGTCGCTATCTACATCCAGATAGGTCACCTGGAACTCCTGCTTCTCAAGGGCTCTAGCGCTGTTAAGTACTGGGAAATCCTCGATTTTGGAGACAATTATGTGTTTCCCTTTCCTGTTGCCGAGAGCCAGCGCCACTCCCTTCAGGGCAATGTTTGAGGATTCGGTGCTTCCTGAGGTGAAAATAAACTCTTCCGGCGCTGCTCCCATAGCCAAAGCAACGGCTTCTCGGGCCTCATCCAGAGCCTCTCGAGCTTCTATGCCCTGAGAATATGCAAACTCCGAGGTAGCCACAGCGTACTTATCGAAGAAGTATGGCTTCATTACCTCTAGTGCCCGTTCGTCCAAGCGGGTGACTGCTGAATTGTCCAGATATACCTGTCGTCTGTCTAACATATCTTCCTTCCGTTATATGAAGAGGGTCACTGTTGATTCTCTGGCCTCATTTATGTAAGTGCCCACCGCACAGTATTCTGTTATCAAATCGTCACGGAGGTCTTCTTTCTTTATCCCCATTATCTCCATGGTCATATCGCAGGCAAGGATTTTGCCTCCGAGCTCCCTGAAATCTTGCAGTAGTTTCTCCAGGGAAACCACGCCAACCTTTTTCATCTTTCGTTTCACCATCCACTTGCCAAGTCCCAGCATGTGCATCTTGGAGAGTGGTCCCCTATCAAGGCCTCCTTTCTTAAGGCGTTGGAGCCCCCAGAAGGTGAAGTATAGTGACGCTTCCATCCCCATTGCCAGTGCTCCATTAGCTATGATAAGAGCGCTGTAAACTTTATCCATATCGCCACTATGAACTATAATCGTAACCTTATTAGCCATGGTCATTTCCTTCCTCTACCTGCGTATCCTTATCTTCCAGACCCCATCCTTCTCCTGAAGATCCATAAGCTCTAGTCCCAAAGCCTTAACCGCCATTGGTATCTCTTTCCTGGAGGCAGGATGTGTTCCGACAACCTCGACTATGTCACCTTCCTTTGCTTTCCTCAGAGCCTTGCGGGTTTCAACCAAAGGAACCGGGCAAATTTCACCTGTGCAGTCCACCTTTATCTCAGACATTTTACCACCTTCACACAGAACTAGTTCCACTATCTTAATTCATTACTCGTATTATTACCATCTTACGATTAATACTAACTTCTCCATTCCCTGTGGCCTAACTATATCTTATTCCTCAGCCCAGTTCTAACGGGGTGCATTCCAGGAGGAACGCCATGGCATCCACTCTTTTACGGTTGCTGCGGTCTGGGCAGGCTTACAAGCTGCGGCCAACTTCACGGAAATGTTTGGTGAAGTAGCACTCACGAAACAGTACCGCCAGGCTGCTGCTGAAATCAAAGAGGCTGCTATTGAGCCTATACCTTCAGACACGGCTGAGGCAATCAGCATGACCATAAAGTATACAGCAGCAATTGTCCCGATTACTCGTGCTGCCCACCTTGTTCGTCTTGCCAGGCAATTGCCCCTATTCTCTAACATTTGCTAGTCTCCTGCGTCAGTTGCCAGTTCGTCTTTGTGTTATGCTTCTTTCGCAGCAATATAAATTTACACCGGAAATGAATAAAACAGAAATGGGCTGGTGTCCCAAGCTGGCGTGCCAGATTATTTAGCATGGGAAAATTCGCGTAGTGAATTTTTTGAAACAAACACCCGTTGGAGCTAACATTAGGTAAATGAGCAAGACAGATAGACCTGCTACCAGGAAACGGGCTCAAAGAAGAAGTAAAGGCTCGCAAATAGAGCTAAACGACCAATTCAAACGGGCCCTGGATATAATGGAGTATACCAGCGAGAGTGTTTTCATTACAGGGCGGGCAGGCACAGGTAAATCGACACTGCTGAACTACTTCCGTAACGCTACGGAGAAAAGCATTGCGGTGCTGGCTCCCACAGGGGTTGCTGCTCTCAATGTAAAAGGCCAGACTATTCACTCATTCTTTGGATTCAAACCCAGTATCACCATCGAGCGAGTCAAGAAAATTCGCTACAGCGATGAGGCTAGCAATATCTACAAGAAACTTGATGCGATTGTCATCGATGAAATCTCAATGGTGAGAGCTGATTTGCTTGATTGTGTGGATAAGTTCCTGCGCTTGAATGGACCGGAGAGGAAACGCCCTTTCGGCGGCATTCAAATGGTCTTTTTCGGTGACCTCTATCAATTGCCGCCTGTCGTTACCGGAACTGAGAAGACAGTTATCGAGGAGCTTTATGAGACTCCTTATTTTTATAGCGCAAGCGTGTTTGACTCTGTGGAAATGGAGTTCGTAGAGTTGGAAAAGGTTTACCGCCAGCATGAAGGGCAATTCCTGGATCTGCTCAATTCTATCCGTAATAGTATGGTTACCGAAGACGACCTGGAGCTTCTTAGCCAGAGATATATGCCTCAATTCGAGCCGCTTCCCAGTGATTTCTACATTTACATGACGACCACCAACAAACTGGCAGGGCAGATTAACAGCCAGCGGCTTGCAGGGCTGAAAGGGAGAGCTTATACCTTCACTGCGAGGATTGAAGGAGAATTCGAGGATAAGTACCTGCCTACGGCAACTGACCTTCAGGTCAAGGTAGGGGCACAAATTATGATGGTCAATAACGATAGCGATGGTCGCTGGGTTAATGGCAGCATTGGGAAAATCACCGGCATGACTGTCGATAACGACGGAGAATCGGTACTTATTGCGGAATTGTCTGATGGCACAGAGGTAGAGATTAATCCCTACACATGGGAGATATTCAGGTTCTATGCCGAGGGAGGGCAGTTACAGTCGGAGGCTATCGGCAGATTCAGACAGTATCCGCTAATGCTGGCCTGGGCGGTAACCATCCATAAGAGCCAGGGGAAAACTTTTGACAAAGTAATCATTGATATCGGGAGAGGAACATTTTCTTACGGGCAGGCTTACGTGGCATTAAGTCGGTGTACCACACTGGAAGGCATTGTGCTGAAAAAACCTATCCTGAAGAAGCACATCTGGACAGATTATCGTGTAGTGAATTTTTTGACAAAGTACCAGTACGCGAAGGCGGAACAGTCCTGTTCGGTTGATGAGAAAGTTGAAATGGTCAAAAAGGCGATTGAGAATAATACGGAGTTGCGGATGGTATATCTCAAACCTAACGATGAGAAAACGAGCAGGACGGTCATTCCAAAGGCTGTTGGGGAAATGGAATACTGCAACAAGAAGTTTCTCGGCATGGAGGCATTCTGTTTGAAGCGGAATGGGGACAGGGTGTTCCGAATTGACAGGATACTGGAGATAGAAGAGGCGTAGCTATGACGCCATTGACGCTTATAAAGGAGACATGAAAATGCTTGAAAAAGGAAAATTGGCTATGTTCTGTTATCGATGTGCTCAGGCTGCGAAAGGCACAGCTTGTACTGTAAGTGGTGTATGTGGACAAACTCATACAGGAGTATATTCAAAGGAGACGGAGGTGATGAAAAATGAAAACGCTAATTGTTTACGAATCAACGCATCATGGCAGTACTGAAAAAGTTGCTAAAGTAATTGCAAATGTTCTTGAAGCAAGGCTGGTGAAGCCAAAAGAACTGGATATAAGCGCTGTGGCAGAATATGACCTGCTTGGTTTTGGTTCGGGCATTTACATGGGGAAACATCATAAAGATCTATTTGGCATTGTCGATAGACTACCTCATCACGAAAGCAAAAAGGCATTTATTTTTTCCACAAGTGGTGCAGGGGAAAAGAATATTACTAGCAATCACAAAGCGATGAGGAAAAAACTGATGGGAAAAGACTTTACAATTGCTGGAGAATTCTCGTGCAGTGGATTTAGTGATGTTGGACCACTAAAATTATTTCGTGGAGTAAATAAAGGCAGGCCCAATGATGGTGATTTAAGCAAGGCGAGAGATTTCGCAAAGCGATTGAAGGGTGATTAGAAAGCCTTGCCTTCGACCCTGCGTGATACATTGGAATGGAGAACCAGCTGGTTTTTATTCATAAATGCGCATTGCCTTGCTTAGCTTGAAATCTGTCTCAACAGAGCTGAGAAGATCCAGGTATTGCTCCAGGTAGCGCGTCATTAGAAATTGATGCCTCACTGTTTCCCTGGCATTTCGCCCCATCTCTTCTCTTAATTGCCTGTCTTTGACCAGTTGAATAATTCTCTCTGCCGCCTCTTCGATGGAGCAGACCAGGAACCCATTGTCCCCATCCTTAATCTGGTGGCGGATGCCGCCCACATTTCCTCCTATTACCGGAGTTCCCTTCCACATAGCCTCGGCAACCGTTAACCCAAACCCTTCGCGAATCGATTTTTGAAGGACAACAGTTGCCCTGCGTTGAAGGGCGTTTACCAGCGCCCCGTCCTGGTGACTGAGAATGATGATGCGTTCTTCACGTGAGCTCAGCAGGGAACGGTACACTATATCGCCTTCCGGGTCATCGGTGGCTACGTTGCCCAGCAGCACCAGTGTGCAATTCACTTCCTTTCTTGCCAATTTGAAAGCCTGGATGACGCCTTCAGGGTCTTTCCATCGGTCGAAGCGGGAGATTTGCACTACCAGTGGAAGGTCGGTGGGAATATCATAGTGATTCAGGCGTTCATTTACTTCAGACTGACTCAGCTCTCGGTTGACGATGGAGAAAGGGTCAATAGCCGGCATAAAAAACACCTGTGGCGTCTTAAGTTTCTGTTCATAGTCTTTGCTGCTGAGGATAACCGCATCATACTTTTCTATGATTGGTGACAGGTAGTTCCACAGCTTCTGGTTTCGACAGGACAGGTCGATGTGACAGCGCCAAATCCAGAAACACTTCTTTCTATAGTGGTTGATTAGTGGAAGTGGTTGTGGGTCATGAACAATGATCACGTCGTGGTCCAGATGGTTTCGGATGGCGTTTTCGTAAACAACTTGCTCGTAGAGCTTGATTTTCCTATCGCTAAGGTTGATTTCCTCACCCTGTAGGGCGTTATGAAACTTTTTGGTTACGCTGAAGAAATCGGGTGGCCCATGAATCACTCTCCAGCCAGTCTTTATGCCCAGGCTGTTCACCAGAAGCGTCAATGATGACAGCAGTTGTGACACGCCTCCGCCATAATATGTCGAGTTTACGTTAACCACACGGAGGTCCTGGAGTGGCCTGGCTTTCTCCCTGATGCGCTCGACCGTTTCCGCTCCCACGAACTGCTTGTAGTCTTCGACCTGTACGGTTCTCCTATTTTCCATGATTATTACCTCCTGTTACCGATAACGAATCTGTTATTACCGGCTACCCGTTGTTACGGGTGCTTATTCGATTTTTAATTTCCTCATGAACTGAGCTGTCTCTTCGGGTAAGGCGGTATTGATGTTAATGCCGGAGCCGATTTCGAATCCTGCTGCTTCAGTCAACCGTGGAATAATTCTCATGTGCCACAAGTAGTAGTTCTTATTCTCATCTCCTACAGGAGCAGTGTCGATAACATAGTTGAAATCAGGGTTATTAAGCCCCCGATACAGCTTGAGCAGAACTATTCGTAGAACATGTGCCAGGTTCTTCAGCTCTTCCGCCGAAGTGTTGCCAAAGCAGGCTCGGTGTATCGTGGGCACAATCCAGGTTTCGAATGGCTGATGAGAGGCAAAGGGGTGGAAGACCACGAATTTTTCCGTCTCCATCACTATCCGTTTACCTGCGCTGAGTTCGTGGCTTACAATGTCGGAGTAGAGGCATCGTCCGGTACTATCATAGTGACTGGTGGCTACTTCGTATTGTAACCTTATGTATTTTGGCACTACAGGGGTGGCTACCAGTTGCGAATGGGGGTGCTCCAATGATGTGCCTGCCGACAGTCCGTAGTTTTTAAAGATAATAATCAATTTTACAGGGGGCATTCGGCTGAGCGCATTGTATCGTTCACGATAGGCGTGCAGAACATCCTCTACTTCATTGTCTTCTCTCAGGGCGATGGGTTTATTATGCACCGGGGTTTCCACGATTACTTCGTGTACTCCTATTCCATCCATGCTCAGAAAGAAACTGTCTGCCTCCCTTCTCATAGTGCTACCATCAGGTGTGAGAGCAGGGTAACGATTGTTAAACGCTCTCACTCGCCAGCCTTGTGTCTTTTTATCTGGATATGAGAGCGTCTCGAGAGGAGTCATGGTCTCGTTGCCGGGGCAGAATGGACATGACGGCAAGAAGGCGAGTGGTTCGAGTTTGGAGTGCCTGGATACAAAATTGTGGGGCCTTTTAGTCCTTTCCCTGGCTATGATAACCCACTCTCCGGTTGTAGGATCCTGCCTTATCTCGGACATATTCTTATTGCCTTTATTGTAAGTCTTACAGAAGCGGTAATACAAGGAATTATACCAGCATTTAATCCCGCTGCTAAAAGTCATCGTCTCAGGGTCTCGTGGTTGATCTCACACTCATACCGTTCTACAAGCCTCTTCACTGTCAGTATAACCGTAGTTCAAAAACTGTATAGTATGTCCTGGACACCGCACAATTCACAATTGACAAATTTAAACTGCCCATGCTAGCATTGCCTGCAGAATTAAATATAGGGAAAGGCTGAGAACGAGATTAGTACAGCTTAGAACAGAGTTCAGAGAGTCGGGTTAGCTGCGAGCCGATACTTATGTGAAGCTGGAATGGACTCGGGAGCTGCAGGCCGAAAAGTTTATAGCTTAGTAGGTTTTGTCGCAAAGGGTAGCGTTATCATAGCCCAGGGTATAGAGACACAAAAGGGATAAGTTGTTTCCGTACCTCAAAAAGAGATGGCCGCAATCCTCTCCCTTAATCGAGGAACGGCTAAGTAGGGTGGCACCGTGAAGGCTAAAGCCTCTCACCCCTTCGGGTGAGAGGCTTTTTATTTGCCGAGCAGGGAGTTTAATCAATGTATTATCCAACACTTGAAGGAGTTAAGAAATGCAAGAAATTTGGTAACCGCGTGCCTATTTATCGTGAAATCGTTGCTGATTTAGAGACGCCTGTATCTGCCTTCTTGAAGATTAATCGTGGCAGTAATTCTTTTCTTCTGGAAAGTGTCGAGGGTGGGCAACGACTGGCACGTTATAGCTTTATCGGCACCGAGCCGTATAAAGTGCTCGCTATTAGTGGCGAGGACGAAGTAGACTCACTTCCTCTGATTGCCAAAGAACTACGCAAATACAAAGTTGTACCAGTCGAGGGGCTGCCCCGGTTTACTGGCGGCGCCATCGGATACCTGGCTTATGAAACAGTAACTCGCCTTGAAGAGTTGCCTTCCCCAAGTTCTAACCCCCTGTCTTTGCCTGAGTCGTTATTTATGTTTGTGGATACTATGCTTGTCTTTGACCATGTGACCCATAAGATTAAGGTCCTGAGTCATGTCCGCCTTGATGGCGACATTGAAGCTGCTTACCAAAAAGCAACCGAAAAGATTGATGCACTGATAGATAGATTAAATCGACCATTACCGTCAAGCCAGCACACTGGTAGCCTCGCTGCTCAGCATCGGAACAACCACGAATTTTCGTCAAACTTCTCTAAAGAAGATTTCGTAAAAAGCGTGCTGAAGATAAAGCAGTATATCGCTGCTGGCGAAGCCATTCAGGTAGTGCTATCCCAACGCCTTGCACGGCGTACCGAAGCATCCCCTTTTGAAATCTACCGAGCGCTCCGCACCATTAATCCCTCCCCGTATATGTTCTTCCTGGATTTTAATTCCTCCCATATTATCGGGGCATCCCCGGAGATTCTGGTCAGAGTAGAGGATGGGAAAGTGATGACTCGCCCCTTAGCCGGAACCAGGTCTCGGGGAAGGACTCTGGCTGAGGATACCATGCTGGAGCAAGAACTCCGCGGTGACGAAAAGGAGCGTGCTGAGCATATCATGCTGGTAGACCTGGGGCGCAATGACATTGGCCGTATAAGCGAGCCGGGCACAGTTGAGGTCAGCGACCTGATGGACGTTGAGCGCTACTCCCACGTTATGCATCTGGTTAGTCATGTCCAGGGTAAGTTAAGACTGGACCTTACCGTCTTTGATGCCCTTCGCTCCTGTTTCCCTGCTGGCACGGTGTCCGGCGCGCCTAAAATACGGGCTATGGAGATAATCGCCGAGCTTGAGCACGAGAAACGAGGCCCCTATGCCGGAGCTGTCGGCTACTTCTCCTACTCGGGTAACATGGACATGGCCATAGCTATAAGAACCATAGTAATGATTAAGGACATTGCCTATATGCAGGCAGGTGCAGGCATTGTCTATGATAGCGTGCCTGAGCACGAATATGAAGAATCAATGAACAAGGCACGGGCGCTTTTGAAAGCGATAAACCAGGCTGAGAGTCCAGTGTCGGAGAGATTGAGCCATGCTGTTGCTGATAGATAATTATGATAGTTTCACCTACAATCTATTTCAGTATCTGAGTGAGCTGGGTGAAGATGTATTGGTGGTGCGCAATGACAAGATTACTCTTCAAGATATCGAACGGATGAAGCCACAGCGGATAGTTATCTCACCTGGGCCATCCATGCCTCCACATGCGGGCATCTCCAACGATGTCATCAGACATTTTGGCTACAGGTTGCCGATACTCGGCGTTTGCTTAGGCCACCAGTGCATTGCCTATAGCTATGGGGGCGTTATCTCACGGGCTCCAGTGATAATGCACGGTAAATTGTCCATGATATATCATAACAATATGGGAGTATTCGACGGACTACCTAGTCCCTTCTCTGCCATTCGCTATCATTCCTTGGCGGTATGCCATGATGGGCTCCCTGATTGTCTGGAAGTAACCGCGTGGACGGATGACAGCATCATTATGGGACTGCGGCATCGACGGTACCCAGTAGAGGGTGTCCAGTTTCACCCAGAATCGTTTATGACGCAGTACGGCAAGGATATATTGAGAGGCTTTCTAACATTAAGGATAGGCTGCTATGATTAAAGAAGCTATCGAGACATTAGTATCAGGCCGGTCGTTAACAGTGGAAGAAGCTGCATCGGTCATGGAAGAGATAATGGAAGCCAAAGCTACCCCTGCCCAGCTTGCTGCCTTTCTCACCGCCTTGAGAATAAAAGGTGAGACGGCGGAGGAGATTGTCGGACTAGCTAGTGTCATGCGATCAAAAGCAACACGGGTGGTTATGGCCGAGCCGACGATTGACATTGTGGGCACCGGCGGGGATGGCTCCAATACCTTCAATATATCCACCACCGCTGCTTTCATTGCTGCCGGTGCCGGTCTAAAAGTAGCCAAGCATGGCAACCGTGCTGCCAGCAGTCAGTGCGGCAGTGCTGATGTATTGGAAGCGTTGGATGTCAGGATTAAATTGAACGCTGAGCAGGTGCGGAGATGTATAGAGGAGGTGGGTATCGGCTTCATGTTTGCCCCAGTGTTCCACCCGGCAATGAAGCATGCGGCTGGGACAAGACGTGATATTGGAATCAGAACGGTGTTCAATATACTTGGGCCGTTGACCAACCCCGCTGGTGCCAAAGTACAGGTGCTGGGCGTAGCTGACAGGGCGCTTCTGGAGAAGATGGCCTTAGCGATAAAAGAGTTGGGCTGTTATCGCGCGTTGGTAGTCCATGGTGAGGATGGGCTGGATGAGATAACAATTGGCGGGCAAACTCAAGTCTACGAAATAAGAGATGATGGCATCAAAACATATTCCATCAGTCCCGAAGACGTCGGGCTGACACTGGCCGGTTTGAATAGTCTAAGAGGCGGCACAGTCGCGGAAAATGCGGCTATGCTGCGTAGCGTTCTCACTGGCGCTCCCGGACCCAGGCGAGATGTGGTGTTGATGAACGCCGCCGCCGCACTGCTTGTTGGAGATAAGGTGGACACACTTCGACAGGGGGTGGCCCTGGCTGGAGAAATAATTGATAGCGGTCGTGCCACTGCTAAACTGGAACATCTAATTAAGTTCAGCCAAACGGTCGCAGAGAGCCCGAAATGATTTTAGAACAGATAGTTGCTGACACTCGCCTGGAACTGCGGGCGAGAAAACGGGCCGTCCCGTTGGCGGAGTTGCAAAGACTGGTCCTGACTCAATCCCCACCGCTTGACTTTGCTTCAGCACTGCGCGGCGAGCGTATCCGGTTTATTGCCGAGGTGAAGAAAGCCTCTCCATCTAAGGGCATCATTCGCTCTGATTTCGACCCGGTGGAGATAGCCCAAATCTATGCCAATAATGGTGCTTCAGCCATATCGGTGCTGACTGAATCCAGATATTTTCATGGTAACCTCAGGTATCTGAAGGACATAAAGGATGCGCTGGGAAATAAGGGGTTGCCTTTACTAAGGAAGGATTTTATCCATGACCCCTATCAGATTTACGAGTCCCGTGCTTATGGCGCTGACAGCTTGCTGCTCATCGTGGCTATTCTGACGCCTGTTAAGCTGGCTGAGCTAATCACACTGAGCCATGAGCTTGGAATGTCTTGCCTGGTTGAAGTACATAATAAGGCCGAGCTTGAAATTGCTCTACGGGGCGGAGCGGGAATTATCGGTATCAATAACCGCAACTTGAAAACTTTTACCGTGGATGTCGCCATTACTGAACGTCTACGCAACCTTATTCCGCAAAATAGAATAGTGGTCAGTGAAAGTGGCATTGAGAATCGTAGTGATATGGAAAAGATGAAAGAGTGGGGTGTCGATGCTGTCCTGGTTGGTGAGGCTCTGATGTCTGCACCGGATATTGCAGCTAAGATGACGGAACTGATGTTATGACCCAGGTAAAGATTTGTGGAATTAAAGAGGAGTACCATGCTTTGGCTGCAGTTGAAGCAGGTGCCGACTTTATCGGCTTTGTCTTTGCTCCAAGTAAACGTCAAGTGAGCTTCGCCAGGGCACATGAAATAATTAACGCGGTAAAGGGAAGGAGTAATGCCGTGAAGACGGTTGGTGTTTTTGTCAATACACCAGTTCAGGAAGTAAACCGCGTTGCTGAATACTGCCAGTTAGATTGGATACAACTCAGCGGCGACGAGACCTGGGACTATTGCAGGGAGATTGAGATCCCGATTATTAAGGTCGTTCACGTACCAACCGGTAAAACAGCCATGCAAATTATTGCTGAGACAAAGAAAGGGAGTCAGCTTTCTCTAAGACATGGGCTAATCTGCCTTCTGGATTCGCAGGGCGGTACTGCTTATGGCGGAACTGGTCAAGCTTTCAATTGGCAATTGGCAAAGGAAGCCTCGACATCTCTCCCCATAATAATTGCTGGAGGCCTAACCCCCCAAAATGTCGGTAAACTGGTCAGAAACATTCGCCCATGGGGAGTTGATGTCTCCAGTGGCATAGAAACCAATGGTCGAAAAGACGCGGTCAAAATCAGGGAATTCATTCAAACAGTGAGGGAAGCACAGTAAACAAATTTACAGACCATGTGCGGGGAGAGATAATTATATGCTTGTCATTATGGAAAAGGGTGCTACAGAAGCGCATGTGAAAGCTGTTATCCGTGAGATTGAAACCATGGGCTACCACGGTATTTCTATCCCGGGTATCCAGCGTACCGCTGTCTGTATAGTAGGGAATCAAGGCACCGTTGAAGATTCACGCCTACTTGCTTTGGAAGGTGTGAAGGAGACTATCCGTGTAACGAAACCCTTCAAACTCGTAAGCCGAGAAACACATCCCCAGTCCACAATTATACCTGTTGGCGACATCATGGTGGGTGGTAAGCAACCAGTAGTTATGGCTGGGCCTTGCGCCATAGAAAGTGAAGAACAGGCGCTTGGCATAGCTCGTCTTGTGAAACGATATGGGGCACAAGTTTTTCGTGGTGGTGCCTTTAAACCCAGGACCTCACCATATAGTTTTCAAGGGCTGGGCGAGAAAGGATTAAAACTACTAAAGAAGGTTCGTGAGGAAACTGGTTTAGCAATTATAACCGAGGCCACTGACTGCACCAATATCGAGCTAGTCGAACAGTACGCCGACATTATTCAAATTGGAGCCAGAAATATGCAAAACTATTCTCTGCTTCGCCGAGCGGGGCGAGCCACAAAACCGGTCCTGTTGAAGCGTGGTCTTGCAGCTACGATTGAAGAGTTACTGATGTCGGCTGAATACATTATGTCTGAAGGGAATACTCGCATTATTCTGTGTGAACGGGGAATACGAACCTTCTCTGATAATACCAGAAATACACTGGATTTAAGTGCCGTACTTTCAATTAAAGAGAACAGTCACTTACCAGTTCTAGTTGACCCCAGCCATGCTGCCGGACGAAGAGACTATGTTATTCCTCTGTCTCGTGCAGCTATAGCCGTAGGTGCTAATGGTATCCTGGTTGAAGTGCACAACGACCCCCTGCATGCCCTATCTGATGGTATGCAGTCCCTGTATCCGGAACAGTTTGCAACGTTGATGAAGGAGATAAGAAGCCTGGCCGTGTAATTGGAAGGGAAGTAACTTGGCAGGTGGCTTCAATTGTACAAAAAGGAGGTGAAGGTGTTACCTGATAAGAGAGGATATTTTGGTAATTATGGAGGGCGGTTTGTACCGGAGACTCTGGTGCCAGTCCTGGATGAACTGACAGCAGCCTATAACGAGGCGAAGACTGATGCTGCCTTCTGGGCTGAGTTTGAATCATTGTCCCGCGACTATTCAGGAAGGCCGACAGCACTTTACCTGGCAGAAAGGCTAAGCGAACACTGCCGAGGTGCTCGAATTTTCCTGAAAAGAGAGGATTTGGCTCATACTGGTGCTCACAAGATTAACAATGCTTTAGGACAGGGCCTTCTGGCTAAGAAGATGGGAAAGCGAAGGGTTATTGCTGAAACTGGTGCAGGACAGCATGGGGTTGCCGCTGCTACCATATGCGCCAAATTGGGACTGGACTGTATTGTCTATATGGGTGAGGAGGATATGCAACGTCAATCACTTAATGTCTTCCGCATGAAACTGCTAGGAGCAGAGGTGCGTCCTGTCTCCTCGGGCAGTAAAACTTTAAAGGATGCCATTAACGAGGCGATAAGAGATTGGGTGACCAATGCGCGTGATACTTATTACCTTTTGGGCTCGGTGGTAGGCCCACATCCCTATCCTGTGATGGTTCGTGATTTTCAGTCAATAATAGGTAGGGAAACTAAAGAACAAATTTTGGACAGATGTCATCGTCTGCCTGACTACATAGTTGCCTGTGTCGGCGGTGGAAGTAATGCTATTGGTATCTTCCACCCCTTTATGAATGACACGGATGTTAAATTTATTGGCGTAGAAGCGGCGGGGAGAGGCATCAAGATGGGTAAACATGCCGCCTCCTTAGTTGCAGGGAAGGTAGGAGTGCTTCATGGGGCAAAATCATATGTTCTTCAAAATGATGCAGGACAAATTATGGAAACACACAGTATCTCAGCCGGGCTGGATTACCCTGGTGTTGGCCCTGAGCATAGCTACCTTAAGGATTCAGGACGTGCTACCTACATGGCGGTAAGTGACGAGGAAGCCCTTGAGGGCTTTACACTGCTATCCCACGTTGAGGGAATCATCCCGGCTCTTGAATCGGCCCACGCCGTGTTCCAAGCCGCTAAGATAGCAAGTTCGTTAGATGAGGAGCAAATCATTGTGGTCAATCTGAGCGGGCGCGGTGATAAAGACATAGATATTGTAGTTGAAGCATTGGGGGTGAAGTCTTGAGCCGAATTACTTCTGCCTTTGAGCAAGACCACAAAGCTCTTATACCCTATATCACTGTAGGTTATCCTGATATCGAAGCTACTCTCAAGGCAGTTACACTTCTTGCCAATAGTGGTTGTGATATTGTGGAGATGGGGATACCCTTCTCTGACCCTGTTGCCGATGGCGTTACCATACAGAGAGCTAGCTTTCACGCCTTACAAGGTGGTGTTACCCCACGGCTTTGTCTTGAGGTTGCCCGACAACTGAGCCGTAAGGTAAATATACCACTGGTATTTATGACCTATTTTAATCTGGTCTTCAGTTACGGTGTTGAACAATTCTGCCAGGATTGCATGAGATCCGGTATCAGTGGCTTAATCATCCCTGACTTACCCCCGGATGAAGGCTCAGAGCTGGAAGCTGTCACTCAGAGGTATGGCCTTGACCTGGTTTATCTCCTGGCTCCAACCAGTACCGAAGAGCGCATCAGACTGGTAGCTCAAAGGTCCCGCGGGTTCATCTACCTGGTCTCTGTAACCGGGGTTACCGGGATTAGAAGCAAAATGTCTGCGGATTTGGAAGCATTTGTTACCAGAGTGAGGAAGATAGCTACCCAGCCGCTCTGTGTTGGATTTGGAATATGTAATCCGGAACAGGCGAGGCAAGTAGCCCGGATAGCTGATGGGGTGATCCTAGGCAGCCGACTGATTCAGCTTATGGAGGTCGATGATAACTTCAGATCACTTAACGACTTTGTCAAAAAATTGAGACTCGCTCTCGATGAGCCGTTCGGTGGAGACTGAATATATATGTTGTCAAACGCTGCTTGTTTTGGAATATTGACAATGCCTCGGATGAGAGATAAACTCGGGCTATAGCATGTGAAAAATGTGTGGCGGTGAATAGATATCGCTGTGAAAAGGAGAAAATTAGAATGAAACAGAGTGCCAAGTATATACGTTGGTTTGAAGAGATTAAGATTGAAGATGTTCCCCTTGTCGGGGGGAAGAATGCCTCCCTGGGAGAGATGTACCGTGAACTTGGCAGCCAGGGAGTTAAGATTCCTGGTGGCTTTGCCGTAACCGCTGAGGCGTACTGGCTTGTAGTGAAATCAGCAGGAATCCTTGATGCGTTGGAGGATAGTATGGCAGGTTTGGATAAAACCAACATAGCTGACCTTGCTAAGCGGGGGAAGAAAGCACGTGGTTTAATTTTAGATGCTGGTATTCCCGATGAACTCTGGGCAGAAATAAAAGATGCCTATGACAGGCTCTGTGAGGAGTATGGCTCTTATACAGACGTTGCCGTACGGAGCTCAGCTACAGCAGAAGACCTGCCTACAGCCTCGTTTGCAGGCCAGCAGGAGACTTACTTGAATGTCAGCGGATACCATGTATTGAGAGAGGCTTGTAGCAAGTGCCTTGCTTCGCTTTTTACCGACAGGGCAATATCTTATCGCATTGACCACAATTTCGACCATTTCAAGGTAGCTCTGTCTATAGGCATTATGAAGATGGTGCGTTCTGACCTGGCTACAAGCGGTGTGATGTTTACTCTTGATACAGAGACGGGCTTTCGTGATGTAGTTTTTATTACAGGCTCTTACGGACTGGGAGAAAACATTGTCCAGGGAGCGGTAAACCCTGATGAATACTATGTCTTCAAGCCGACTTTCAGAAAAGGCCACAGCTCTCTCATTAGAAAAACCCTTGGAAATAAAAGGATTAAAATGCTTTACGGCAAGGGCAATTCGAAGGTGTTGACTCGAAACGTGGACGTGCCTGAGCTTGACCGCAGGCGGTTTTGCATTACAGATGAAGAGGCCATGATACTGGCGGGCTATGCTATTACAATAGAAGATCATTACTCAAAAAAGGCAGGTAAAGCGCGGCCAATGGATATCGAATGGGCGAAAGATGGAAAAACTGGAGATTTGTTTATTGTTCAGGCCAGACCAGAGACAGTCGAATCACAGAAAGCCATGGATGTTCTTGAGATATATCACCTGGACGGCAGTGGCCCTGTACTGGCGAGAGGCAACAGTGTGGGAGGAAAGATTGCGACCGGCAAAGCCCATATAATCTCCGATATAGCCTATCTTTCCTCATTTAAACCTGGAGAGGTGCTGATAGCTGATACTACTACGCCTGATTGGGAACCTGTGATGAAAACTGCGGCTGCTATTGTGACCAGCAGGGGCGGAAGGACATGCCATGCCGCCATCGTCAGCCGAGAGCTTGGCGTTCCAGCCATAGTTGGTTCGGACGATATTATGAAAGCGGTGCATACTGGACAGAAAATTACGGTAAGTTGTGTAGTGGGCGATGAAGGTAGGGTGTATGACGGAATCCTGCCGTTTCATGTTGAGACGGTTAGCCTCAAGGGCATTCAGCGACCGAAGACAAAAATTATGATGAATATTGGAAATCCTGAAGTGGCTTTTTCTGCGTCGATGATTCCCAATGATGGGGTAGGCCTCGCTCGCATGGAGTTTATCATCAACAGTTATATAAAGATTCACCCCATGGCTCTCATTCACCCCGAGAGGGTAACGAATAAACGAGAAAGGGAGGAGATAAATAGCCTTACTTTCGGTTATGAAAATAAAAGGGATTATTTTGTGGAGAAGCTGGCCTATGGCATCGGGAGTATCGTCGCAGCGTTTTACCCCAAACCTGTTGTTGTGCGTCTGAGTGACTTTAAAACTAACGAATACGCAAGCCTCATAGGGGGACAATATTTTGAGCCGAAGGAGAACAACCCCATGCTAGGCTTTCGGGGAGCCT
>Ga0268279_1000280_pt1 | contig 35223 bp, 33 predicted proteins | sample saktaG_6_FD_190142 | JGI IMG/M metagenome (GOLD analysis project Ga0268279, IMG submission 190142) | Saline water microbial communities from Sakinaw Lake, British Columbia, Canada - sak_2010_1_5_80m | ecosystem: Environmental > Aquatic > Non-marine Saline and Alkaline > Saline ...
CGAATTTTATTTTTATTGATTTAAAAGAAGATAGTGAGATTGTTTTTGAAAAATTATTAAAAAAAGGAGTAATTATAAGACCAGGAAAACCCTATGGTTGCCCAAATTTTATTCGAGTTACCATAGGAATTGCTTATGAGAACCAAAGATTTATTCGATCCATTAAACAAATAAAGAATATTGAAGACTAAGAATATAATTTTTCTCATATTACAGAGAACATAGAGGAAAATGAAGGTATAGTTTTTATCGAAAAAAATAAGAGGGATACTATTCAAAAAAAGTTTTATAAAAAATGCAAAAAACAGTATGGGTGCAACTTAGCTAAAAACCAAGGTTCAAGAAAGATATAATATTCCAAGTTTTATTAACCCAAAGACAAAATACCTCAGGCTTGCCCGTGGGCACCTAATAATAATTTATTGAAGAAAGGAGTAAAAATGAAGGATTATAAATTATGGTTGGATCCAAAAAAATGCAAAGGATGTCTAAGGTGTGAATTAGCGTGTTCCTTTCATAAAAGTGGACATAAATTTTTTAATCAAGAATTATCCAGCACAAAAGTTTCAAGAAGCAATGAAGATAAAAAAATAATTATAAAAATAGATGAAACGTGTGATCTTTGTATAGATGAAGATACTCCTCTTTGTGTTAAACACTGTGTTTTTGGAGCCAGGGGGATAGTTAGATGAAAAAGATAAATGATAAACATTATTGCTATGCCGGTAATATTCTGCGAGTGGACCTTACCGATGGGAAAATATGGACAGAATTAACAGAAAAATATGCAAAGAGATGGATAGGGGGTAGAGCAATAAATACCTGGATACTCTTAAATGAGTTAAATCCTGAAATAGAATGGGATGACCCTCAAAATTTGCTAACTTTTGGGGTGGGTGTCTTGGTAGGCACTCTTGCCCCAGGAGCGTGTAGGGTATCTGTAGATACCAAAAATGCTTTCAACAACGGTATAGGTTCGGCTAATGTAGGTGGTTTTTTTGGAGCGGAGCTTAAATTTGCTGGATTTGATAATATTATCATCAGCGGGAAGGCTAAAAATCCTGTTTATCTTTGGATATGTGATAAAAAGGTTGAAATTATAGATGCTGCTTATATATGGGCCAAAACCACCTGGGAAACAGAAAGAGAAATCCGTAAAAATCTGAATGATGAGCGAATTAGAGTTGCTGCTATTGGACCGGCAGGAGAAAATTTAGTTAAATCTGCTTGTATTATTGCGGATAGAGGATGTGCTGCTGGTGGTTCAGGATGTGGGGCAGTGATGGGTTCAAAAAACCTAAAAGCCATAGCAGTTCGAGGGAATAAAAATATTGAGATAGCTCAACCTGACAGATTTATGATTGCTGTAGATAAAGAGGTGTCTAAAATAAATAATTGGCAATTAATTAATGAAATTCGAAAAAAAGGCACTTATGGCGCAATGGGAGGGCGATTAGATCATCCTTCCTGGGAACAAGGATATGCACCGGTGAAAAATGGACAGGATGAATATTGGGGGAAAGAAAAAATAGCAAAGATTGCTGAACAAGAAATAAAAAAATATCGCAAAGGAACCGTTTCCTGTTTTAGTTGCCCCATATCTTGTAAACCCTGGATGGATATTAAAGAAGGTCCATACAAGATGCAGGGAGAGGGCTGGTGGGAAAATTCTGCAAATTCCTATTGTACAAAAATCGATAATACAAATATAGAATCAGCAATATATGCACATTTATTAACCAACCAATTAGGTTTGGATGGAGACAATGCTGCTCAGGTAATTTCCTGGGCTTTTGAATGCTATGAAAAAGGTCTTATAACTAAAAAAGAGACCGATGGACTTGAATTAGTGTGGGGAAATTACCAGGCTATGATAGAGATGCTCAAAAAATTAGCATATAGGGAAGGTTTTGGAGATTTTCTTGCTGATGGTGCTTTAAAAGCAGCCAAGAAACTGGGTAAGAATTCAGATAAATTTGTCATACATGTTAAAGGACAGGATTCGTTGGATGGAGTTCGAATTAATAAAGGATGGGGATTTGGAATTGTTTTATCGCCGGTCGCAGGAAGACACTTACGTGGCAGTTTGAATCTTCTTTGGCTTAGAAATGATAATCCTATTAACTCATACGAAAATGTACCAGAAGATTTGTATTATAGTCAGAAGAAAAAGGCTGTTCAAGATATATTAGGGCTATGTAGTAATGTCTTTGGACAGACCATAGATGATTGGATTGCTTTATTTTCCAGCGCGACAGGAAGGTTATTTAATAAAGATGAATTGTTACATATTGGTTTACAGGAACATAATTTAGAAAAAGCCTTCAATACCATTCATGTTGGATTTGATAGAAATGATGATTATCCTTGTGAAAGATATTATAATGAACCCATTGAATCAGGAACCTATAAAGGTGAACATCTTGATCACAAGATCTGGAACGAGATGTTAGATACTCTTTACAGGTTGCATAAATGGGATAGAGATAGTAGCTGGCAAACTCGAAAAGGACTTGAGAAAATTGGTTTAAGTGATATTGCTGATAAGTTGGAAAAAGAGAACAGATTAAAATAATCACCATCCAATTATGCATTATTGGCTAAAACTGATGTATCATTTGAATATAATAGTTATTTTAATAATTGCTAATAATAAAAAGTAAAAAATATTTTATAAAAAAATCAGAAAATGATAAAATGAAGATAATTAAATAGTTGTTGGAAATAACTCATTTGATACAAATATAACAGAAATAAATACAAAAAGAGGGTGGTTTTGTTGGAGAAAAAGCAGTTTGACGTTATCGGTAAAAGGTTTGATATTAAAAATATTGGTAAAGTAACCGGTGAAGAAGTTTATTCTTGTGATGTAAATATTCCCGGTCAACTATATGCGGTAGTTTTACGAAGCTCCTATTCCCATGCTGAAATTAAGAAAATCGATTATACAGAAGCAGAAAAGATGGGGGCTATCTGTATTGGCCCTGATGATGTACCGGACACTTTATATAATGAACGAATAGTAAGTATTCCCGATAAAACCTATCGTGACAGGACAGTTTTACCTAAAGATAAAGTTCGACATGTTGGAGAGGCCATTGCTGCTTGTGCAGCGGAAACAGAAGAGAAGGCTTTTGCTGCTTTAAAAAAGATAAAAGTAGAGTGGGGCAAGAAATGGGAACCAGTGGTAACCCTTGATGATGCTATGGATTCAAAAGCTCCTGCGATATATGACCATGTATATTTAGGAGAAGAAAAAGTAGATGTAAAAAATAATCTTGCCTGTGAGCGAAATATTATAGTGGGTGATGTAGAAGAGGGATTTAAAGAAGCGGATATAATTGTAGATGAAACATTTAATATAAAAAGAGTTTACCATATGCAGCTGGAGACTAAATCTGCAGTATGTAAACCGGAAGCAGATGGAGGAATAACTCTCTGGACTACTACCCAGGGGATACATAATGTACGCATACTCTTAGGGAATATTTTTAACATTTCACTTAGTAAAATAAATGTTAAGAGAATTACCCTGGGAGGTTCTTTCGGTTCAAGTATTCAAATGAATTCAATAACCCCTATTTGTGTAGCTTTAGCTTTGAAAGCAAAAAAACCGGTGAAATTAGTAACTTCCCGAGAAGAAGATATGTACGACCATTCAAGTTATCCCTTAAAGACCCGTTTAAAAGTAGGGGTTAAAAAAGACGGAACTTTAACTGCAGCTCATTGTCAGGTATGGGTAGAGATTGGTGGTCATAATATTCAAGCTTATCCTTATCTTGGTTGTGTAGCCGGTTGGTTTGCCTCTCTTTACAAATGGCAGAAAATAAAATACGAAGGGAAGGCTATTTACAGTAACAAAGGCCCTTCCTGTGCCAGAAGAGGATATGGCAGTCCCCAAATAAATTTCCCGGTAGAAAATATGATGGATATTTTAGCGGAGAAATTAGGGGTTGACCCGGTGCACTTCAGACTGCAAAATTATGTGGGAAGAGGTGATGAATTTTGGGGGCAGGGACCTACTGTAAAATCTATCATTAGAAGCTGTGGTGTAGAAGAGATGTTAGTTAAAGGGGTTGAACTTATTGGTTGGGATAAAAGAGGTAATCCTGATGAAAAATCAGGAACGATTAGAAAGGGCATTGGAGTCGCCAGAGGATTTCATACTTCAGGTACCGGCGGACCTAAGGCTGGCGAAGTTATAGATTATTCCGGGGCAACTGTTAAAATTAACGAAGATGGTTCGGTAGACGTGGTAACTGCTCTGATGGATCACGGGGGAGGAACCTGGGATGCCGGGGCAAAGGTGGTAGCCGAAGTTTTAAAGGTACCTTTTGAAAAAATAAGTATTGATAATGGGGTGGATACTCGTACTACCGTCTTTGATGTTAATACTCACGCCACTAGAGGAATTTATTGCGGATGTGGTGCTATAAAATTTGTGGCGGAAAAAGTTAAAGAAATGTTATTAAATTACGCAGCAACACTTTTTGAAGATAGACCGGAAAATTTAGATTTAGCTTTAAATCAGGAACTTGGCCAGGGAGTAATATATCCCAAAGGATTACCGGAAAATTATAAGACCATTGGTGAGATAGCAGATCATGCCCGGATTAACAGTGTAGAAACTTTTTCTTATACCTCTACCTTAAGGCAAAAAAATTGTCCACCTTGTTTTATTACTTACTTTACAGAAGTTAAAGTTGATACCAGAACCGGTGAAATTACAGTACCAAGAGTAGTGATGTTAGGCGATTCGGGGACTATTATTAATCCTGAGCTATGGAAAGGACAGATATTAGGTGCTTATGCTTTGGGATTAGGTGTAGGAAAGTTAGAATCGATACCCTATGATAAAATTACCGGTAAATTAAAATGCAATGGATTTATTACCGATTTTAAAGTTCCCACTACCATTGATATGCCCAATACCGATAATATTATCGTAGACCATGCTCATACTTATGAACCGACCGGCCCTTTTGGGGCAAAAGGAATAGGAGAGGCGGCTTTAAGCGCAGTAGCTTCATCCTTTGGAAATGCGGTTTATAATGCGGTAGGTATTAGATTTCATGAACTCCCAATAACGCCGGAAATAATGCTTAAAGCCTTGGAAGAAAAAGAGATAGGAGGGAAAGTTAGAAATGCAAACTAATACAAAAATATTAGCTCAAGAATTTGACTATCTAGCCCCTAAAATAATAGATGAAGCTTTGGATTTGCTGGATAAATATAAAGATAAAAATATTAAGATATTGGCCGGAGGAACCGATCTTCTGGTTAAGATGAAGACAATTGATTTAAAAGTCGATTATTTAATAAATATAAAAAATATTCCGGAACTTAATTTTGTAGATACTAATCAGGGATTAAGAATAGGAGCAGTTACTCCCCTGTCTCATATTATAAGGGAAGAAAAAGTTAAAATAAAATATTCTGCTTTATGTGAAGGAATTATGTCTATGGCTGCTCCGGCTGTTAGAAACATGGGGACTATGGCAGGTAATCTGGGTAATGCTTCTCCGGCGGCAGACACTATTCCTCCTTTGATTGCCTATGGAGCAGAAATAAAATTACAAAGCAAAAGAGGAGAACGTACTGTTTTGGTAGAAGATTTTATTATCGGGGTAGGGGAAACAATTATGAAACTCGATGAGCTGATTACCGAAATAATTATTCCCGAAATAAATAAAAATACAGGAAGCGCTTTTTTAAAAAAGAGTCGAGTAAAAGCCGACCTTTCTAAAATAAATTTAGCGATTTATTTGGAAAGAAAAGGTAATATTTGTAAAGATTGTAAGATAGTTTTTGGTTCAGTTGCGGTTAAAGTTTTGCGAGCAGAAAAAACAGAAAATCTCTTAAAAGGACAGATAGTAAATTCTGAGTTAATAAATAAAGCAGCAGAGGAAGCATCTTATGAGATTAAGCCTATAGATGATATTCGTTCAACTGCCGAGTATAGAATTGCAATGTCTAAGGAAATGCTTAAAGACGGCTTTGAGTTAGCCTGGGCAAGAGCGAAAGATTAGTTTTAACTAAATTTAAAAGAAGGAGCGAATTATAAAGTGAAAAAAATTCCTATTGAATTTTCTATCAATGGTCAGAAAAGAGAAGTTTTGGTAAATCCAAATGACCTTCTGATAAATATATTAAGAGACGATTTATATCTAACAGGAACTAAATATGGCTGCGGTATCGGTGAATGCGGGGCTTGTACTGTTTTTTTAGATAATGAACCGGTTTTATCATGCTTAACTTTAGCAGCTTCGGTTGACGGGAAAGAAATTACTACTATAGAAGGGCTGGCCAAGGGAAATGAACTGCACCCTATGCAAATAGCATTTTTAAAAAATGCGGCAGTACAGTGCGGATTTTGTACTCCCGGTATGATACTTACCGCGGTTGCCCTCTTGAAAGAAAATCCAAGTCCTACAGAAGAAGAGATTAAAGATTATATGAGAGGAAATCTTTGTCGGTGCACCGGGTATGTGCAAATAGTAAAAGCAATTAAGGCCTGCGCAACTGAAGCAAAAACCAATTAACCAATTAACCAATTAGCCAATTGGCCGATTGACCAATTAATACGAGAAATATAAGAAAGCAATTAGCCAATTAGCAAATTAATACAATTAATACGAGAAAACCAATTAACCAAGTAACTAATTAACCAAAATAAGGAGGGGAAAATGAATCAATTTAAATATATTTCTCCTAAAACAAAAGAAGAAGTATTAGAAATTTTGAAACAAGAAAAATCAGAAGCTTGTATAGTAGCCGGATGCAGTAATGTACTACCTTATATAAAGGACAAGATAATATCCAAAAAATTGTTAGTGGATATTTCTGGTATTGAAGAATTAAATTATATTAAAAAAAGTGAAGGTAAGTTATGTATCGGGGCAGCTACAACAATTTCTGATTTAATTAATTCTAAAATTATTAGAGAAGAATGTAATATATTATATCAAGCAGCCGAACAGTTTGCCGACCCGACAATAAGAAATAGTGCTACCATTGGAGGAAATTTAGCTGATGCTTCACCGGCCGCTGATGTTGCACCGCCCTTATTGGTTTTAGATGCAGTTTTAGAAGTAGAAAATATGGATGCAAAAAGAGAAATTTCCTTAAAAAATTTTTTTGTCGGTGTGAGAAAAACAGTTTTGCATGATGATGAAATGATTACCAGTATAAAGATTAAGAATGATTCTATAAACAAAAATGGATATTTTATTAAATTAGGTTTAAGACAAGCTATGGCTATTTCTCTTGCCACAGTTGCGCTAATCTTAGAAGTAGAAAAAGATAAAGTCGCAGATGTACGTATTGCTATGGGTTCGATTGCCCCGACACCCCTTAGATTAATTAAGGTAGAAGGATTTTTAAAAAATAAGGAAATAAATGATGAATTGATTGAGGAAAGCATAAAAAAGGTAAGAGAAGAAGTGAAGCCTATCGGAGATGTGAGAGCTTCCGCAGAATATCGAAGATATGTTTCGGGAATTCTATTTAAACGGGCATTTGAAAAGCTAATAACCTATTAGTATCTCGTATCTCGTAAGAAAGATGGAAGATATAAAGTTTAAAGGGAAGGTAGGTTTATTGCGATACGACCCTACTAATTACTCATCACTAATTACTTATTACTTACTCACTCATCACTTATCAAAAAGGAGGATTTAGATGGAAGAATATAGAGTAGAATTAACTGTAAATGATGAAAAAATAAGTGCTGTCGCTAAACCTGAAGAATCCCTATTAAAATTTTTACGCCGAAATGGCTTTACAGAAGTAAAATGCGGATGTGAAAAAGGGGATTGCGGTACCTGTACAGTTATTATGAATGGAAAGACTATTAAATCATGCATTACCTTAGCTATGCAAGCTAATGGTAAAGAAATATTAACCGCTAAAGGTTTAGAAAAAACAAAAATAGGTCAAAAATTACAGGAAAGTTTTGTTCGGCATGGGGCTGTGCAATGTGGTTTTTGCACTGCTGGTATGTTGATGGCAGCCAAAGGCTATTTAGATACAAATCCTGAACCCGATAAGGCAGAAATTAGAAAAGCAATATCGGGTAACTTATGCAGGTGTACAGGATATAAGAAGATTGTAGAAGCTATTTATGATGTCACAGCGGAGAATCATAGAGTGGAAGGTGATATTAATGTCTGAATTTAAAGTTGTAGGGAAAGCGATTCCCAGACATGATGCTTGGGCAAAAGTAAGAGGAGAACTTAAATATGCAGACGATTTTACTTTACCGGGAATGCTATATGCCAAGGTTTGCCGCAGTGAATATCCGGCTGCAAAACTTATTTCAGTTGATATAAATAAGGCAAAATCATTAAAAGGAGTAAAAGCAGTTTTAACCGCTCGTGATGTTCCCCGTAATGAAACAGTAACTAAATTTGGTCAATCTACAGATGTTAAGGGAGGTTTTGAAGGCTTGTATAGGGTATTAGCAGAAGAAGGTAAGAAGATTAGATTTGTCGGAGAACCAATTGCCCTGGTAGCCGCAGAGACTGAAGAGATAGCAGAAAGAGCTTGTGATTTAATTGAAATTAAATATGAACTTCTTCCCGGAGTTTTTGACCCGGAAGAGGCCATGGAAGAAAACGCTTATTTAGTCGGAGAAAAAGATAGTAATATAGTAAACGAATTCGGTTGCCTCACTGGAGATATAGAAAAGGGTTTTGCTGAATCCGAAGTGATTATAGAAGATAGATTTGAAATTCCTTTTATTGACCATGCTTACTTAGAGCCGGAAGCCGGAATTTCCTGGTTAGATGATTATGGAACAATTAATATCAGGGTATGCAGCCAGGTTATTGAACACTTTAGAGATGTAGCAGAAGTGCTTAATCTTCCCCATAATAAAGTTCGCTATATCGGTACTATGATAGGAGGAGGATTTGGGGGGAAAGAAGATATTACCGTAGAGTCTTTTATCGCTTTACTTACTTTGAAAACTAAAAGGCCGGTAAGATTAGTTTATACTCGAGAAGAATCTTTAATGGCTCATAGTAAAAAGCATGCTTTTATCGAGAAATATAAAATTGGAGCAAAAAAGAACGGAAAAATTATGGCTTTAGAAGCACACTATATTGGAAATGCCGGAGCTTATACTTACTTAACTCCCTGGGTAGGTTTATATGCTACAGTTAGTGCTACCGGTCCCTATAAAATTCCTAATGTAAAAATAAAAACTCAGATGGTTTTAACAAATAATGTTTTTGCCAGTGCTTTTAGAGGTTTTGGTTCTAATCAAGCCAATATTGGTTATGAAAGTATAATAGATGAATTAGCGAGAAAGCTAAATATGGATCCTTTGGAAATCAGGAGAATAAATTGTATGCATACCGGAGACGCACTATCTACCACCGAGCAGGTGATAAAAACTTATGTAGCTCTGCCGGAAGCTGCAGAAAAAGCCTGGGCGGGTTTAGGAGAGCCCACTGTTTCTAAGGGGGAAAATATTAAAATTGGCCGGGGCTTAGCTATAGGGCAGATGAGTTATGGGAGAATGACTTTTCTACGGGATTCTTCCCGCTGTTATGTAAAATTAGAAACCGACGGCAGTTTGATAGTAAGAAGCGGAATACCTGATTTAGGCGGAGGGCAGGCTTCTCTCCTATCCCAAATCGCGGCAAATGAATTGGGAGTTCCTATGGAAAAAGTAAAAGTTTATAATACAGATTCCATGTTAACACCTTTAGCCGGCACTACTACGGCTACCAGACAAACTTATATGTCAGGGAATGCCGCACTTAAAGCGGCAAGAGAAGTTAGAAATCGAATTTTAAATAAAGCAGCAGAGGTTTTAAATGTTAATCCTGATAAATTAGATATTGTTTCTGAAAAAGTGGTAGTAAAATATGATGAATCAGAGTATTTGTCTTTAACGGAAGCGATCCAAGCTTGTAATGCGGCTGGGATAGAATTATATTCGGAAGCTCAATTTAATGCACCCTTTACCGGAATACCTGATTTAACAAATATGAAAGGTATGACTTTTCCTGATTTTACCTTTGGAGCCCAAGCGGCAGAAGTAGCAGTGGATATAGAAACCGGACAGGTGAAAGTATTAAAAATTGTTAGTTGTTATGATGTAGGGAAAGCACTTAATCCGGCCTGTGTAGAGGGACAGATGGAGGGCGGTTCCATACAGGGAATGGGCTATGCTTTATCTGAAGATTACGCCTTGCAAAAGGGAATTCCCCAAACCCCTTCTTTGGCTGAATATCTTATTCCTACGGCTGTTGATTCTCCGGAAGTTAAAACTATTATAATTGAATCAGGCGGTGGTTTAGGACCTTACGGAGCCAAAGGCATAGGAGAACCTTCATTTAATAATATTGTACCGGCAATTTTAAACGCTATTTATGATGCTACCGGAGTAAGAATCAGGCGATTACCTGCGACCGCAGAAAGAATAATTAGAGCTTTAAAAAAAGATTACTTTGAAAAATAATAAAGTGAATTATTGTTCTAATTTATTATAAAGATAAATAATGGCTGAAATTGACAACTGGATTAAGGAACAGCTGAAAAAATAGGCTACAAAAAAGAGCAGATTAAAGAAGGCTTGAGAAAGCCAGCTACCCTCTAGAGGAGATTTGGTAACTTAAAGAAAAATATCTCCAGCCAGGATCATTAATATAAAATTTACCAGGATAGGTTAAGTTGACATAGGGTAATGTTTTAGTATAAAATGATACCAATTATGGAAACTATATCTAAACAAAAAGCAATTCAAATTTTAATTCAAAAGAATATTAGCCTGCTGAATATTGGCACTGCCCAAAAAATCTTCTCCTTTCAGAACGAGAATAGTCTTTACAAATTTCTACAAAGATTAGAAAGGGCTGATATCTTAAAAAGGATTGTTAAAGGAAAATATTTATTTTCTTTTAAAGAAATTAATGATTATGAATTGGCTAACTTTTTACTTACGCCTTCGTACATTTCTTTAGAAAGCGCTCTCTCTTTTTATGGGATTTTAGCTCAATTTCCCTATACCATCACTTCGGTTACTCCTGCTAAGACCAAGAAGATTATCTACAATGAAAAGGAATTTGAGTTTGCCCATCTGAAAAGGGAGTACTTTTTTGGTTTTGTAAAGAAAGATAATTTTTTAATTGCCCTGCCGGAGAAGGCCCTATTAGATGAACTTTATTTTATTTCCAAAGGCCTGACAAGTGTATCCTTAGATGAATTGAATTTGTCCCTAATTAACAAGAATAAGTTGAAAAAAATGATAAAATATTATAAGTTTTTACCTTTAAAAAATTTGGTGGAAAAATATGTTAAGTAAAGAACAGATACAAATTTTTTCCAAAGAATTGAAGATAGATTCATTTTCTATCTATCGAGAATATCTCCAGCTCCTATTTTTAAAATATTTTTATGAATTACCAAAAAGTAATCAGATTTATTTTAAAGGGGGGACTTCAATTAAGTTTTTATATGGGTCTTTTAGGTTTTCTGAAGATCTGGATTTTAGTAGTATTTTAAGTGAAGAGGAGATTCATACTTTAATTCAAAAAGCAATAAAAAATCTTTCCAGAGAACTGCCGGTATATTTTAAAAAAGAAGAGTCTATTGCCGCTTCTTTTACCGGGAGAATATTTCAAGAAATATCGGATTTTAGCTTTCCCTTAACGGTTAGATTAGATATTTCTTTAAGAGAAAAACCGATTTATATTGAAAATAATTATATTGAAACTACTTTTCCTATTTCTCCCTATCCTTTAGTGGTGCATTTAGCAGCCAAAGAGATTTTAGCCGAAAAAGTTAGAGCTCTAATAATTAGAGGGAAGGGAAGGGACCTTTTTGATATCTGGTTTTTATTAAGTAAAAAGATAGAGATTGACCGAAATTTGGTTAATTTAAAGATGTCTTTATATAATAGAAAGACTAATCTTAAAGAAATTATGACTATTATCAAAGAAATGCCAGATCAGGAAATTAAAAAAGATTTGACCAAATTTTTACCCTTAAATCAAAGGGCAACCGTTGAGAAAGTAAAATTCTGGTTGATTGAAAAATTAGAGAAATATATGCTAAAAAGATAAACTTTGAAGGTTAGTCCTTAAGAAAGTGTTTCTAATAATTTTATGTTTGTGGGGTACAAAACAAGTGCAAATTTATGAGGCTTTAAATTTAAAAGAGAGAGCTTTTATATCTCTTGTAGGTGCAGGTGGGAAGAGCACTCTTTTCAATCGATTGGCTAATGAGCTGGCACATAAAAATAAACGGATGATTCTAACCACTACAACTAAAATGTTTAGCTGGCAGTTAGCTCCTTTTGTAAAAAAGGGCCGATTAATTGAAGGCCGCAATGAAGAGTCTGTTCGGGAATCTATTAAAAAATATTTTTCTCTTGAAAGTAAAGGAGGTAGATTAGCAGTCATAGAAGAGAAAGTAGAGGATAATAATGGAGAAGAAAAATTATCCGGTCCGCCTCCTGATTGGTTGGTTAGGTGGTGGGAGGAAAGAATAGCAGATTATTTTTTGGTAGAAGCTGATGGGGCAGCAGGAAGACCGGTAAAAGCACCTGCTTCTCACGAGCCGGTAATTCCTTTATCGACTACAGATTTAGTCGGAGTAATTGGTATAGATGCTCTGGGTCTTTCTTTGCAGGAAGAAAATGTTTTCCGTTCTGAAATTTTTTCCCGACTAACCGGATTAAACTTAGGAGAAAAGATTGGTATAGAAGCCTTAGCCTTTTTAATTTGCCATCCCCAAGGTTTGTTTAAGGAGGCTCCTCCAGACTGCCGCCGTCATCTTTTTATTAATAAAGCAGAAGATCCCGAAGACCTAAAGATGGCCGAAGAATTAACCTTTCAGGTTTTAAAGATTTCTCCCCGGGGGATCAGTGATATAATTATAGGAGCTGCTGGTCAGAAGGAAGTGGTAGCTGAGGTAATCAGGGAGGTAAAAACGCCATGATTTACGGAATAATTTTAGCTGCCGGGGAAGGCAAAAGGATGGGGAAAGTAAAACTCACTCTTCCTCTGGGTGATAGGCAGCTGATAGAATGGGTGTTGCAAGCAGTAAAGCTAACTCCCCTGGATAAATATTTTTTAGTGGTTCGCCCCGAAGATAAGGATATTATTAAGATAGGTAAAGCTTGGGGAGCCGAAATCGTTCTTAATCCTGATTTCCGTAAAGGGATGAGTACTTCAATTAAGAAGGCTTTGCTAAAAATAAACACTCAAGAAGCGGAAGGATTTTTTCTTATTTTAGGAGATCAACCTTTAATTACTTCTAAAATTATAAATAAATTAATAAAATCTTTTTCTTCTGGTAAAAGAGAGATAGTCGTACCTTATTTTAAGGATAAGCGAGGGAATCCCGTTCTTTTTGATATTTGTTGGAAAGATGAATTAATGGCCGTAACTGGTGATGTGGGAGGGAGAGTTTTAATTAAAGCCCATCCTGAAAAGGTAAAAAGAGTAAATGTTTCAGATGAAACAATTTTATTTGACATTGATCAAGAAAAAGATTATTTAAAAGCCCAGACGTATTTAAAATTACTGCAAAATAGAAGGGAAAATTGAAATTGAATAATATATTGGTGTTGATTCGCGGAGGGGGAGATTTAGCTACAGGAGTAGCAGTAAGGCTTTTTCGAGCTGGATTTTCCGTGATGATTTTAGAAGTAGATCATCCTACGGTTATCCGTCTCCCTGTTTCGTTTGCCCAAACAGTTTATGAAGGCAAGGCTGTTGTAGAAGAGATAGAAGCAGTTTTGGTTTCTTCCTGGGAAAAGGTGGAAGACATTATTAAAAAAGGGAAAATTCCGGTTTTAATAGATCCGAAAGGAAATTGTATTGAAAAACTTTCTCCCACCGTTATGGTAGATGCTATTTTGGCAAAACGTAACTTAGGGACAAGAATAGACCAGGCACCATTGGTTATTGGTTTAGGCCCGGGTTTTACCGCAGGGGAAGATGTTGATGTGGTGATAGAAACTATGCGGGGACATAACCTGGGGAGAGTTTACTATCAGGGGCAGGCTGCACCGGATACCGGTGTGCCCGGAGAAGTAGGAGGAGAATCAAAGAGAAGATTATTACGAGCTCCAGCTGAAGGTGAAATTATTCCCTTACATAAAATAGGGGATTTACTTCGGGCGGGAGAGGTGATTGCAGAGGTTGAGGGAACTCCTTTAAAAGCCGAGATATCAGGAGTTCTGCGAGGGTTAATTTACCCTGAAAGTCAGGTAACCAAAGGGATGAAGGTTGGAGATATTGATCCTCGAGGGATAAGAAAATACTGCTTTACTGTTTCTGATAAAGCCCGTTCTATAGGGGGAGCAGTTTTAGAGGCCGTCTGTGCTTATTTGAATAAAAAATAATAAAGAAAAATTTTTTTACATTCCGTTATATTTATATTAGAATAACGATTAGAGCATAAGATGAAATTTTATCAAAAAGGGGGAGAGGGGAGAGATGTCAGAGATCTTAAAAGAGGCATTAAGGGGAATTAATAGAGGTGAAACAATCGCATTGGTTACTATAGTTGGGACTAAAGGTTCAACCCCAAGAGAGGTGGGAGCAAAGATGGTAGTGGGTAAGGATGGCTTGATATCCGGCACTATTGGAGGCGGAATAACCGAAGCCAAAGTAATCGAAGAAACAAAACAGGCACTAAGAGAGGGCAAAGGAAAGCTTTTAACCTATCATTTAACCAAAGAAGCGGCTGCTCTGGATGAAGGGGCAACCTGTGGTGGCGATATGAAAGTTTTTATAGATGTTCTTCAACCCAAAGAAGAAATATTAATTTTCGGGGCAGGTCATATTTCTGTTTATGTTTCCAAATTAGCAAAAATGGTGGGGTTTAAAGTAACTATTATCGATGACCGAAAAGAATTTGCCAATCAAGATAGATTTCCCGAAGCAGATGAAATAATAGCTGAAGATACAGAAAAAGCCCTGAGAAATCTTAATATAGCTCCTTCTACTTACATAATTATAGTAACCAGGGGACATTTTAAAGATGAAGAAGTCTTGGGTTCAGTTATCAGGTCAAATGCTGCCTATATAGGGATGATTGGGAGTCGTAAAAAAAATGCAACTGTCTTTCAACATTTAGAAGAACAGGGGATATCTCAAGATGAACTTGGTAAAGTCCATGCCCCAATCGGGATAGATATAAAAGCCCAGACTCCTGAAGAAATCGCCGTAAGCATTATAGCCGAGATTATCCAGGTCAGAAGAAAAAAAGAAATATAGTAACAGGTAACATGTAATATGTAATGAATAATATGTAGGGGCAGACCTTGTGCCTGTCCGTAATCAGAGGAAAAGAAACTAAGTTGTGCTAATTTTAAGGTTAAATTACAGGAAGTGATGATATTGAAATTAAGATATAAGCTTTGGCTGGAAAAGGACGGAGAAAAAGTCTTTGGCGATGGACCTTTAGATATTCTTCATCGGGTTGAAAGAACCGGTTCATTAAGGCAGGCAGCAGAGGAAATAAATATGTCTTATTCCCAAGCCTGGAACTTAATGAAAGATTTAGAAAAAAGATTAGGATTTAATCTTTTAAAAAGAAAAGTCGGAGGAGAAAGAGGAGGAGGGTCAGAAATTACTGAGGAAGCGGGAGAATTAATGATAAAATTTAAAATGTTCCGCAATAAAGCTAAAGAGAGTTTAAATTTGCTTTATAAAGAAATATTTAAAGAAGGATAAATTTTTTTACGTTTTTCCTCCCCCTTGAGGGGGGAGGATTAAGGTGGGGGTGTTATTTTAAATATTATGAAGAAGATACCGGTAGAAAAAGCAGTGGGAATGATATTGTGTCATGATATCACCCAAATTATACCAGGAAAATTTAAAGGTCCGGCTTTTCGGAAAGGGCATATAGTTCAAAAAGAAGATATTGAAAAGTTAAAGAAAATAGGAAAAGAATACCTATATATCTGGCTGCCAAAAGAGGGGGAAATTCATGAAGACGAGGCTTCTTTAAGAATGTCTAAATCAGTAACCGGAGAAAATATAGAATTAATCGAAGCCATTGAGGGGAAAATAACCTTAAAATCTCAAGTAAGAGGATTATTTAAAGTAAAGAGTGAGCTTTTATACGAGATAAATTCCATGGAAAATATTACTATCCCCTGTCTTCCTAATAATTTTAAAGTAGAAAAAGGGCAAGGATTATCAGGAGTGCGAATCGTTCCCCTAACTATTCAAGAAGAAAAAATAAAACAGATAGAGGAATTATGCCAGCAGAAGGGGACGGTTTTTTCCGTAAAAAAATATAAAAAGTTAAAGGTAGCCATTATTACTACCGGGAACGAGGTATACAAGGGATTAATCCGGGATGGATTTGGCCCCATATTAAAAGAGAAGTTTTCTTATTTTGGAGCAGAATTACAAGGACAAACTTTTTGTCCGGATAATATAGAGGAAATCAAAAAAGCAATTTTACAATTTAAGGAACAAGGAGCTGATTTAATTGCTTTAAGCGGAGGAATGTCTGTAGATCCTGATGACCTTACCCCTGGGGCAATTCGAAAAAGTGGGGCAAAGGTAGTGACTTACGGAGTTCCCGTACAGCCGGGAAATATGTTTATGCTGGCCTATTTAAGGAATACAACCTTAATAGGTATACCCGGTGCTTCTTTATTTTATAAAAATACTATTTTAGATATTGTCTTGCCCAGAATATTTGTCGGGGATATTTTAAATAAAAGAGATTTTGTAAAGATGGGAGAAGGAGGATTTTGTTCTACCTGTTCGGTATGCCATTATCCTTATTGTTATTTTGGCAGATAGTAAAAAGAGGGGTCAGGTCTCAACATTTGACATAACATTTTTTGCTATCTTCTTTAGGGATAAGTTATGTCAAATGTTGAGACCTGACCCCATACTCAAAGAAAAAAGAAAGGAAGCAGTAATGGACTTTTACCAGAAGATAAAAGAAAAATTTTGTCAATTAATCAAAGAAGATGACGTTTGGTCTTCCCAGATAAATGTAGTTAATATTCGACCTCTTACTCCTCAAGAGGCAATTGGGAATCCGGAGAGAGATGACTTTCCCTTGTTAAAGGGGAAAGAAGTGATGATACAAGCAGATTTTAGAGGAAGTCGAGGTCAAGCTTTTACAGATATGCCCGGAAATTATAGTGGTACACTGAGGGAAATTTTTGAAATGCCGCTTATTGATAATTTTCAAAGAGCAATTTTTACAGCCAGCATAAATGCTGTATTGCGTTATTTTAAATTTATTTCTAAAACAGTTCATTGTCGAGATAAAGAACCGGGAGAATGCGCTGATCATCTTAAAGATTATATTCAAGAACGTTTTGACCATCCTCGTATTGCTTTTATTGGACTGCAGCCTGCTATGATTTCAGCCTTAAGACATAATTTTGAGATTAGAGTGGTTGACTTGGACATAGATAATATTGGTAAAAGAAAAGCAGGAGTGTTAATAGAAAGTGTTTCCAAAACGAAAGAGATTTTATCTTGGGGGGATATAGTTTTGGCTACAGGTACTACTGTTGTAAATAATACTTTGACTTCTCTTTTAATTGAAAAACCGATTATTTTTTATGGGGTTACCATTGCCGGGGTTGCTTATCTTAAAGGATATGAACAATATTGTTTTTGCAGCCACTAAAGACAGAATAAATCAGTATATAGTATCGAGTATTGAGTATATAGTCAAAAAAAGAACGAATACAAGTTGCGGGTTTCGAAGACAGAAAAGATTCTATAATCCCAAAATAAAGAAAATAAAGGAGGATAAATAAAAATGAAGATTATCGAGGATATTATTTCCACTATAGAAAAAAGCACCCAGGATATTTTAGTAAAAGAAGTGCGAATAGGACCTTTTTGGACTGGAGTTTGGAGTAAATATGGTGGATTGGCTTCTACTACTTTTATTCATGAACCGGCAATGCCTCCTCCTATAAAAGAAGCGGGAAATTTAACCCAAAAATCAGTATTAGAACTTTGTAATTATGCAAATTCTGATTGTCTGTTACAGGCTTCTGTTGGTATGGCGGCTATTAATTCTGTTTTAGAAGTCGATTTGAATAGATGCCAGAGTATTAATGCAGCAGAAGTACTTTATGAAAAAGGAAAAAATAAAAAAGTAGTGGTAGTAGGCCATTTCCCTTTTGTTAATAAATTACGCGAGATAACTAAAGATCTTTGGGTGATAGAGAGAAAGCCTCAAAGTGGAGATATCCCTGCCAGTGAAGCAAAACGGGTAATTCCTCAAGCCGATGTTATTGCTATTACTGGTACTGCTTTAATTAATGGTACTATGGGAGAACTTTTATCTTGGTGTCCAAAGGAAAGTATAGTTATGGTCTTAGGAGCAACTACGCCTCTTTCGCCGGTGTGGTTTGATTACGGAGTAGATTTAGTTTCCGGAACAAGAGTAACTGACCCCGAGTTAGTACTTCGTTTTGTTTCGGAAGGGGTAGTCTTTAAACAGATTCATGGCCGAGGAGTAAAATTAGTTACTATTCAAAAAGAAAATTACTAAATTATTAAAATTAAAAAAAAGTTAAAAGATTAAAATTAAATAAAAAGGATGAGATATGAAAAAATTATTTAACGTATTTATGCTTTTAGGGATTTTATTTTTTACTTTTTTTGGGGAGTGTTTTTTGGAGAAAGAAATACCCATAGGTATGGCGGTAGAATTTATGGACCATGCTGCCTGTGCTTATATAAGTCAAGACAAAGGTTGGTTTGAGGAAGAAGGGCTTAACTTGACTGCTTATGAGAGCTATGTAACCGGTATGGCTTTGGCTTCTGCTTTAGCTCGAGGGGATATTCAAGTGGCCTATATGTGTTTAATCCCAGCTATAAATGTCTATGCTAATGCCAGAGTTCCCATGAAAATAATTGCCGGAACACATAAATATGGTTACGGCTTGGTAGTCAACCCTAACAAGATAAAAAGTATTAAAGATTTAGAAGGGTCAGATATTCGCATCGGGTGTGTTAGGGAAGGAGGGGCAGTAGATGTTCTTCTCCACAAAACCATAGATAGATATAATTTAAACGAGAAGAAAATATTAAATAATATCCAGCGCATGAATCCAGCAAAGCAAGTTTTAGCCGTCAATACCGGGCAATTAGATGCCGCCTTTTTACCCGAACAATGGGCGACTATGACCGAAGATCTTGGTTTTAAGATGCTGCTGATGAGTCAGGAAGTTTGGCCTGAAATGCAGGGGAGTGTTCTGGTGGTTAAAGATGAATTGATAAGAGACAATCCTGAAGTCGTTAAAAAATTAGTAAAGATATCACAAAAAGCGACTGATTGGATTAATCAGTATCCACAGGAAGCAGCAGAGATTGTGGCTCGGCAATTACAGGAATCCGGGGGAAACCTTTTTCCGGTGGAAATAACTGCTATAGCTACCAAGACAGAGATTACTCCCGAGGTTTTATTAAGGTCCATGAATAGGTTAGAATATACTACCGATATTGATCTTGCAATGATTCAGGAAGCAATAGATTATGTCGCTCAATTAGGTTACATTAATAGCAGCTTTAAGGCGGGAGATATTTTGGATTTGAGTTTTATAAAACCATGAAAATAGTTAAAATATTTAAATTAAAATGGGAGATAACTCCTATTATTATATTTCTGGGAATATGGGAGATAATTGCTCGATTGGACTTGATACCCGGTCAATTTTTCTTCCCTCCATTTTCTGCTGTAGTAACGGAATTTTGGTATCTGGCAGTCAGTGGAGTATTGGGACGTAATTTCTTGAGCAGTTTAATCCGAGTCCTTATTGGTTTTTCCGCTGGTTCTATTGCCGGACTATTTATCGGAATTATAATGGGGTGGAACAATGTAGCCAACAAAGCACTAAATCCGATAATCAGCTTAATTTATCCTATCCCTGCCCTGGGATGGCTCCCTTTATTGATGTTGTGGTTCGGCATTGGTGAAATCCTACCGATTGCCATAGTATTTATCTGTTCCTTCTTCCCCATCCTTTATAATACAGTTACCGGTATTAAAAATGTGGACAAAAACTATATCTTTGTGGCCAGAACATTAGGTGCTTCTGATCTAAAAATTTTAAGTACAGTGGTTGTTCCCCTTGCTTTACCCAATATTTTTACCGGATTGAAATTAGAATCAGGGATGGCCTGGCGAGTGATAATAGCAGCAGAGATGGTAGCTATCCCTACCGGGGTTGGTGCACTGATGATGAAAGCCGAAAGCCTTATCCGTATAGACATTATTATAGTCTGTCTAATAGTTTTAGGAATAATGTGTCTTTCTTTTGAGAATTTTTTTGCTTTCTTAGAAAAGAAGCTGACTAATCGATGGAGGTAATATGTCATCTATCAAGCTTAAAAACATTTTTAAATATGTTTGTAAAAATATTAATTTGGAGATATTTGATAAAGAATTGTTGGTATTATTGGGACCGAATGGTGCCGGGAAAAGCACTTTATTAAATGTTATTGCCGGGTTAATCGAATATGAAGGGTCTGTGTTTTTTGATAATAAGCCAATAGACAGGTTGCCCGCTAACAAGAGGAGAATAGGTTACCTATTTCAAGAATTGAATCTATTCCCTCATCTCGATGTATCTGCTAATATTGCTTATGGTTTGAGAATTCAAAAAAAATCTCAAAACGAAATAAACGCAAAGGTTGAGGAACTACTTCAAATAATGAAGATAAAACACTTGTCCTCCCGTTATCCCAAAGAATTGAGCGGGGGTGAGAAACAGAGAGTGGCCTTAGCCCGGGCCTTAGCCAATTCTCCTCGTATCTTACTTCTTGATGAACCGATGAACAGTTTGGATTACCGTACTTCTAAATATCTCAGGACTGAATTTAAAATACTACAGAAAAAATTGGGCATCACCACCATTTATGTTACTCATAATTTCTATGAGGCAGAAGAAATGGCAGAAAGAATAGCTGTGCTCGATAAAGGCAGAGTGGAACAAATAGGCTCTCCCAAGGAAATATTTTTTCATCCTACAGAGGCGGTTAATGATTTTATTGGGGCACCCAATATTTTAACCTGTAATTATTGTAATAGATTAGGTTTTGGGTTAATAGAGGTAAAATGCGGCGATATTGCTCTGGTAGTTTACAGTGAAAGAGAAAAAATAAAGAAGGTGGCGATTTTACCGGAAGACATCTATCTTTCTGATACCAGACCTCCCGGACCCGATGTAAACAGGGTCAAAGGGAAATTAACTGAAATTAATGATTCATCTTCTACGGTCTGTTGTACTGTTATGACCGGAAAAAATTCTTTAAAGGTAAAGCTGCCTCAGGAGATATTTGCCAGCATGAGTTTAAATATCGGTGATGAAGTGTGGTTGATTTTAGCGCCCAGGAAATTAAAAATCATTACCGATGGCGATTGATTTTTCCCATTTTAAAAATACTTTGATTTTTATCCCGCAAAAAGTTTGATATTGGATAGTATCTTTATATATAATTAGTCATATCACATAATTGCATTTTTAAAAATTCCTACAAACTTGCTTACTTTGGTGATGTAAAAATATAAAAGGATCAAGGGAATAAAATTTAAAAAAAATTTAAATAGTTTAATAAAAATAATTTAGGGGGTTATTTAATGTTAAAAGGAAAAGATATAATAAATACTGCTCAATTTTCGCTTCAAGAACTTGATTTAATCATGAACACTGCCGTAAGTTTTGAAAAACGGGTTAAAGACGGGGAAGTTATTAAGAATATGGAAGGCCAGGTAGTAGCTGCCTTGTTCTTTGAGCCCAGCACCCGGACCCGTCTTTCTTTTGAAACTGCTGCCAATAGGCTGGGTGCCCGGGTAATTACGGTAGCTAGCGCAGCCAGTTCTTCTGCAGCCAAGGGAGAATCTTTGGCAGATAGTATCAGAACGGTAGATGGCTATGTTGATGTCATTGTTATGCGTCATCCCATGAAGGGCTCAGCACAGATTGCTGCTGATAATGCTGTTCATCCTTTTATTAATGCTGGCGATGGAAGTGGTCAGCATCCCACTCAGGCTCTTTTAGATATATACACCATTCGAAAAGAAAAAGGGACTTTAAGTGGTCATACAGTTACCTTTGTAGGAGATTTAAAATATGGGCGAACTGTTCACTCTTTGGGTTATTTAATGGCTCTCTACGGTAATAAAATGATCTTTGTTTCCCCAAAAGCTCTAAGAATGCCTGAAGAAATAACCGCTGATTTAAGAAGCCGGGGGGCAGAAATTGAAGAGACTGATGATTTAAAGAAAGCATTATCGGTTAGTGATATAGTCTATGTTACCCGGATACAAAAAGAACGGTTTGAAAATCCAGTGGAATATGAAAAACTTAAAGGTTTATATATTATAAATAGAGCTCTGATTGATCAGGCTAAAAAAGGCATCACCATCCTTCATCCCCTACCGAGAGTTGATGAAATATCTACTGATGTTGATGATTATGAGGGAGCTGCTTATTTTAGACAAGCCCACAATGGACTTTATGTCAGAATGGCACTTTTGGCATTAGTTACTGGCAGGGTGTAATCCAAAAATAATTTTTTTATGAAGCAGTATTAGGTTATAATATAAACTAACAGTTGAAGAGTAACAATACGGAGGATAATTTATGAATAAGTTTAACCTCGTAATCAAATCAGATAAAGTATTTACAGATGGCAGATTGATAGATTGTTATATAGGGATAAAAGATGGAATAATTACTGCCATAAGCAAAGAAAAATTAGAGGCTGATGAAGTTATTGACGCAGAAGGGAAAATGGTTTTACCCGGTACTGTTGACCCCCATGTTCATATCAGGGCTCCGGGTCATGATGAAAGGGAAACCTTCGAAAGCGGCACAAAAGATGCTGCCTTAGGCGGAGTTACTACTATAATTGAAATGCCTATCTCTATTCCTCCACCGCATTCCCCTGAAATAGTAAAGAGAAGAATGGACATTGCCGAAAAAGAAGCTGTGGTTGATATGGCTTTTTTTGGAGCTGCAGGAACGGATTGCCTGAATGATATTATCCCCTGTGCAAAATCTGGTATTGTTGCTTTTAAAACTTTTTTACACGAAGCTCCTCCGGGGAGAAAAGAGGAGTTTATCGGGCTTACTGCGCCAAACACCGGAGACCAATACGAGCTGATGGAAAAAGTAGCACAGACGGGGGTAATGATAGGTTTTCACGCAGAAAATAACGATATGATAAATAAAAATATTGCCCGATTAAGAAGTGAAGGTAAAATTTCTCCGATATATCACGGCATGTCTCGCCCCCCGGTAGCAGAGATAGAAACAACTTCCAAAATATTACTCTTTGCTGAAAAAATTGGCACAAAAGTAGAAATGTGCCATATCAGCACTCCTGAAGTAGTAGAATTAGTGAATGAAGCAAAATGTAAAGGAGTATATGCTATTGCAGAAACCTGTCCTCATTACTTATTCCTTAATGAAAATGCTCTTAATGGAGTAGGGGTATTTGCCAAGTGTAATCCTCCTTTAAGAAGTGAAGAGGAGCGGCAGGGTATGTGGGAGATGGTAAATAATGGAAGTATAGATATTATCGGGAGCGATCACGCACCTTATACCAAAGAAGAAAAGGAAAGAGGGAGTGAAGATATATTTACTCCACCGGCAGGATTCCCGGGTTTATCCACCAGATTGCCCCTGCTTTTTACAGCAGTAAAGGAAGGGAAGATGGAATTAGATAGAATGGTGGAACTTATCTGCGAAAATCCGGCAAGAGTGTTTGATTTATATCCTAAAAAAGGAACAATTGCCCTTGGTTCTGATGCAGATTTTGTAATCTTTGACCCCAACAAAAAAGGCATTATTTCCAAAGATAAAATGTTTACCAAATGCAGAGAAAGTGCCCTGGTATATGATGGATGGGAAGTGTACGGGAAACCGGAAAAGACTATTGTTAGAGGAAAAGTGGTCTTTGATGATGGGAAAATAACTGTTTCTCCGGGATACGGAGAGATTATAAAAGTATACAGAAGTTGATGATTTTTTAATAAAATTGTAGTTAATTTTTAAATAGAAAGAGAGGAAGGATAAATGAATAAAATTGATTTACAGAAGTTAGAAGAATTAAATAATCAACATGCTATAAAAGTAGTAGAAGAAGCTATAAAGCTTTGTAAGCCGGCGAAAGTAACCGTGATAACTGATTCAAAAGAAGATATTGCCTATGTAAGAGAATTAGCTCTTGCTATCGGCGAAGAAAATAAATTAAAGATGGAAGGCCACACTATTCACTTTGATGGTTATTATGACCAGGCCAGAGACAAAGGGCACACTAAATACCTTTTATCTGAAGAAGTCAATTGGGGTTTAGGAGTAAATTATATAGAAAAAGATAAGGGGCTTAAAGAAGTAAATTCCTTTCTTGATGGCAGTATGACTGGGAAAGAGATGTTGGTGAGATTCTTTTCTCTTGGTCCGACTAATTCTATGTTTTCCCTTAAGGCCTTACAGATTACCGATTCAGCCTATGTCGCCCACAGTGAGGATCTTCTTTACCGGCAAGGGTATGAAGAATTTAAAAAGCTTAACGGCTCACCCGATTTCTTTTTCTTCCTCCACTCTGCCGGAAGATTAGAAAACGGAGTAAGTAAAGATATAGATAAACGAAGAATATACATCGACCTCGATGAAAACAGGGTTTATTCGGTTAACAACCAGTATGCCGGTAACTCTCTGGGTTTAAAAAAATTAGCTTTCAGATTAGCTATTAAGAAGGCCAATAAAGAAGAATGGTTAGCTGAGCATATGTTTATAATGGGCGTTCATGGCCCAAAAGATCGGGTTACCTATTTTACCGGTGCCTTCCCCAGTGCCTGTGGCAAGACCAGTACCGCCATGATCCCCGGCCAGTCTGTAGTCGGTGATGATATCGCTTACCTCAAGAAGATTAGCGGGATAGTAAGAGCAGCAAATGTCGAAAATGGTATATTTGGTATCATTCAGGATGTAAATCCCCAGGATGACCCCTTAATATATCAAGCCTTAATCACCCCGAGAGAACTTATTTTTTCTAATGTACTGATTAATGATGTTATACCTTACTGGTTAGGTATGGGTAAAGATGTACCGGATAAAGGCATTAATCATTCAGGAGAATGGTTTAAAGGCAAAAAAGATAGTGAAGATAATGTTATCGGCTGCTCCCATAAAAATGCCAGATATACCATAAAGTTAGATGCCTTGAAAAATATTGACCCTAAGGCCAATGACCCCTCAGGTGTACCTGTTCAGGCAATTATTTATGGCGGAAGAGATTCCGATACCACTATACCGGTAGTAGAATCTCTCAGTTGGTCTCACGGAGTTTTCCTCGGCGCTACTGTAGAATCAGAGACTACCTCTGCCACTATCGGTGCCCAGGGAGTAAGGAAACATAACCCGATGGCCAATCTTGACTTTATCTCGGTGCCTTTTAAGACCTACATAGAGAATCACCTAAAGTTTGCCCAGGGCCTTAATGATGTCCCCAAAATTTATGCTACTAATTATTTCTTAAAAGACGTACCCGGTAATTATCTAAACAGTAAACTCGATAAGAAAGTATGGCTTCTCTGGGCCGAAGGGAGAGTCCATAGTGAATTTGAAGCCATTGAAACTCCGGTAGGCTTAATACCAAAATATGAAGATTTAAAAACATTGTTCATCCGTGAACTGGACAAAGATTATACCGAGGCTGAATACATACAGCAATTTTCCTTAAGAGTATTAAAATATTTGGAGAAGATGGAGAGGATGAGTAAGATATTTGAAAATATCCAGATGCCCGCAGCTTTTACCGAAGAGCTAAAAGCACAAACCGAGAGATTAAGAGAAACGAGAACAAAATTTGGAGAGGACATAATTTCTCCTTTTAAGTTTTTTGATATATAAAAATAAATCAATAATAGATTTTGGTATTGTAAAAATAACTACAGATAAATAAATTTAAATAAAAGGGGGCGGAGAAATCCGCCCCCTTTTTCAAGAACTAACTGTCATCTTTACTCTTATCTTTATGTCATATTAATTTTAATCATTTCTAAAAATATCTAAAATTTATTAAACAAAAGGGAATATTTAAATGTTTAAAAATGCTATTGTTAGAAGACCGGGTCATTCATTGGTAAATGGCATAACCTCATCTCCCGAGTTGGGGAAACCGGATGATAGGTTAGCCATAAAACAACATGACGCCTATATCGAGGCTTTGAGATTTTGTGGAGTTGAAGTAACTGTATTGCAAGCAGATGAAAGATTTCCCGATTCTTGTTTTGTTGAAGATGTAGCTGTTTGTACAAAAAAAATTGCAGTGATAACAAATCCGGGAGCATCGTCGAGAAAAGGTGAAGAAAAAGAAATAATAGAAGTAATTAAAAAATATTATAATAATCTTGAATATATAAAAAAACCCGGAACCCTTGAGGGTGGAGATGTAATGATGGTAAAAAATCATTTTTATATTGGGCTTTCAAAGAGGACCAACAGAGAAGGGGCGAAACAACTGATAAAAACTTTGGGAAAATATGGAATGTCAGGTTCGATTGTAGAAATGTTAAAAATGCTTCATCTAAAAAGTGGGTTAGCGTATTTAGGGGATAATGTTCTTCTTGTTGCAGGTGAATTTATAAACAAGGTAGAATTTAAGAAATTTAATAAAATATTAGTTGATGAAGACGAAACATATTCAGCTAATTGTATCAGGGTAAATGATTATGTATTAGTACCGGCAGGTTATCCTAAAACCAAAGAAAAAATTGAGAAGGCTGGTTTTAAAACAATTGTTGTTGACACATCTGAATATAGAAAGGTGAACGGAGGTCTTAGTTGTTTGTCCTTAAGATTTTGAACTAGAGGTCGGATGAATCCGACCTCCTTCTACGAGAACTAGCTACCCATCTTCAGTTTTATCTTTAAATTATAATACTTCTAATTACTTCCAAAGAAAATTTAAAATATTTTCAAAAAAAAGAAGGATTTTTGAAATGCTTTGTGGTATATTAAAAGTAGTTAATTGGGTCACCCAGTAACCCAATAGTTTAAAAAAGAGGTAAGTATGGAATTTAGAGAAATTACTCCTGTTCGTTTATATGAAAGCGTAATAGAACAGATTATGAATTTAATTAAAAATAATAAACTAAAACCCGGAGATAAACTTCCTCCGGAAAGAGAACTGGCTGAAAAATTATCTATAAGTAGGGGCTCCCTAAGGGAGGCTTTTCGAGTTTTAGAATCAAGGGGTTTAATTAAAAGTAAACCCGGTGGAGGAAGATATATTCGAGAGATTAGAAAAAATGGCCACAACAGCACAGAAAATATTATCTCAAGTTTAGAAAAATCTTCTATTTTAGAACTTTTGGAAGCAAGAGAGATGTTTGAGGTAAAAATTGCTAAAATCGCTGCTCAGAAAGCCACTCCCGAAGATATAGAATTAATTGAAGAGGCTTTAAATAAAATAAATGAGGAAGAAGAACTAAAGCATGGCAAAGAAACGGAATCAGATACCGAATTTCATTTAGCTATTGCCAGTGCATCTCATAATTTTGTTTTTGTAAATATAATAAAATTACACTTAGATCTGCTAAAAGAGACTAGAGGAAAGACTTGGAAAATAACAGGAAGACGAGAAAAACAATATCAAGAACACCAGGCAATATTGCAGGCTATTAAAGAACATGATGCTAAAAAAGCCGGAGAAACTATGCTGAAACATTTAAAGAATGTAAGAGAAGTTTTGGTGAAGATATAAAATTAGATCGAAAATTATATTAAGAATTGGAAAAAGTAGAACAAAGATTAGGATATTAAAAAAATATTATTTAGTAAAATTGAGGAGATATATACAATGAAAGAGATAAGAGTTCTATCGCCCGTAGGGATGTTGGGTTATGGTTTCCCGGCAGAATCTTTTCAGAAAGGTTTAGAAAAGAAACCTCATGTTATTGCTGCCGATGCCGGTTCTACTGATGCCGGTCCCCATAAATTAGGGGCAGGTGTGGGCATTGTAAGCAAAGAAGCAACCAAAAAAGACCTTACTTTAATGCTAACAGCCGGATGTGAGAATAAAATACCAGTTATTATTGGTTCTGCCGGAGGTTCCGGAGCCGAAGTTCATCTTAATTGGACCTCAGAAATAGTAAAAGAAATTGCCAAAGAGAAAAACCTACACTTTAAGATGGCCTTGATTCATGCCGAAGTTGAAAAGGATTATCTTAAAAAGAAGTTAGCTGAAGGGAAGATAAAACCTTTAGGCCCCGTCCCTGAATTAACTTCTAAAGATATAGAAGAAGCTACTCGAATTGTGGCGGTAATGGGTACACACTCTCATATAAAAGCCTTAGAGATGGGGGCAGAGGTTATTATTGCCGGTCGTTCCAATGACCCCGCTATGTTTGCTGCCTTACCCATTAAAGAGGGTTATGACCCGGGACTGGCTTTGCATATGGGAAAGATTTTAGAGTGTGGGGCTATGGCGTCCACCCCGGGGACCACCTCTGATTGCATGATGGCATATTTAAGAGAGGATTGTTTTATAGTAGAACCGACTAATCCCCTGCGAAAATGTATCCCCAGCACAGTAGCTGCCCACACTTTATATGAAAAATCGAGCCCCTTGCATATTATTGGCCCGGAAGGAGTAGTTGATGTTAGCGGATGTAAATTCGAACAATATAGCGAAAGGGCAGTAAAAGTATCGGGCTCCAAACTAAGGAAGAGCGAAACTATTAATATAAAATTGGAGGGGGCAAGCAAAGTAGCTTATCGAACTATATGTATCGCCGGCTTAAGAGATCCAATTATGATTAAACAGATTGATGAATGTGAAAAACATGTCCGTGACACTGTACTTACTTATTTTAGTAATATTTCTCCGGAAGATTACAGCTTAATCTTTCATATTTATGGAAAGAACGGAGTCATGGGAGAATTAGAACCTCGAAAAGAGATTACCTCTTATGAACTTTGTTTGATATTGGAAGTCGTGGCTAAAGAGCAGGAGATGGCCAATACTATTTGCGCCTTTGCTCGTTCCACTTTAATGCATTATTCTTATAAGGGGCGTATTGCTACTGCCGGTAATTTAGCTTTTCCCTATGCTCCTTCAGATATACCTACCGGAGCGGTGTATAAATTTAATATTCATCACTTAGTAGAAGTCGAAGACCCCGATGAACTTTTTTCTATAGAAATAGTGGAGCTTTAAAATAATAAGGAATTCAAAAAGGAGAATACAAAAATGACTAAAGAAGTTTCTATTATAGATTTAGCAAGCGTAATCAGAAGTAAAAATGCCGGTCCTTTTGAGTTGACTTTTGATATAATTTTTAAAGATAAGGAAACTTATGAAAAAGTTAGGAAAACCAAAGTAATTACCAAAGAACTTATTGCCAAACTCTACCATATTCCTATTGAAAAAGTTCTTTATTTTGTAGAATTTGACCCGGCTAATGCTATAAAGGCAACTATTGTAAGACCGGTGGATTCAGGAAGCATCGGAGAGACCGATGTTTATGGTGCCCAACAACACGCCCCTCTTTTAGATATCAAAATACCTTTTGAGGAATGAGGAGAATAAAATGAAAGAAGATCTATTAAAATTTATTCCGGAATTTAATTTAATTGAAGATTCAGATTTAAAGGAAAAGGTTTTGAAAGTCTGGGATATTGCTCTTACTGCCGGGGGATGGGAAGTGAGTGACCTGCAAAGAATGCCCTTTACTTTGTTAATTGACCCTTGTCCGTGTAATGTGATTGAACATATTAGGGGAGTAGTAAATGTTTCGATAGGAGCTGCGAAAGCCCTTCAAAATGTCTATAAAGGCAAAGTGAAAATAAATGAAGATTATCTTATTGCCGGAGCATTACTTCACGATATTGGAAAGTTAGTAGAATATAAAGAGGAGAATGGAAAATTTATACAGAGTAATTTAGGGAAATTAGTTCGTCACCCCATATCAGGAGTGGGTCTTTGTTACAGTCAGGAAATTCCCGAAGAAATAATGCATATTATTGCCTCTCATTCCTGGGAAGGAGATCGTTCCAAGAGAACCCCGGAAGCCATTATTGTCCACCATGCTGATTTTACTAACTTCGAACAATTTAAATAGGGCACAGATTACACAGATAAATCGGCGTAATCATATTATAATCAGAGTAATCTGTGCATAATTAATCAGCGTAATCATCTTCTAATCGCTGTAATCATATTAAGGAGGGTAAAGATGGGTAAAACCTTTGCAGAGAAGATATTAGCCCTTAAATCGGGCAAAAAAAGTGTAGTTACCGGAGAAATTGTAACCGTTTCCCCGGATATAGTAATGTCTCACGATAATACCGCCGCTATAGCTAAAAAATTCAAACAGATTGGAATTAATAAAGTAAAACATCCTGAAAAAATAGTAATACCTCTGGATCATTGTGTCCCGGCGGCAACAGAGAAATATGCTGCCAATCACAAAGAGATAAGAGAGTTTGTCCAGGAACAGAAAATTGAAAATTTTTATGATATTAATACCGGGGTCTGCCATCAGATTTTACCGGAAAAAGGTCATGTGCTTCCAGGAAGTCTAATTTTAGGAGCAGATTCCCACACTACTACTTATGGGGCATTTGGTGCTTTTTCAACCGGTATAGGGAGAAGTGAGGTTGCATCCATCTGGGCTACAGATGAAATCTGGCTTAGAGTTCCGGAGACCATCAAGATAAATATTGAGGGAAATATGCCTTACGGAGTATACCCCAAAGATATTATTCTTAATATTATTGGAGATTTAGGGGCTGATGGAGCGCTGTATAGGGCAGTAGAGTTTAGCGGAAAAGTAATTAGGAAAATGGATATTAGTGGCAGGATGACTTTATGTAATATGGCAGTAGAGATGGGAGCTAAAAATGGCTATGTGCAACCAGATGAAAAGACTATAGAGTGGCTTAGTTCGAGAACCAATAAGAAATATAGAGTAATAAAGTCAGATGCTGATGCTAAATTTGAGAAGATTATTAATTACGATATAAGTAAATTAGAACCTCAAATTGCCTGCCCCCATACTGTAGATAATGTAAGACCTGTCTCAAAGGTAGCAGGGACGAAGATTAATCAGGCATTGATTGGGACTTGCACCAATGGAAGGATAGAAGATTTAAAAATTGCCAGTGAAATTCTTAAAGGCAAGAGAATTTCCAATAAAGTAAGATTGCTTATTTTTCCGGCATCGATGGAGGTTTATACTGAAGCGATGGAATTAGGAATTCTTCGAGAATTAGTTAGAAGCGGGGCAGTGATAATGAATCCGGGATGTGGACCCTGTTTAGGTGCTCACGAAGGAGCCTTAGCCCCGGGAGAAGTTTGTTTGAGTACGGCTAATAGAAATTTTAAAGGGAGAATGGGGTGCAAGGAGGCAGAAATTTACCTTGCCAGTCCGGCAACTGTAGCGGTTTCTTCCCTCTATGGTGAGATTACTGATGTAAGGGGGAATTTAAAATGAGTATTAAAGGGAAAGTATGGAAATATGGTGATGATGTAAATACCGATGTTATCTTTCCGGGTAAATATACTTATACTATAACTGACCCCAAAGAGATGGCTCTTCATGCCTTAGAAGACCTTGATTCGAAGTTTGCTAAAGAAGTGAAAAAGGAAGATATTATTGTCGCGGGAAGGAACTTTGGTTGTGGTAGTTCTCGGGAACAAGCCGCAACCTGTCTTAAATATGCTGGTGTAGGAGCAATTGTTGCCAAATCATTTTCCAGAATTTTTTTTAGAAATGCAATTAACCAGGGGCTTCCACTGGTTCAGTGTAAAGAAGCGGTGGAGAATATATCTTCAGGTGAGGCAATCGCCATTGATTTTGAAAAAGGTGAATTATCTTGTAAAAAGGGAGTTTTTAAATTTCCTCCTTTACCGGAATCGGTGTTAGGAATTCTTGAAGATGGGGGACTTATTCCTCATACTAAAAAAATATTGAAAATAGAGAAGGGAGAATAAAAATGGCCAAATATAAGATAGCCTGGCTACCGGGTGATGGAATCGGGAATGATGTCATGGAGGCAGCGAAGATTGTATTGGATGAACTAAACCTTGATGCTGATTATATACTTGGTGATGTGGGTTGGGAATTTTGGAAAAAAGAAGGAAATCCTTTACCTGATAGGACCATGAAAATTCTCAAAGAGACTGATTGTTGTCTCTTTGGAGCGATAACTTCCAAGCCTAAAGAAGAAGCAGAAAAGGAACTTGACCCTGAGCTTAAAGGGAAAGGTTATGTTTATTCAAGCGCCATTGTAAGACTACGTCAGGAGTTTAAGTTACACACTAATCTGAGACCTTGCAAGGCTTATAAAGGGAACCCGCTTAATTATAGAGATGATATAGATTTAGTAGTTTTTCGAGAAAACACTGAAGGATTATATAGTGGAGTAGAATTTCATCCTTTGCCAGGTGATTTGATGGGAGCACTCTTAAAAAACCATCCCAAGATGAAAAGATTTGAAGATACTCCTTTAGAAGATATTGCTCTATCCTGTAGGATCTTCACCAGGAAGGCTTGTCAATCTATTGTTCGTCAGGGTTTTGAATATGCTAAGAAGTTTAACAGAAATTCAGTTACGGTTATTGAGAAGCCAAATATAATCAGAGAAACCAGCGGATTAATGATAAGAGAGGCCCGTAAGATTGCTCAAGAATATCCTGGAATCGAACTCTGGGAGACTAACATAGATGCAATGTGTATGTGGTTGGTTAAGAACCCTCAAAATTATAGTGTCTTGGTTTCTTCCAATATGTTCGGAGATATAGTTTCTGATCTTTGTGCCCAATTGATAGGAGGTTTAGGGTTTGCCTCTAGTGCCAATATCGGAGATGATTATGCCCTCTTTGAACCCAGCCATGGTTCTGCTCCCAAGTATGCGGGACAATATAAAGTGAACCCCATGGCGATGCTGTTAACAGTTAAATTAATGCTGGATTATTTAGATGAAAAAGAATTGGCTCTAAGATTAGAAAATGCTATTGCCCGGGTTATTGAAGAGAATAAAGTAAGAACTTACGACTTAGGAGGAACAGCTTCAACTTTAGATGTAGCCAGAGAAGTAGCAAAGAAAGTAATGAGTAATCAGTAATAAGTGATAAGTTGTGGGTTGCAAGTTACTGGTTAAAGATCCAGAAGCCAGGAGAAAGAAGTAGGGGCTCGATTAATCGAGCCCGTCTGTTTTGGGTCGGATGAATCCGACCCCTACAGCAAAAGACATATTACATGCGCCTAGATAGTGGATAGGATAGTTAGCTAGCTAAAGATTGAATACTAAAACAGGTACCTCTAACTAATTAAACAAATTGAAAGGAAGATAAAAGATGGAGACTATAAGTCAAAGATGGGCACGATTTGCCATTGAATTAGAATATAATAAAATTCCCCCGGAAGCCTTAAAAGAAGCCAAACGATTTCTTTTAGACAGTGTAGGTTGTGCTTTTTCTGCGCTAAATAACAAAGATACTCAAGCAGCTTATGATTACATTCAGGATTTAGGCGGGAAGAAACAAGCAACTATTATAGGCTGGGGAGAAAAAACTAATTTACCCCAAGCTACCTTGATGAATTCCTTACTTATTAGAGCATTAGATTATAATGACATTTATTGGGAACAGGACCCCTCTCATCCTTCCGACATCATTCCTGCAGTCCTTAGCACCGGAGAATTTATGAAGAAAGATGGGAAAGAAATACTGTTAGGGATAGTGCTTGCATATGAATTAGAGATGCGATTGTGTCAGGCGGCGTTCCCGGGAGTTCGGGAGATAGGCTGGCATCATGCAACCTTAACTCAATTTGTAAGCCCGGTAGTGGCTGGAAAGATGTTGGGCTTAAGTGAAAAGGAGATAGTTGCTGCCATAGGTATTAGTGGTTCTTCTCATTTAACTTTAGGGGGAGTAGTAGCTGGGCACCTCACTAATATGAAAAATGCTGCCGATTCCTTCGCAGTTGAAGCAGGAGTGCGGGCTGCCTTACTGGCCAGTAAAGGATATACCGGCCCGGTTGAAGTATTTGAAGGTAAAGAAGGATTGTTTGAGGTGTTGGATAAAGTAAAATGGAATAAGGATGTTTTAACCAAAGGATTGGGAGAGGAATTTTTAATTAATCAATGTGGCTATAAAGCATTTCCTACCGAAGCTCTAACTCATCAACCGATTACCGCTGCCATAGAAGTGATGCAGGAAAATAATCTTGATCCTAAAGAAATAAAAGAAGTTTTAGTAGAGACTACGACTCGGGGAGCGGATATTCTATCTGATCCCAGTAAATATAAACCAACTACTAAAGAGACAGCTGACCATTCTCTCCCTTATTGCATAGCGGTGGCAGTTGCTAAAGGCAATGTTCTGCCTTCTGATTTTAAAGAAGATGCTTTACGAGACCCCTTTGTCTGGGCATTGCTCGATAAAATTAAGGTGGTGGCAAATCCTGAAATTGACAATCTATTTCCCAAAGTAAAACGAGCTATTGTTACTATTAAAACTTCAAAAGGGGAATTTAAAAAACAGGAAGATTTTGCCAAAGGCCAACCGGAGCGGCTTTTAAGTGAAGAAGAACTCATCTCTAAATTTAAGGCTAATTCAGAGAAAAAAATATCTTCTTCCAGAATGGAGAACATTATTAAAACTACTCAAGAATTAGAGAATATCAATGAAATCGGAAAATATATGGAACTTTTAATAAACGATAAATAAAAAATAAGGAAAGGAAACAATAAAAACATGAAAGCAATAGTGCTGGGTTGTGGTTTAGTAGGTGGATTAATTGCCAAAGATTTGGCAAAAGATAAAATTTTTCAAGTAACTGTAGCGGATATTGATGAGGGAAAATTAAATAAATTAACAAAAGAGACAGGAATACGAGGAATAAAAGCGGATTTATCCAGTTCGGAAGCCATTAGAAAGATAGTTGCTGATCAAGGTGTTGTAATTGGTGCTGTCCCGGGTTTTTTAGGGTTTAATATGTTACGGTCTGTTATTGAAGCTGGCAAGAACATAGTTGACATATCATTTATGGCTGAAGATACCTTGAGTTTGGATGAACTTGCCAAAAAGAAAGGGGTTACTGCTGTGGTAGATATAGGAGTAGCCCCGGGGATGAGTCACATGATTGTAGGTTATGTCGATAGCTTGATGGATGAAACCGAAAGTGCTACTATATTAGTAGGAGGTCTTCCGGTGATAAGGGAATGGCCTTATGAATATAAGA
>Ga0268279_1000282_pt1 | contig 35115 bp, 31 predicted proteins | sample saktaG_6_FD_190142 | JGI IMG/M metagenome (GOLD analysis project Ga0268279, IMG submission 190142) | Saline water microbial communities from Sakinaw Lake, British Columbia, Canada - sak_2010_1_5_80m | ecosystem: Environmental > Aquatic > Non-marine Saline and Alkaline > Saline ...
GTCTTTAGTATTTTAATAGGTATTTCGACTAATAAATCGCTCAGCGCATCTACTTGAATCGACTTTTGAGCAAGAATTAATATTGCTCCCATTTCGGCTGGCGAATTGGGAGAGGTGATAGATTTTTGCCATTCGTTATGAAAACAAGTTGTCAATCCTTCTAATATTCTCCTTGCATCAATTTGTGGAAGCTCTAAATAGTCATGTATTTCATCCAATTCAATATCTTTTGCTTTTATAAATTGAGGAAAGGATAAAAAAATTGTTAATAATACAAAAATAAAAACACCTAAAATTTGTTTTTTCATAATTTTAAATTAACTTAATAAACCTCCTTTTGTTTTTATAGTTCAATTCCCTCCTATTTTATTTTTTTAAAAATTAATTGTTTTCTGATATATTTCCCAAAAATTGCTCGAATATATCAAAACATATTTTTTTATCGTCTAAAACTGCATAAAAAACTATATAGATATATCTTTCATCGTCTATTGGGACTACTATTCTAGAATGGAACCCATACTCCTCTGAATCATGAAAAAGCGTTTCAATAGCCCAATGATTTCCAATTTTAATCATTTCAATACCATCATCCTCCATACATGGTAATTCTTGTTTTTCCATTAATAAACCTTCTGAAATTTGATCTGTTGCAACATCATATTTCAAATTGCCCTTTTCCATAAAAATACCAATTACACACCCATCATTTAAAACAAAATCGTAAGGAACGCTATACGCTTTTATCTTAACATCTGGACTAAATAAGTTCACACCCCAATCGCGATATGAGAATTGTTCCGCTTTTGCAGCCGTCCACGTATCAGGAACTTTTGCCTGAAACTTCTCCCTTTTATTAATAACTATTGTTTCTGTCCCGCTTTTTTCTATTAAAAAGTCCTTTGGACCACCGCCCATTTCCATTTCTTCCACCCACCATCGATACAACGGACTATCTGTCATATGCCATACATAATAAAAAAAGCCGCAAGCGGCTAAAAATAAAACAAAAACAGAGCCAATAAAAAAACTTTTTACATTCATGTTTTTAATATTTAATTTATTAAAACTTATTTCAATAACTTACTTCAATTCTTTACTTTAAAGAAAAATCATTATTTCTGCCAAACAACCACCCTGTGTAAAACCTCTCTCAAAAAAGATGTTCAACCTGCGGTGTTGAACATTTTTTTAATTTGTGTGGTTTCCAGTTTCTTCATAATTCGTAGGTTTTCGCAAAAGCAGCTTTTAATCCTTTTGCAACGGGACCGGTTTCTATTTCTTTTATGATTCTCTTTTTATCTACCTCATTAAGACAGCAAACAGTATCATTATATTCTAAGGAACCTGAGTCGTGCTCCATCCGGACACCCAGATGAATAGCTCGTTTTTTAAACTCTTCTGTGCTTAATATCACGAAGCACAAAGCTTGATTTTGTAATAATCCGGTTTTGCCCCTAGATTGACTCTACCATAAACTTTATTGAGTTCTTGCGTAATCTCTTCGTCTAAAATTCTAGCTGCGTATATAATATCATTGTATTCTGCGAAGTAAACAAACATTTCTTCTTTGTATCTAAAAACATCGCAGAAATTAGTTATAATATTAGGTTTAACCATATTAAAAGTTAGCAATTTGAACCAGTAATTCTATTGTTTCTTTGTCTATATCTTGCCTACAATCACTATCTTCCAGCGCCAAAGAGTAGGGTATATCGTCTCCATAATTTGTTTTTGAAAATGCCGCCTCTTTATGAGAAGCAAGCTCTATTTGTTTAGCGTTAGCGTCATAAAACCTTTTACATACTTTTTCAAGAATATCTAATTCACTATCTGAAAAATAATCTTTTTCGTTTTCCGTAAACTCTCTTAATTTTTTGATTCTATGTATATGTTGTCCCGGTTTTATATTAATGGAAATGGTGTCGCCTAATTCCGAATCGTCTTGGTCATCAGCAGTATCATTAACAGAATTCATTATGATGCTAGGAACCGGACCGTGGTCTAAATGAACATATCTATCATAGGTAATAGGAACCCCATATTGTTTTATATGCATAAAATCGGCAAAATAGAATAATTTCATCAATTTTACCTTACCTAAGAATTTTTCGTCAGTATTAGTGGCAAAATAAAGCAACATCGCCTTTAATTTTAGCAATGGTATTTTCACAGATTTATATAGTATTGATTATGTAAAGATAATTCTTTACGACCTTTCATTTCATTTTTATTATTACTTCTTACATAAGGATTGTCAATACCTCAATTTTTACTTGTAATCAGGGTATACTCACCGAACATTTTTATTTGACATTTTTTTGAATATGTGATAGTATGTTAGTAATTGATGGTGGGGTTGAAAGTAACGCTGTGGGCAAAAAAAGGATAAGAAAGAGAAATCCTACAGCTTTGCCTCCCCGAGAGGAACCCGGAATCAGAGATTCCGTTGGGGCCGCGGGATTTAAAACGCCCCCCACCATCAAGAAAATAAAGGGCTTCTTAACAGAAGCCCTTACTTTTTTAAAAAGAAGAGAAAGTTTGGACTTGAGAGATAGGGATGGCGAGAACCTCGCCATCTATTCCAATGGTATTAATACCTAAAATATTACCCTCTATATCAAAAAGAACACTTCCATTTAAAGCTTGTTCTTCTAATATATTAGTTTTAATAAAATCACCGTTAAAATGTTTAATAATCCCACTATTTACTGTTTTTTGAGGATTATCTTCTGAAAAAACATTACCTACAAGAAAAACTGCCTGCCCTTTTCTAATATTTTCTAAGTTTGCAAAACCCATTGCTGATAATCCTGTCTGGTCAAGCTTAATAAGGGCAAGATTTTCATAATAGTCCCTTTTAAGAATCTCGAAGGCAACTTGTTTATTATCGACCCAAAAAGAAATATCAGAGTCGCGGGGCACAAGTTCTGCCAATGTTATAACCAAACCATCATTTGTAAGAATCATTCCCGAACCATGTATTGTTCCTGATTTTGTTTTAGCCCTTACAGCAACAACTGTTTTTTCTACTTTTTCCACTGCTTGGCTTAATGCTTTGTTCTCTTGTATAATTATCTTTTCCTGCGGAAAAAGAATAATATTCCTTTGCTTGAAATCTTTAACAAAAGATAGTTCTTCAAAAGCAGAATGCCTTACCATATATGGCAAAAAAAGGGACTGCCAAAGCATCCCTCCTGCTAAACCTAAAAGAATAATAAGTAGAGGTTTAAGATATTTTTTCATCATATTAAGCATTTGCCAGTTTTTTTGTTCTGGCCTTGATTGATTTTAAGCGTTTTTCAAATACAATCTTACTGTCAACTGCTTGAGCAAGAATACTATCTCCTGGTTTAATTTCTGCCATAATGATATCTAATGCCAATGGGTTTAAAATCAATTTCTGGATAACTCTGCGCAAAGGCCGAGCTCCAAAATTAATATCAAATCCTTTTTCCACTAACAGGTCTTTAACTTTTTCCTTGAAGCTAATCTTAATCTTTTTACGCATCAACCTCTGCGCTACTTTTTCCAATTCCAAGTCAACAATCTTTCTGATTTCTTTTTTACGCAAATAGTTGAAGATAATAATATCGTCAATTCTGTTTAAAAATTCAGGTCTAAACTCCTGTTTTAGAGCATTCATTACTTTATCTTTTAAAGATGTATGCTCCTGAGAAGCATCTTTATCTAAAAATCCAATCTCTTTCATTTTGCCAATATATTCTGAACCCACATTGGAGGTCATAATCAGAATTGTATTTTTAAAAGAAACTACTCTGCCCTTTGCATCAGTTAAGCGTCCATCTTCCAAAATCTGAAGCAATACATTAAAAACCTCTGGATGCGCTTTTTCAATTTCGTCTAAAAGAACAACAGAATACGGCCTTCTCCTGATTTTTTCAGTTAATTGCCCTCCTTCCTCATAACCAACATAGCCCGGCGGAGAGCCGATCATCTTAGAAATAGAATGTCTTTCCATATATTCAGACATATCAACACGAATCAGAGAGTTTTCATCGTTAAAAAGAAACTCAGCTAATGCCCTGGCTGTTTCTGTTTTACCAACGCCAGTTGGACCCAAAAACATAAAAGAACCAAGGGGCATATTTTCCTCAGAAATTCCTGCGCGGCTTCGACGAAGAGCATTGGCAATTGCTTTTAATGCCTTTTCTTGTCCAATAACACGCTTAGAAATAATTGCTTCCATTGTTTCTAATTTTTTTGCTTCTTCTTCCATTAGTCTCATAACCGGAATGCCTGTCCACCCAGAAACAACTCTTGCTACATCTTCTGGACCTATCTCTTCTTTAAGAATTTTATGTTCTTTTTGAACTCGAGTAAGTTTTTTCTCAACCATTATAACTTCTTTTTGGATTTCAGGAATTTTGCCATATTTTATTTCAGCAGCTTCTTGTAAGTCGGATTGATACTGGGCCATTTCTGCTTTAAAATTCAGGGACTCAATCTTTTTTTTCAATTCTTTAATTTCTTGTATTAATTCTTTTTCTGCCCGCCACTTAGCGTTCAATTCCTTATATCCATCTTTTAAATCAGCTAATTCTTGAGAAATTCTTTTCATTTGTTCTTTTTCATTTTTTTTATTCTTTAACATCTGTTTTTGAACGCCCAATTTTTGGATTCTCACCCTAAGCTCTTCCATCTCTTTTGGTTCTGACTCAATTTCCAATCTTAAAGCAGAAGCAGCTTCATCCATTAAGTCAACAGCCTTATCAGGTAAAAACCTATCTGTAATATAGCGGGCAGCTAATTCGGCTGCCTCAACTAAAGCAGAATCAGTGATTTTTACACCATGATGAAGCTCATATTTTTCTCTCAGGCCCCTTAAAATAGCAATTGTTTCCTCTATTGTTGGTTCAGAAACATAAACTGGCTGAAATCTTCTTTCCAGCGCAGGATCTTTTTCCACATATTTCTGATATTCCTTTGAAGTTGTAGCGCCAATTGCCCGCAACTCTCCCCTTGCCAATGCAGGTTTTAAAAGATTAGATGCGTCAATAGAGCCTTCTGCAGCGCCAGCGCCTACTAAAGTGTGGAGTTCATCAATAAATAGAATATATTTCCCCCCTGATTTTTTAACTTGCGCTAATAGCGCTTTAATTCTACTCTCAAACTCGCCCCTGTATCGAGTGCCAGCAACTAATGAACCCAGATCCAAACTAATTAGTTCTTTATTAGCCAAACTTTCTGGCACATCTTTTTTAATTATACGCTGGGCTAAACCCTCAACAATAGCTGTTTTGCCAACACCTGCCTCGCCAAGCAATACAGGATTGTTTTTTCTCCTTCTGGAAAGAACTTGCATTAATCGCCTGATTTCTACTTCTCTTCCAACTACTGGGTCTAATTTGTCTTGTCGCGCTAACTGAGTCAAGTTGATAGCATATTTTTGAATAACCTGATATTTTGTTTCCGGCGTAGGGTCAGTAATTCTTTTCCCACCTCTTAAGTCTTCTAAAGTTTTCAGAACTGTTTGATAATCCAATTTTCCGACTTCTGTGGAATTTTTTCCAGAAACCTGTTCAATGTTTTTAAAAATTTCCTGCGCTTTGACTTGCGCGCCCAACAAACCTAAAAACAGATGCTCAATAGAGACAAATTCATCTCCCATTTCCATTGCCTGTTTTTGCGCCCATTCCAAAACCTTAGCCATATCTTGGGTAAGGTAAAAATTGCCAAAAGATCTTGGAGTCTGTATATTAGGAACCAAATCAAGAGCTGCTGTTGCCTTATTTTTAAGTCCTTGTATTTCAACATCCAATTTGTTTAGTAAATTCAAAACAATGCTTTCATCTTGGGAAAGCAAAGCAACTAAAAGATGAATAGCATCAACTTGCTGATGCCCTTTTTTTTCAGCAATTGATTGCGCTCTACGAAGAGCGCTTTGCGCTTTAAAAGTAAAATTTCCACCTACCATATATTTCTTTTTATCATAAAAACCCATAGAAAACAAGGTGATTAAAAAAAGGATTTGACTTTTGGGTATAAAAGTGTTTTGCTGAGATAGCTTTTTAAGATAGCCGGGTCAAGAAAGGAGCAGTAATGGGGATAGAAAGAATTGGGATTGTCTGGAATAATGAGATAGTCCTGTTTCATATTTTGGATGGTCTTTTAAAAAAATATCCAGAGGCAATAATAACAATATTCCCAACCTGCTTATCCGCAGCGACTTATCAGGGGATAGATTTATTTCTTGTCAAAAATGGATATAGAGATCCTTCAAAAACAGACACTGCCTATTCCGAGAATGGGCAAACATACGCCGAAATGCTCGGGAAGGTCCACAACTCAAAAGTCGTAGAGCTTCTTCCATACACGTGGAGGAAGGCAATTCAAGAGCTATAAACACAACCATTGACCCGGCTGTGTTTTTTTTATATAAAACTCATAAAAAACAAGGTAATAAACAAAAAGATTTGACTTTTTGGTATAAAAGTGTTTTACTAAAGCAGTTTTTTTGAAATATAGCCGGGCTAAATATGTGGAAAGGAGGGAGCCATGGCAAAAACAATAGGAATTATATGGGACAATCCCAATTCCTGTTGTCGAATTTTTAATATGATCAAAACATGCCATCCAGACTCTGTAGTGATCATATTTCCAAGCCTTTCAGCAGTAACAATGAGTTCCGCCGGTGAAAAAGTGGATATTTTCCTTGTTAAGCAAGGATTGGCCTGCGCTTCCGGGGAAAAACTTGGAAACGTCAAGCTAAAGGTGTCATGTTTTGAAACTCTTGGGATAATGTACCCGAGAGTAAAAGTTTTAGAATTACCATGCCGCTCACACAAAAGAGCCTTGGAAGTAATTCAAGATTTATGAATAAACACAACCATTGGCCCGGCTGTGTTTTTTTATTTATATAAAGCCCCAATAATTTAAATAGTTTTTAGGGTTCTTTTTTAGTTAAAACAACTGTTAAAGTCAATTCATCTTGCCCGCGCAAAACTTTTAACTCAACAACGTCATCAGGATTATGTTCAGAAATAATATTAGCCAAACTATTTTCTAGTGTAATTCTTTCTCCAGCAAACTTTAAAATAATATCATCTTGCTGAAGCCCTGCTTTTTCTGCCGCTGAATCTGGAAAAACCGCTATTTCAGTTTTGGCTCCATAGCCATCTCTGCCAACCCAAGCGCCATAATCAACAGCTAAGTCAAACTCCTCTTGAAGCGCAGGAGTGATTATAGTGTAGTAAACACCTAAAAAAGGATAAATAATCTCTCCATATTGTTTAACCTGGGCAATATCTTTTTTAGCATTGTTAATAGGTATGGCAAAACCAACACTTTGAGCATTTAAAGCAGTAGCTGTGTTCATTCCAATAACTTCTCCGTTGATATCTAAAAGTGGCCCCCCAGAATTTCCCATGTTAATAGCAGCATCTGTCTGAATAATACCTTCCAAAAGTTCAGAAAAGCTGCCCCCAATAGCAGTTACATCTCGCTTTAGTCCAGAAACAATACCAACAGATACAGAATTTCTAAACTCACCTAAAACATTGCCAATGGCAATCACTGTTTGCCCAATCTGGATTTTATCAGAATCAGCCAATTTAAGAGTTGGCAACGATTTTTCTGTTTCAATTTTTAGGATAGCAATATCTTGCACTGGGTCGCGTGCTAAAACCGTTGCTTCAAATTTCTCTCCGCTATTAGTCAAAATGGTGTAGTCCGCCTCTTCGTCAAGAACTACATGTTTATTTGTTAAAATTAAGCCATTGCTAGAAACAATAAATCCTGTTCCCCCGCCTATTTCTTTTTTTTCTGTTCCTTTTTCACGATAACCAGGCACTTCAAGCTCAAAATCATTTCCAAAAAAATCTTCAAATCCTTCAAAAGGGTTATAGAGATATTGTTCAATTACAGGTAAGTCCTTAGTTACAATAATACTTACCACTGCTGGAGACGCGCTTTTTACTATATTAATAATTGCTTGTTCTTGAGAAATAAGTTGAGAACCATTATCAGGGCTCAAGCTAGATTCATTTTCCTGTCCAGCATTCGGTTGAAAAAAACTAAACTCTTTTAAAGAGTTGTCTAAAGAGAAAAAATAGTTAACAAAAAAGCCACCAGCTAAGAAACCCATGAAAACAGACAAGAAAATACTTAAGGAGAACAAAGAACTTGCTCTGTTTTCGCTACTAATATGAAATCCTTTAATTTTTGGCGCCTTGAGTTTAAGCGTTTTTAAAGACGCTTGTTTAATTTTAGGTAAAAACTTTTCCTTCCCGTTTTTAGGCTTTGATAATTGATAAATAGACATAATATCCATTCAATTTAATCAGTTTTTTATAAGTTTTGTTGTTTTAATTATAGAAAAAGAAAATGAAAATGAAAAGCCCATAAAAAAGAGATAAAACATATACAATAAAAAGGGCCTGTCTTTAGGGACAGGCCCCTTTTTTACTACTGTGGTTTCTTTCCTTTAGGGAGAAGTAGATAGCGTAAAAAACCAAGAAACGCTATCAGTACTGCACCAACCATGACAATGCTGAAGAATAAGTATGATCTCCTCCGAGGAGAGTGTTCTTCCGTGATCCCCGATCTGGGCCCGAACCACTGTGGTTTGCGCCGAAGCAGGGTTGATCATCAGCAAAAACAGATCAACCGCTGCCAAAACCAACAACACCAGAATAACCGCTATCAAGAACAACACCACCTTTTTCCAATTCATGTTTACCTCTCTCTTGGATTAAAGCACAATAGTAAAAACTGAAACAAACATAACACAATCTCTAAAAGAAGCAAGATAACAGAACTAATAATCTAAAAAAGATGGAATCTGTTTCTTTTTTAAATTAAAAACAAATACGCTTAAAAGGAAATAGCATATAGCGACAAAAATCCAAGACACTTTAATATCAAAACTATTAAATGGAATCAGAGAAAACAGGTCAATTGTTTTAATAATTATTTGCATTAAAAATTGAATAGGCAGGGATATAAACCAAGCTAATTTTTGCGAAAAAATCCCGACAAGAGAAAAAACAAAACCAGCAATAGTCAATAATGGCACAGCTGGCAGAATTAAAATATTGGTTATTGGTGCTAATAAAGTAAACTGGCCAAAATTATAAAGTAGGAGGGGCAAAACAAAAATCTGAGCAGCTAATGTTGAAGCAAGATTTATCCTTAGGCCTAAGATATTTGGCAGTTTTTTAAACATATTAGAAAAAAGAGGCGATAAATAAATTAAACCCATAACAGCTAAAAAAGAAAGCTGAAATCCAATATCTGACTTTAAAAGTAATGGATTAAAAAAAAGCATTATTGTTAACGCCATAACAATTAATCTTTCTGGGTCGGCAATTCTGCCGCAATGTTGCGCATAAAGAAATAGACCAGCCATAATTCCAGCCCGCACCCCACAAGCAGGCGCGCCAATCATTAAGATATAGGAAAAGATTAAAACTAAACAAAGCCAAAATGCTTGTCTACGCCAAAATCCAAGAAAAAGAAGAAAATTCAAAAGCATGGTTGTGAGAATAGTAACATTTGCGCCAGACACAGCCGCTATGTGGCGAACACCAGTCAAATTAAGTTTTTCTTTCCATTCTTGAGAAAAATTGTTCTCATCACCGAAAATCAATGCCTCAAAAAACCCTGCCTGTGAAAAAGAAAAAATCTTTTCTATGTTTTGTTTTAATCTTTGTTTAAATGCAATTAAAGCATACTTTAATGAAAAACCATGTTTTTCTGTAATTTCAATTTTTGGATAACTCATTAAAAAATAAATTCCATGGCGTTGAAGATATCCCTGATAATCAAAACCATCAAAGCTTGGTGGCTCTTCTAAAACGCCTGTGATTTGCACCTTATCATTATATTGAATCTCTGGATAAAAATTAGTTGTTGCTAATAACCTGGCTTTTAATAAGGGAATTTCAATTGTTAAACAAACTCTGTTTAAATATATTTCCGGTTCCTCAATTACAATACCTTCTAAAGTTATTCTCTCTCCAAAAAATTGTTTAAGCTCTGGACGCACAAGTTGAGATCTAGCTGTTTGTTCACGCAAAACGCCAAAAAACAAAAACAAAAAACAAAAAGCAATAAGAGAAAAGGTTTTTTTCTTAAGAAAAAAAGAAAACACTATCAAGAACACAGCAAAGAACAAAAAAGCCAAAATAAGAATCTGGCTCAAGTTAAAAAAAGAAGAAAAAAAGATGCCTGCGATAAAACAAAGGCAAAAATATAGTATTGACTGCGTCCACGCCATAATAATAAGATTTGACTTAGAAAAAAATGTTCAGCCTATAAGGTTAAACATTTTTGAACTTTAGATGCGAAGGCGGCAAATAGCAAAAAACGGTTCTATTGCTTTTAAGATTTCCATCATCTTTTCTTTTGAATAAGGTTTAAGCTTTGAAAAAGAAGGGTCAAGCGTTTTACCTGCTCGGAACCCTTGAAGAAAATATTTTTCTACTCTGCCATGCCCAATAGAGGGCGGAGGAGAAATCCAACGCGCAATTTCGACAATGTCTTTTTTATCTAAAAACCCAGGCACCACTGTTGTTCGAAATTCATAATCTACCTTGCCTTGTCTAAGAACTTTAATGCTTTCTTCAATGTTCCGGATAATATTTTTATCCCAAAACTTTAAACGTAAGTCTTGAAAATTATGCTGTTTTTCAACACCTATAACTCTAATGTATTTTTCTTTTGTTGCCTTAACATCCAGAGCAATATAATCTACTAAATGCTCATCAATTAGTCTTTTCAACATTTTAGGATTTGAGCCATTAGTGTCTAACTTAATAGCATAACCAAGCATTTTGATTTTACGGCAAAAATCAACTAATTCAGCATTAATTGTCGGCTCTCCGCCGCAAAGCACAACACCATCCAACATGCCTTTTTTTGTTTTTAGAAAATCTAAAAATTCTTGTTCAGAAATCTTATTCCCATTCTTAATCATTTCCGGAAATACTAACTCCGGGTTATAACACCACGGACAACGAAAGTTGCATCCAGCCAAAAAAACAGTGCAAGCCATTTTATCTGGATAGTCGATTAAGCTTAGTTTTTGTAAGCCGCTAATTTGCATAGTTATTTATCGAGCTTAAATGTTTTTCTATCATGATACTCTACTTGTTTTCCTTTATTCCATTGTAGCACAGGACGAAGATAACCAATTACTCTTGAATAAACTTCACAAGATTGCTTAATAATGCATTTCGGACAATAAAAATGTTCTCCAGATAAATAACCATGTGTTGGGCAAATAGAAAATGTCGGAGTCAAACTTATATATGGCATTTTATTCTTCTCAAAAACTTTTTTAATCAATCTTTTTGCCTGCTGGCTGTCCTGGATTTTTTCTCCTAAAAAAATGTGGAAAGTAGTGCCCCCAGTATATTTACATTGTAATTCATCTTGTAATTCCAACGCTTCAAACACATCATCAGTATAATCAACAGGCAATTGGCTTGAGTTAGTATAGTAAGGTGCTTCCCGAGTCCCATCTGCTATAATGTCTGGGTATTCTTTTCTATCTTTTAAGGCCAAACGGAAGGCAGTTCCTTCTGCAGGACTTGCTTCCAAATTATACATATTTCCTGTCTCTTGTTGGTATTTTATTAATCTATCACGCATAAAGTCCAAAACCTCTAAAGCAAACTTTTTCCCTTCTGGAGAGCCAACATCTTTTTGCATAAAATTTTCGAGCATTTCATTCATGCCAATTAATCCAATAGTCAAAAAATGGTTTGCCCAATATCCATCTCTCATTTTTTTGATTCCAGCAAGCCAATGTTTAGAATATGGATAAAGGCCTTTTTCTGTTAATCGCTCAACTGTTTTCCTTTTGATTTCCAAGCTTTGCTGGGCTAAGTCCATTATTTCCCCCAATCTAATAAAAAAATCTTTTTGGGATTTTGCCAGATAACCAATGCGAGGAAGATTAATCGTTACCACGCCAATACTTCCTGTTAAGCTTCCTGCTCCAAACAAACCGCCACCCCCACGATTATAAAGCTGTTTTTTATCCAAACGTAATCTGCAGCAATTATGAGTAATAATCCCATTGGCTAATTGAAATAAATGTTTTTTTGAATCTATTTCAAAATCATAAACATAACCAGTATATTTAACTTTTTCAATTTTCTTAATTTTTACCCCATAAAAATCTTTATATTCTTTGTATTTTAGATTTTTCCCTTTTTTTAAACCAAAATAAATTCGCAACCAACTAGGCATATCTCCTGCAAATCTTAAACTATAGCTAATTTTTCTCTTGTTCCCGGTTTTATTTTTCGACTTAAAATAGGTGGTATTTATTCCTAAACATCTAGCCAATATTAAAAAATCTAAAATTAAATTTTTATTTCCTATGTGAATTTCTATATAATTTCTTTGTTTATTTACAAAACCATCGCTTTCTATCATACCAATCAGCACACCTTGGCGAAACTTGATACAACGAGCATATGTTTTAGAGTTTAATCTTTTAGTTAAAAAACTATCTCCTCTAATATATTCTTTTATCAATTCAATCATACTCCTGCTAGCAATAGAAATTTTACGATAATGATGTCGGTTGTTCAAATGCGTCGTTGCTAAGGCAACAAATCTATTTTCGGCAATTTTCTGAACAAATTCAATTAATTTTTTCTCCTTTTGATTAAAAACATAATTTAAACTAGCATCATCGTGAGACACCCATCCATCTCCAGTATAAAGCCCGATTATTCTCCCTAAGTCAAAATCTCCCAAATTACCCTCGTAGGGATGTTTAGAAACAGGAAACTCATCTCCAACCTTTAAGTTTTTACTTTCTACAACTTGCAACTTGCTATCATTGATAATTACTGATGGATGGTCAAGAGTCATTTTATCTATAACTCCATTGTCTAGGGTTATTTTTAGAATATCTTTATTTTCTAATCTAAGCTTTATCACATCCTTAACTGGTTTAAACTCTCCATTGATAAGTATTTTCACTGGATTATTTCTTTTTACAAAATCATTTACAATTCTTCTAATCTCTGTTTTAGCGATAACATTATTAGCATTTTTATAAATAATTTCAGTAGATGGCAACTTACACATTGATCTTACGTCCTCAGGGTTCATATCAGAGTTAATATAGTTGCCAAAATAATTTACACCGTATTTAGCGGTTGCGTCCCACATTGGCTTAAGAGATTCTTTATCCCAAGGAAAGTCCTTGGTGATATTTATTGTTGGAATTGGAAATGTAAAAACTCTGCCTTGCGCATCGCCATCCATTATCACTTCATAAAACATCTGATTCAGCATATCCATTTCTAACTGAAAGTCCGAATATGTTTCTTTTTGCGGCTTGCCACCAATAATAACTGGCTGTTTTGCGAAAATAGGGGATGGACTAATATCCAAAGTTAAATTTTGAAATGGCGTTTGAAAGCCCACCCGAGTTGGAACGTTACAATTAAACAAGAACTCTTGAAGCGCTTGTTTTACTTGCTCAAGAGAAAGATTATCATATCTGATAAACGGTGCTAATAAAGTATCAAAATTTGAGAAAGCAACAGCGCCAGCAACCTCCCCTTGAAGTGTATAGAGAAAATTAACTATCTGCCCTAATACAGTTTTCAGATGTTTCGGGGGTTTAGATTGTATTTTGCCTAAGACACCTCCAAAGCCGCGCAACAGCAAATCATAAAGGTCCCAGCCGCAACAATATGCCCCTAATGTTTGTAAATCATGAATGTGAAAATCGCCTTGTTCTTCTGCCATCCTAATCTGAGATGGATAAATTTTTTCAAGCCAATATCTTTTAATTAAAGCGGCGCTAACATAGTTATTAAGTCCCTGAAGAGAATAAGACATATTAGCGTTTTCTTTTACCTCCCAGTCGATTTCATCTAAATATTGGTCTATTTTTCTCATTGCCACCCCCTCAATTTTTTCCATTTCCCTTATCTTCCTTCTTTGTTCACGATAAAGGATATACGCTTTGGCGCTCTCCACTAACCCATCTAATATTAAAACCTCTTCAACAATATCCTGAACTTGCTCAACCTTAGGAATTTCATCTTGTTTTCTTCTTTTTTGTAAAACCTTAGCAACTTTTTTAGCAAGATGCTCAGCTTTTTTCTCGCCCCCCTCATCAGTGGCCGTTAATGCCTTGAATATTGCTTCAATAATTTTATTAATGTCAAAAGCAACAATCTCTCCATTTCTTTTTTTTATTTTTTCAATTTTAAAAGGCATAGTGTTTTATTTTAGATTATAAAGTTTAACTTTTATGTATACCTTATCTTAGGTCAATTTAACAAAGCCTGCAAATCTAAGTTTTCTGAATCAAATTGTGGAAAACTCATTACATTGACGCTAAACATTGCTCAATTCCAATTATCCCTTGGATTATCTTGATTATCCACTAACTACTTGAAATAAGAGAATTTTTTGATAAAATAGAACATTAAGCATTAATAGCTTTTTTTTATAAAAATGACTGATATTTTTATTTTAGCAGCCGGGAACGGCAAAAGAATGAGGTCCAAAGACCCAAAGGTTTTGTATAAGATTTTGGGCAAGCCAATAATTCACTATTTGCTTGATTCGGTTGTTGCCGCTAATATCTGTGAAAACCCGACTATTGTTGTTTCTAATTCCAACAAAGACTGCATTAAAAAAAGTGTAAAGAAATACAATTGCAAATTCGCAATCCAGGAAGAACAATTAGGCACTGGGCATGCTTTGGCCAGAGCTCTTGTTAATAATATTGATTTAACAGACAATATATTAGTTGCTCTTGGCGATGATATTGGCCTTTCTTCAAAAACTATTAAAAGATTAAACGAAAAGCATCAAAGTTCTGGCTGTCCAATAACTATGGCAACCACAAAGATGCCACATTATAATGGAATCTATAAACGATTTTATGACTACGGCAGAATAAAACGTAATTCCAATAATGAGATTGTAGCCATAGTAGAAAAATTAGACGCTAATGAAAAAGAATTAGAAATTAAAGAGGTTAATCCCTCTTTTTACGCATTTCAGACAGATTGGATTAAAAAAAATATTAATAAAATCCAAAAAAACAAAATAAAAGGCGAATATTATTTAACAGACATTGTGGCAATTGCTATAGAACAGGGATTAAAAGTCAATTCAATTAAAATTCAGCCAGAAGAGTGTTTCGGAATTAACACTCCAGAACAAGCCAGGCAAGGAGAAAAATACCGCAGGACCAAACAAGAAAAAACAAAAAAATGCTTAAAAAGAACTTAAGCATTTTATTATAGAATTTTGGACAAGGTTTTGAGCAAAGTTAAACCTTGCTCATTTTTTTATATATAATTTTACTAATATAATATTAAAAACCAGTGGCTATGACCGTGCATTTCATTTCTCCCTTAGATAAGTTTTCATCTTGAATAGCGCCAAAAACCACTTTTGCATTAGGTCCAGCATTTTCGGTAATAACTTTTGCAGCTTCGTTGATTTCATATAAACTAATATCTTCTCCTCCTGAAATATTAAATAAAATTCCCTTTGCTTTAGAAATAGGAATATTTAGCAATGGTGAATTCAGAGCATTTTTGGCGGCTTGAACTGCCCTGTCCTTGCCTTTTGCTTTACCAACTCCAAAAAACGCAGCTCCGGAGTTTTTCATAATTGTTCTAATGTCCGCAAAATTAACATTGACAATCCCCGGCAAAACCACTAATGCGGCAATTCCCTTAACTGCTTGCCAAAGAATATCGTCACAGGTCTCAAATGCCTTGGCAAGAGAAATATCAGGCGCTAAAAATTTGAGAAGGTTGTCATTTGGAATAACAATAAGAGAATCTGTTTTTTCCTCTAGTTTTGCTCTTGCTTTTCGCGCTACAACAAAGCGACTCTGTCCTTCAAAAGAAAATGGCATAGTAACAACACCAATTGTTAAAATGCCTAAATTGGATGCAATTTCAGCTATTATTGGAGATGCCCCTGAGCCAGTGCCGCCGCCCAATCCAGTGGCAATAAAAACAATATCTGCCCCGCGAAGAATTTCAGTGATTTCTTGTCTTTGTTCTTCTGCCGCTCTTCTGCCTAAGGTTGCGCTGGAACCAGAACCCAGCCCTTGAGTAAGTTTTCTTCCAATTCTTAACTTTAAATCTGCTTTTTTGCTTTTAAGGTCTTGAGCATCAGTATTAATAGAAATCAACTCAATTCCATGGAAAGCATCCTTTTTTCTTTTCATCCTATTAATTGCGTTTACTCCAGAACCGCCAATCCCAATTACTTTAATTTTAATTTTAAATGACATTTTAAGGGATAAGATCTTTTAACATCTTTTTTATTTTTTCTAATATTGTTTTAAATATTCTACTGATAGGAGGCGATGGCTCTGAAAAGTCCTGTCCATCAAGAATTAAGCCAGCCACGCAAGATAGGTCAGGGCTGTCTATTTTAGGGAAAAAACCTTTTGGTTTGCCAATACGACAAGCCATCTTAAGAGATTTTTTGCTAAAATCTTTAATCTTAGGTAGATATGCTCCACCGCCGCAAAGGACAACGCCTCCTGGAAAACTGAAAGGTCCTACGGATTTAACCTTTTTCTGAATTTCCTGAAGTATTTCCAAAACACGCGCCTCAATAATACTATTTAGTTTTTTCTGAGAAAAAGATAACATCTCCCCTGATTCTTGCTCTTTAATTTTAATGGTCTTTTGAGCGCGTGACCCACAAATCCCAAACTTCAGTTTTATTTGTTCAGCAGTATCTATATGTGTCGCAAGCCCAGTCGCAATATCTGCCGTAATATTAAACGAACCAATAGGAATAATACCAACAGTCATTAATGTGTTTTCTTGATAAACGCAGAAACTAGTTGTTCCTGCACCAATATCAATTAAAAGCGTTCCCAATTCCCGCTCTTGAGCGGTTAAAACGGCCGAAGCGCTGGCTATTGGATTACAAATAATATGAGAAATCTGATAACCAGCATCTAAAACCGCTTTAGTAAGGTTTTTAAAATAAGGAGTGAAATACCCGACAACCAAAATTTCCGCTTCTAATCTCACTCCCTCTAATCCTAATGGCTGCTGAATTTTGGTTTCACCGTCTACAATAAACCCTTTCGGAAAAACCTGGAGAATTTCCCTATTTGCAGGCAAAGAAAATGTTTGAGCCGCCTGGATAGCCCTTTCAATATCCTCTTCCGAAATCTTTTCATCAGCGCGAGACACAATAATTGTGCCCCGCGAGTTTTTTGAAAAAATATGACAACCACCAATATTAACAAAAACGTCTTCAATTTTTTTTCCACATTCATTCTGGGTTTTTTGGAGAACTGAAGCAATAACTTCTGATACCTCAGCCGTATTTGTAATCAACCCCCTCCTGATCCCCCTCGCCGGCTCAGAAACTTGAGATAAAATCTCAAATGTAGCATCTTCTTTTTTGGGCATCACTGCCAAAGATTTAATTGTTGAGCTCCCAATGTCTAAACCAACAAGGATATGATTGGACATAAAAATCTTAATTACTTTAGCTTATTGTTTTAAAAAATTCTAAATATTGATTTTCTTTTGCTTTCATTATTTTAGCATCTTTTATGTTTTTGGTATGTTCATAACCTAAAAGATGAAGAATACCGTGAATTAGGCAAAAGCCCAATTCTTTTTCAAAAGGTGAATCCCTGCGCTTAGCATTTTTTTGCACTTCTCTTAGACAAATAACAATCTCCCCTAAAACATTGTTTTTAGCAAATATTGCTTCCGGGCTAAAAGAAAGCACATCAGTCACACGATTCTTATGGCCATATTTTTTATTCAACTTCCGCATTCTGCCAGTCCCCACAAAAACAACTGAAATCTCTGCTTTTTCTCCAATATTTTCGTTTTCTGAAATATGGTTTCCTATTCTGATTAATGGATCCAGCGCAATCTCTTTTTCTGTTAGATTTTTAAAGTTAATCATTTCGCGTTAAAAGTTCTTTAACAATACGGGCAACAGTTGATCCTTCTGCTGTCTCGCCTAATTCAACCATCAACATTTTAATCACTCTACCCATATCTTTAATATCGCTTGCTTTTAATTTCTTGATAACTGCTTCTGCTTTAATCCCTATTTCTGCGTCATCTATCTGCACAGGCAGATATTTACATAAAATCTTTATTTCATTTTCCTCTTTGATTACCAAGTCATCACGCCCTCCTTTTTTAAAATCAGTAATTGAATCTTTTCTCTTTTTTATTTCAGAAAAGACTATTTTGGTTAGCTCTTGTTCGGTTAATTTGCTGCCTTGCTCCAAATCCATCTCAGATATATCTTTGTTCCCTTTTACCAAAGAATACTGTTTTTCTTTTTCCGCATTTTGAATAACAGCTAAAACTCCGCGCAATGTCAAAACAGCTTCATTTTCATGTTTTTTCATAAAGCCAATCATGTCATTTTTAATCTCCTGTTTTAACATGAGAATTATTTTTTAGAATTTACCTAATCTCTCTTTCTCCATTCTTTCTTCTTTGATCCTCTCTCTCCTGAGAGCAACTGCTTTTTTCTTTGTTTTACTCAACGGTCTTTGATAAAAACGAGCCATTTTCACTTGTCTAAAAATGCCTGTCTTACGTAAAATCTGAGAAAAACGCCTGATTAATCTTCTGGAAGATTCTTTGTCTTTGCGAACAACTTTTAACGGCATAAAAATCTATTTAAAACGTGATTACTTAATCTTTTTTTTAACTTTTTCGACCACTTTATCTAACTCTATTTTCTTTTGGGTTTTAGTTTTCATATCTCTTAAAATAATCTCACCTTCCAAAACCTCTTTTTGTCCTAAAATTAAGACATATCTTATACCCAATCTATTTGCTTTAGATAATTGACTTTTAAGAGAGTCCCTTGAAAAATCTTTTGCTATCAAAACATTAGCTTTTCGGAACTTTTCAAAAAGTTGCAATGCTTCCCTTTTAGCAGATATTCCTAATTGAGCCAGGAACAATTGCGGAACTGTGGATTTCTTGACTTTGACGCTCTTTTCGCGCATAAGTTGAATAACTCTTTCTACCCCAACCGCAGCCCCACAGGCAAATGAAGGATTTCCGCCTAAAATATCAATTAAATCATCATATCTGCCACCACCGGCTAAAGCAATTTTTGCTTTATCTTTTTCCTGCGCAAAGATTTCAAAAACTGTGCGATTATAGTAATCTAACCCACGAACTAAGGAATGGTCAAGTTCATAAGGCAATTCCAACGTTTCTATAAACTCCAAAACACCTTTAAAATGCTGACGGCATTTTTTACACAAAGATTCAAAAGTTTGCGGCGCGTTAGCTAAAATCTCATGGCACCCTTCATTTTTACAATCCAATGTTCTTAAGATATTAGATTTTAATCTTTTCTTGCAATCTAGGCAAAGGTATTCTCTATATGGTTCAAGATAATCCTTTAATTTTTTTAAATATCTCGGACGACACTTATCACAACCAATAGAGTTAATATGCGTTATAGTATCTTTTATTTGCAACTTTCTCAGAACATTGACAATAATCTGAACTGTTTGGGCATCAATAATTGGATTCTGTCTCCCAAAACTTTCAAACCCAAACTGCCAAAACTGACGAAAACGGCCTGCTTGCGGTTTTTCATGTCTAAAAAACGGACCAAAGTGCCAGAGTCGCACTGGCTTTATCCAATTCCCCATTCCTTTTTCGATATAGGCGCGAACCAAACCAGCAGTGCCTTCAGGACGAAGAGCTAAGGGCTTTTTCCTGCCTCCTTTAATTAAGAACATTTCCTTTTCAACAATATCTGTGCCAGCCCCAATACCTCTGGTAAAAATTTCCGCATTCTCAAAAATTGGGGTTTCAATCCTTTGAAAACCATAAAATCTTGCCATTTCTTGGCAAGAATTAAGAATCATATCAAGATATACCCAATCTTCAGGTAAAATATCATAAGTGCCTCTTGGTCTCTGGTATTTTATTTTGCGAGGCGTATTTGGCGTCTCATCCATAACATAATTATTAAAAACTAATGATTCTAAGATTAAATCCCCAAGAACTTTTCCCAAGATTATCCGCCAGCAATTTAAGGTTCTATCGGGTCAAATATATAAACCGGATTTTCAATAAATGCCAAGCTGTTTACTGGCAATGCTCTGAAAAAAACTTTGCCTACAATATTTTGTCTTGGCAAAACCCCCCAGCTCCGCGAATCAGAAGAAAATAATCTATTATCTCCCAAAACAAAATATTCATCTTGTTTTAGGGCAATAGTCATTTCTCCCGATGTAATTAACCCATCAGGCAAATACTTTGATTCATCTAAGGCCTCTTTTTCACCGCTGGCAGAAGAAATAAATATCTTGCCATCGGAAATCTCAATAACCTCATTCGGTAAACCAATAATTCTTTTAATATAGTTAGTAGACACCCTCTGCGGCGCCTTGAAAACAACAACTTCACCCCTTTCTGGTTCATTAAATCTAAAAGAAATTTCATCGATTAAAAGATAGTCCTTATGTTCAAAATTGGGATGCATTGAATTGCCGCTCACAACAAATGGTTGAAAAATAAAATAACGAATAGGAACAACAATTGCCAAAGCTAAAACAGCAAGCTCAACAGTGTCGAAGAGAATGCTTAAGATTTTTTTAAGTTCTTGTTTTATATTCTGTTTCATTGTTTCTGATTTTTCCCATTATAGCCGAAATCCGACTAAAATGCAAACATTTGTTTCTATGGTAGAATATATTAGACAAAAAGGAGGTAATAGCCAAAAGATCTGCGTAATAACAGCATAAAGGAAAGATGTTATCATTTTTTTTAAAAAAACAAGAAAAGATTTTAATCATTGGGCTGGGAAATCCAGGTGAAAAGTTTCAAGATACCCGACATAATTTAGGATTTAAGGCAATTGATTTTTTTTCAGAAAAAAATCTTTTTCCTTCATGGCAAAACATTGAAAAGTTTATGGCAAAGATTTCTACTAAAGAAATAAACAAGAAAAAGATTATTCTTGTAAAGCCACAAACATTTATGAATAAGTCTGGAAAGGCAGTAAAACTGCTAGCCAGCTACTACAAGGTTGCGCAAAAAAACATCTGGATTATTCATGATGATTTAGATATTTTAATAGGTAGAATCAAAATATCGAAAGCAAGGGGCGCAGGCGGACATAAAGGAGTCCAATCAATCATTGAAAATCTCAAGACAAAGAACTTTATTCGCTTTCGCATTGGCGCATCATTGGAATCAAATATGGAAAAGGGGAATGAGTTTGTTTTAAAACGATTCAATTCTGAAGAAATAAATATCTTTAAACAATGTAAAACAATAGAAAACTGTTCTCAGATGATTGCTATTGCTATTGACAAAGGAATAAAGGAAGCAATGAATAAATATAATTAGTCAATTTACACAGAACCGAGGGGATATCCCTCGGTTCTGCCAATCTTTTCTTCTGGGCTGGAAAAAAGCCACAGTATTTGATTGCTATAAAGCAATAAACACCGAATTTAAGATGCCTGCGTCAAGGAGGGAGAACACAAGCTCCACTTTTTTCCAACCCAGAAGACCAGATACTTAATACATTAATAAACTCTTTACTAAACTTTAATGATGCTTGAATTATACATTAAAGTCCCCGTTTTGTCAAATAAAAAATGCTACATTTTGGTTCCAAACACAGTAAAATAGTTAAGAAAAATAAAATAAAAGGACCACTGTGAAATGCATCGTGGTCCTTTTTTTTTGCTTCCGAGGAGGTCTCCCTATTCCCCCTCGGGATTTATTATAGCCCCACGCAGGCGCAGATCGGTCTTACCCAGACCGGTCTTGCTCAGGTCAGCGCCACTCAGGTTGGCGCCGGTCAGATTGGCGTCATAGAGGTAGGCGGCCTCACTCAGGTCAGCGCCACACAAGTCAGCCCCACACAAATCGGCGTCATAGAGACTAGCCGTGTTCAGGTTGGCGCCGCGTAGGTCAGCCCCACGCAAGTCGGCGCAGAACAAACTAGCCCCACTCAGGTCGGCCCCACTCAGGTCGGCGCCGCGAATGTCGGCCTTGCTCAGATCGGTCTTACTCAGATCAGAGCCACTCAGATTGACCCCACGCAAGTCGGCCTTACTCAGATCAGAGCCACTCAGGTTAACCCCACGTAGATCAATTCCACGCAGGTCCTCTCCGTAGAGGGCCCGCCGGAAAAGCCAATACCGAAATCGATTTGTCATTTCATCCCTCCTAGATAATCACTAATGGACTAACCCTATGTCAGCCCAACATATTTGTGTTATATCACAATTCAATTTAAATGTCCATTAAAATAGGTAATGTGCCCACACTGGTTGCACTTTACCAAAAGTGTTCAACCTAAAAAGTGTTTAACTCCCGATGTTGAACACTTTTGTGATTTCTAATATAATAATGTAAATGATTAGAAAAGTTAAAATCATTGACAGCGATTACCCTGCTCTCTTAAAGAAAATACCAGAGCCCCCTCCAGTTATCTATATAAGAGGAAAACTGCCACAAGGAAAATGTTTTGCTATTGTTGGGGCCAGAGATTATTCATTATACGGCAAGAGAGTTGTCCTTAATATTACAGCAGAATTAACAAGAGCCGGATTTATTATTGTAAGCGGATTAGCGCATGGTATTGATACATTTAGCCATCAATCATGTTTGAAAAACAATGGCAAGACAATCGCTGTTTTAGGCACTGGAGTAGATGATGCTTCAATTTTCCCAAAGGAAAATCTTAAATTGGCCCATAAAATTATTGAAAACAATGGCTGCTTAATTTCAGAAGTTCCTCCTGGAGAACCAGGAACCCCTCAAAACTTCCCAAGACGCAATCGCATTATTTCTGGACTCTCCATTGGAGTTTTGGTTGTTGAGGCAAAAAAAAGAAGTGGAGCGTTAATAACTGCTCGCTGGGCAAGAGTACAAAATAAAAAACTTTTTGCTATCCCAGGTCCTATTTACAAACTTAACTCATACGGACCAAATAGCTTAATAAAACAAGGAGCAAAGATTGTTCAATCGGCTAATGATATTCTCAATGAATTTAATTTCCATTCTGTCGTAAAAACACAGAAAAACATTTTTCAAAATGATTCTGAATAAAGATTGATTCTTGATTCTTTGAAATAAAATTTTTTACATCTCCAGGAAATTATAAGAAAAACTAACTTGAGTTCCAGTAAAATTTGTAGTATTTTAACAATATTAAAACTTGAATTAAAAATAAGAAACTTGAGTAGAAACATCTACTCTATTAAATAACTATGAATCTTTTAATTGTTGAAAGTCCAGCGAAAACACGAACGCTTAAAAAATTTCTTGGCAAGGACTATGAAATCGCGGCAACATTAGGACACATCCGCGACCTGCCAAAAAAGAAATTGGGTGTTGATATTGAAGACAATTTCAAACCCGAATACATAACTATTTCTAATAAGAAAAAGGTTATTAGTAATTTAAGAAAACAAAGCAAGAAAGCTAAACAAGTATGGTTGGCAATGGATCCTGACCGCGAAGGCGAAGCAATCGCATGGCATACTGCCAAAGCATTGCAATTAGGGGAAAACTATCAGAGAATTGTTTTCCATGAAATTACGGAACAAGCAGTAAAAAAGGCGTTAAAAAATCCAAGAAAGATTGACCAAGATGTTGTTGACGCTCAGCAAGCGCGCCGTATTTTAGACAGAGTTGTTGGATACAAACTTTCTCCGCTTCTATGGAAAAAAATAACTAAAGGACTATCAGCAGGACGCGTCCAATCAGTTGCTTTAAAACTAATTGTTGATAGAGAAAAAGAAATCAAGGATTTTATTGCTCAAGAATATTGGAGCATAACTGCCACGCTTTCCAAAAACAAACAAGAAGCAAATGAGTTTGAAGCGCTCCTATCAAAAGAAAATGAAAAAGTCATTAAAAAGCTTGATATAAAGAGTAAGAAACAAGCCGAAGAAATAATAAATAATCTTAAGGACGCCAAATACATAATAAAAGATATTGACAGGACAGAGGTAAAGAAAAGTCCTTTTCCTCCATTTATCACGAGTACGCTTCAGCAAGAAATGTGGAAAAAATTTTACTGGCCAGCTAAAATGACAATGAGCATAGCTCAACAGCTTTATGAGAAAGGATTTATTACATATCACCGCTCTGATTCATTAAACTTATCAAGCCAAGCGTTGCAAGCCGCTCAAGAAATTATACTAAAAGATATTGGCAAAGATTATTATCCTGGAAATCCACGAAGATTTAAAACAAGCTCCAAAAGCGCCCAAGAAGCTCATGAGGCAATCCGCCCAACACATCCAAAAGAAAAACCAGACAATCTAAAATCTAAATTAGATGAAAAACAAATAAAACTTTATACTCTTATCTGGAAAAGATTTATTGCCTGCCAAATGGAACCAGCTGTTTTTGATAGGGTAGGCGTGGACATTCAGGCAAAGAAATATACATTTCGAGCTAATGGTCAAACTCTTAAGTTTGATGGATTCCTTAAAGTTTATCCTGTAAAATTTAAAGAGGCTCAACTTCCAGAACTTAATAAAGAACAAGAGGTTGAGCTTAAAAAGCTTGCTCCAGAACAACATTTTACTCAACCATCAGGAAGATATAGCGAAGCAAGTTTAATAAAAGAGTTAGAAAAAAATGGAGTTGGCAGACCATCAACTTACGCATCAATTATTTCTGTAATCCAATACAGGGGTTATGTTAATAAAAATGAAGCAAAAAAATTCTATCCAGAAGAAATTGGAATACTGGTAGGCAACTTACTATCAAAACATTTCCCTAAAATAGTTGATATAAAATTTACTGCTAAAATGGAAGAGGACTTAGATGAAATTGCGCAGGGGAAGAGAAAATGGGTCGATGTCTTACAAGATTTTTATAAACCATTCGCTGAAAACTTGGAAAAGAAAAATAAAGAAATAACTAAGCACATAGAAAAAACAGAAGAAAAATGCCCTAAATGTGGCGAGGTCTTAGTTGTTAGATTTAGTAGATTTGGTAAATTTTATGGCTGTTCTAAATATCCTAAATGCAAATTTATCAAACCACTGAAAACAGAAGTATTAGACATCAAATGCCCGAAATGCAAAAAAGGCGATATCACTGAAAAACGCACAAAAAAGGGGAAAGTTTTTTATGGATGTAATCAATGGCCTAAATGCGATTTTGCCCTATGGGACAAACCAACCAAAGAAAAATGCCCAAAATGCGATTCTTTATTGGTTGAAAAAAATAAGAAAATTAAATGTTCTAATAAAGACTGCGATTTTTCCAAAACCTCTCAAAAAAATGTTTAACGTTAAAAGCCCTCATCTTTCCAGACAAGGGCTTTGTTGCCTATCATTATAAAAAAAATAAAATTGATAGGCAGATTGCTACCCCTCCCACCCAAACACCTAGACCCCATTAGGCATTGATGTTGGGGTTGACCATCCCAGTACTTCCTGCCCAAAGCAGGAAGTGGAAAAGAAAAAACCACTTTTTTTGTTATAGATAGGTTTTTGTGATAGAGTAACTCAAGCCGCGGTGGCGGAATTGGTTTACGCGTGCGGTTCAAAACCGTATAGATTTTATCTGTGTGGGTTCGAGTCCCACCCGCGGCACTAATACTATATCTGTGCAAAAACTATCAAACAAAGATTTCAAATGGACACCAGACCTTGCTTATGTAGTTGGGCTAATAACTACGGATGGAAATCTTTCTAAAGATAATCGTCATATAACAATGACGTCTTCTGATATTGAACAGATAAAGACATTTAAAAAATGCCTTAATCTTTCTAATAAAATTGGGAATACTTCTCCTAGTCGTTGGTCAAAAAAACCATGTTACAGGATTCAATTTGGAAACATTCAATTTTATCAATGGTTATTAAAGATTGGTCTTTCCCCAGCTAAAAGCCATATAATCGGTGTAATAGAGATTCCAGATAAATATTTCCGCGATTTTCTACGTGGACATTTAGATGGCGATGGATCAGTTTATACATATATTGATACTTATAACACATTTAAAAATCCAAAATACATCTATAATCGTCTCTATGTTAAATTCAATTCTATCAGTAAGATTCATATAGAATGGTTGAAACAAAAAATTGAAAAAATTTCCCAAATAAAAGGAAATTTGCTAAAACCTTCTAACAATCAAGTAGTTTGGACATTAAGGTTTCCAAAGAAAAAATCAATAAAACTATTATCTTGGATATATTACGACCCTAATATTCCTTGTTTAAGTCGTAAAAAAGAAATCGCAAAAAACTTTATAGATACTTAATGCTGATTTTTAAGACCTGATTTTTAATTTTATGTCGCCTTGGCGCAAAACCATATGTTTTGCGCCTGTAAAATCAACAACAGTAGATGCTTTGCTTTCTTTTAAAAAGCCAGCGTTAACAATTAATTCTGGTTGGTCTTTTCTGTTTTTGAAATGCCCTATAATATCTTCTGCAGTTACTAACGACGGCATTCCAGAAATATTAACAGATGTTTGCGCTAAAGGAAAATCAATGATTTTAAATAATCTCTGAATTAAATCATAGCCAGCAACTCTGATTCCAATTGTATTGTCTGTTCCTATCGGCGACACTAAATTTGTCTTAAGTTTTTTTTCTAAAACAAATGTTATTCTCCCTGGCCAATGTTTTTTAATCAATTTTTTTTGTTTTTCATTGATGTTGGCAAATTCTTCTGCCATCCTAATATCCTTAACAAAAATGCCAATTGGCTTTCCACAATTTCGCTGTTTTATTTGAAAAATCTTTTTTACGGCATCTTGGCTTTTAGCGTTGCAAATCAAACCATAAATCGTATCTGTCGGCAAAACAACAACAGCGTTTCTTTTTAAGACGCTCTCTATTATAGATATTGCTCCCTGTTCGTCTGCTTTAATGATATTCATTTTGTTTTAATCTTAAATTTTGCGTTCTCCGGAACTTTGGCTTTTTTTGAATACTCAATAATTGTCTTCTTTGCTTGTTCTATAAGATCATCATCTATTTCTATCTTACCAGCATTATAATTTCTTATTAAAGCGCTTGCTCCCATAAAATTATCTGGCTCAATTAAAACATCTCCTTTTTCAAACATTTTCTTTAAAAGTAAGTTTTCTTCATGGTTTCTACCCACAATAACTTTTGCATGATTATGCCAAAAATGTCTGCCGATTTTTAACAATTCCATATCGCTGCCCCCAGTCTCAGTATTTATTTTTAATAATTCTTTTAATTTTTCCCCAAAGTTTTTTTCGCATAAAAGACAACCACCAGCCGGATTTGGATAATCTTTAATATGATATTTCTTGGCTAAGGCAATTTGTTTTTTTCTCGAACGCCCTTTGATTGCGGAAAGTTTTTCTCTATCAACCCAACCCTTTTTCTCTGGAATTGTTTGTTCTAATAACTTAGCAGAAAGAGGCCTAAGTAGATATCCTTCAAGCCCTGATTCTCTTTCTATTAGTTCCATAGCTCTTTGATTCTGAGACATTGGTCTTTCTCCTAAAACCTCTCCTGTTGCAATAAAATCAAAACCCTGTTTAATCATAATGCTTCTTGCCTTTTTGAGCATCAAAAGATGACAATCAATACAAGGATTGACTGCTTTGCCATAGCCATACTGGGGGTTTTTTACTACTTTTAGATGCTCTTTAGAAAAATCTACAATCTTAAGTGAAAGCCCTATAACTTGCGCTGATTTTTTTGCCTGTTCTGCATCAAAAAAATAACTCTTGAGAGTTAAGCCAAGGACATCAATACCTTGTTCCATTAAAATCTTAGCCGCAAGAATTGAATCCAGCCCTCCAGAGAATAATAATAATGCTTTTATTTTTTTCATAAATAGTCTATTTTATTATACAAACAAAAAAAGAAAAAGCCCCTGACAAGCAGGAGCTATGAGAAAAAAGAACTTATAAAGAACAATGGACGGAAGCGGGGGTACAACACTGGCAACCGGAAGTATCAATCGACAACCCCCGCTTCCTAGATACATTTTTATTATAGCAAGACAAAAAAACTTGTCAAGTTATAAAAAAAATTAGGACCAGGAAGATTCCAGGTCTTTAAAAAAATTTCAGGACTTAGATTCTAAATATATTGTATTGCTTGCTAAATATTTTTCAATGCCAATTTGAATGTTTTTTTATTAATAGCAAGATATTTTTTACGAACTGTTTTTTCTATTGCCAGTAAAATCGATTCTTGACTCAAAGGGATTAAACCCTTAAGAACAGCAAAACATACCAGATAAACACCTGCTAAAACTTCTTTGCCAATTTTTTGTTTACAAATATCTGATGCTTCTACTAAATAAGTTTTGTTTTTAATTTTCTTTATTTCTGCTAAAACTTGTTTTTGGCTTGATCCTCCAAAATAATGAATAAACTTGCTGTTTATTAAAGATATTGTTTTATCCCCGCTAAAACAAATCCTTCTTAATGCTTCTGACATTTCTAAGGCAATGATTAAGTCCGCTTTTCCAAGAGAAACTAATGGGGAAGAAATTTTTTCACCAAACCTTAAATGCGCCAGCACACTGCCACCTCTTTGCGATAATCCATGGAGTTCCGATCCTTTAATATCATAGCCGTCTATTAATGCTGCTTCAGATAAAATCTTTAGCAATGTAATAATGCCTTGCCCCCCAACCCCAGCTATAATAATATTAAAATCTTTTTTCTTCATTTAAATAATTATTTTATAAATAAACATGGGCTTCGGCTGATAATAACCGAAACCTCATCTTTTTTAATAAAATTCTTAATGGTTTCTACCATTTCTTTTTGTTTGACTGGGTTAATCACTTTAAGGTTTTTGACTCCGCAGGCTTTTACAATATCTTCAATCTTAATCTTATTTCCAGGATTTGGCTGATGTCCGGTCATAGCGGTAGTCTGATTGTCCATCACAATGATTAATGGACTGGAATTATTGAAAACAGTATTAATTAAAGCAGGAATGCCTGCATGAAAAAAAGTAGAATCACCAATAAAAGTAATAAGTTTTTGAGAACTAGACTTTTTAATACCATGAGCAATGCCTATTGAAGAACCCATACAAGAAAGATAGTCTTGTAAAGCAATACATGGAGTGCCTGCTAACATATAACAACCAATATCTCCCCCAAAAACTACTTTTTTTGTGTCCACTGCTTGTTTAACAGCGTTAAACGCCAACCAATAAGGACAACCTGGGCAGGGCTGGGGGTATCGTTTAGGAATTAAAACTTTATTTTCCTTTAATGGTTTTATTTTTTTATTGCTAAAAACTGCCATTGCCTTTAAAACAATATCTGGGCTTAACTCACCAGTGATTGGCAATATGTTTTTACCAAAAACTTTTAGTTTTGGATTAACATTTTTTGCCAACACATTAATTTCTTTTTCCAACCACGGTTCTAATTCTTCCACTATTAAAACTTTTTTTAATGGCTTAATAAACTTGATGATTTTCTTTTTTAATAATGGATAAAACATACCGATTTTCAGAACAGGTAAATTCAGGCCTAATTCTTCCAACGCATCCACAACATATAAATAAGAAACTCCTGATGTAATAATCCCAAGATTAGCAGATGCCTGTCCTCTGCTAATTTTATTAATAGGGGATAACTCAGAAAAGTCTCTGATTTTTTCTATTTTCTCAAGAAGTTCTTCTTTCATCCCAAGAACTCTTGGCGGCATTGTGACAAACTTATTCTTATCTTTAATAAACTTGCCTTTAGTCTTGCATTCAACCAATTTATCTAACTTAACTATTGCTCTTTGATGAGCAACGCGCGTTGTCAACCGCAGCATTACAGGAATTTTAAATTTTTCTGATATTTCAAAGCCCAGATGGATAAAATCCTTACATTCCTGCGGGGTGCTTGGTTCTAATGTAGGCAAATGCGCTAAATAAGAAGTTGGTCGCGAATTTTGCTCTGACTGAGCCGAACTATGGCAAGAGGGGTCATCGGCAACAACAATTACTGTTGGTCCCTTTGAACCAGTATATACAAATGGAAGCAAGGCGTCCTGACAAACATTTAATCCAAAATTCTTCATGGCAACTAATGTTTTCAAGCCACAATAAGAAGCGCCAACACCTGCCTCCAGGGCAACTTTTTCATTAACAGAAAATTCAAAATATAGATTCTTTGCAATATATGGTTGAGACTTAACTATTTCGTTAAATCTATCGCCTATTTCAGAAGCAGGAGTCCCAGGATAAGTGGAAACAAAATCAACACCCACCTCTAACGCACCCCTTATAATCGCTTCATTGCCTAAGAGTAAAACTCTTTGATTTGATTTCCCCAAAATATTTTTCATCCTCTCTAAACAACAATATTAATTAACTTATTTTTAATAAAAACAACTTTCTTAATTGTCTTGCTCTGAATCCATTTTTGAATTTTTTCCAAATCAAGGGCCAATCGCGTTGCTTCTGGCTTATCAATGTTATTATTGATTTCAATTTTCCCCCTGACCTTACCATTTACTTGGATAACTAACACAACTTTTTCCTGCTCAATTAATTTTTCGTCATAGTCAGGCCATGATTGCTGATGAACAGAAAATTTACCACCTAATTCCTGCCAAAGTTCTTCGCTTAGATAAGGAGCAAATGGAGCAAGAATCAGAACAAACTTTTTAACATCTTCTAAAGAAACTTCTTCATTTTCCACTGTGTTTAAAAACTTCATCATTTTTGCCACAGCTGTGTTATACTTCAGCGCGTCAATATCTTCTCCAACCTCTTTAACTAACCTATTTATTAGAGTCAAAATATCTCGATTGCTGTCCTTACTATACCCTTGTTTCTGGTTTAAAACAAAGATATATATTCTGTCCAAAAATCTTTTAATTCCCTTAACGCTATTGGTAATCCAAGGCAAAACATTATTATATGGTCCCATAAAAACCAAATATGTACGCAAAGTATCAGCTCCATATTTTTCAATTATCTCATTTGGACTAACAATATTTCCTTTTGATTTAGACATTTTTTGGCCGTCTTCCCCTAAAATCAGACCTCTATTGCGTCGTTTTTGATATGGTTCTTTTCCCGGAATAATATCTAAATCATTAAGAAACTTATGCCAAAATCGCGAGTATAAGAGATGAAGTGTTGTATGTTCCGCTCCCCCCAAATAAAAATCAACTGGAAGCCAATAGTCAAGCTTTTTCCTATCTGCCAATACCTTGTTATTTTTAGTATCCGCGTATCTTAAGTAATACCATGAAGAACCAGCCCAATTAGGCATTGTATCTGTCTCTCTTTTTGCCTCAGCATTGCAAATAGGACATTTTACTTTAACCCAGTTTTTTATCCCAGCTAAGGGCGATTCACCTGTGTCAGTTGGCTTATATTTTTCAACATCAGGAAGCTCCAAAGGCAGATCTTTTTCTAATATTGGAAACCATCCTGCTAAATCAGAATCTGGCTCAAATATTGGTTGAATTTTCTTTCCCTCCTCTGTGTCCCAATAATTAATCCCTTTTTTAGCACATTTATCACAATAAACCATTGGTATTGGCTCTCCCCAATAATGCTGACGAGAGAATATCCAGTCCCGTAAATGATATTGAATCTTTTTTTCTGCTAAACCTATTTCTTCTAAGTCAGAAATAATTTGTTTTTTTGCTTTTTCAAAATTATAGCCATTATACTCGCCTGAATTAACTAGTTTGCCATACCCGTCATATGGCTCTTTTTCTGGATTGCCTCCAGAAATAACTTCTTTGATTTCCAAATTATACTTTTTAGCAAATTGCCAGTCCCTTTTATCATGAGCAGGGACGCCCATAATAGCTCCCGATCCATAAGACATAATAACAAAATCAGCAATATAGATAGGAATTTTTACTCCATTTAAAGGGTTTTTCGCATAAGCCCCAATAAAAACTCCTGTTTTGGGTTTTTTCTCGTCAGTCCTTTCTAGTTCGATTTTCTTTTTTGCTTTTTTAATATATTCCTCCACCTCTTGCTTGTATTCAGAATAAACAATCTTTTTGACCAAATTGTGTTCAGGCGCTAAAACAATAAAAGTCGCTCCAAAAATAGTATCAGGCCTAGTGGTGAAAACCTTGATGTTTTCCTGTCCGTCAACTAAGGGAAAATCAATTAAAGCGCCTTCTGAGCGTCCAATCCAGCTTCTCTGCGCCGCTATAATTGAGTCAGGATAATCAACCAAATCAAGTTCATCAGCCAAGCGATCGGCATAGGCGGTAATTTTCAATAACCATTGTGATAATTTTTTCTTTCCTACATCAGCTCCACAGCGTTCACATTTATCATCAACAACTTCCTCATTAGCCAAACCAATCTTGCATGATGGGCACCAATTAATTTCCATTTCTTTTTTATAAGCCAAGCCATGTTTAAAAAGCTGTTGAAAGATCCATTGTGTCCATTGATAGTAATCTGGCTTTGTGGTATTAATTTCCCTGTCCCAATTAAAGCCAAAGCCCATTTTCTTCATCTGAGTTCGAAAAGTATCTGTATTCTGTTTAGTTGCTTTAATTGGATGAATCCCTGTTTTAATAGCATAATTTTCAGTCGGCAAACCAAAAGCGTCCCATCCCATTGGACAGAGAACATTAAAACCATCCATTCTTTTTTTACGAGCAAAAACATCCATTAATGTGTAATTAAAAGCATGGCCTGTATGTAGTCCAGAGCCAGATGGGTATGGAAACTCAACTAAAGCGTAAAACTTTTTTTTCTTTGAAAAATCTTTTGCCTTAAACTGCAGTCGATTCCCCCATTTCTTCTGCCACTTATTTTCTATTTCCTGATGTTTATATTTCATACATTCATTGTAATTCTTTAGAACATTAAATTCAAATTGCTAAGTCCTATGTAAACACCATATTGCTTGTTAATAAAATAGCCAAAAGCAAAGACCCCATGGTTTATTATGGGGTCATTTTTGCCATAGCACAGCATTGGTTTCCCTAAAAACTTCTTTTTCCGAAGTGAAAAAAGAAATTTCCATTTTCACTACCTCTTTTTCTAATGAGAGGAATCCAACACTCTGCCCGTCCCCCTGCTTCAAGGCAATGATAACAGGGGAGGAGGAGTCGAGGACACCAGGAGGGAATGGACCACGTAGATCGGTAATCCATCCATTATCCAACACCCAAGCCTCTCCTAATTGGGTGTCAAACACAATGGCAACAATGTGACCTTCAGTTTTCTTGACGATCTCAGCGTCAAGAAAGTTGATTGTCTCCGTCACCACCAGGCGCACTATAAATGCCTGATAGCGCGCTGGAAGCTGGAAGTAGAACGTGAGAACAAAGTCCTCACAGTCACCTTCCATATTCGGAGAAACTTGCCACATATCTTCCTCTCCGTCTTCCTTATCTCTCCACTCCGCCCGAAACTCTCGATACAGAGTTTCTACTTCTTTTTCGGGAAGGACAGGAAAAGAAGCAACTAGGGGAGGAGAAAACAGAATCAGAAAAAGAAAACACACCAACAACAACGACTTTACGAAACCCTTCACAAGACACCTCCTTTTAAAGAGCTGTAAACTTACATTAAGTATACAATAAAAATGAACTTAGTCAAGTCGTGGAAAGAGAGATTCACCTTTTTTAATCTTAAAACTCCAGCTATTTTTAATTCCAAATTTAAATAAATCTTCAACTCCTAACCGCTCAAATATTTTTTTTGAGGTTTCAGGAAGGAAAATAGATATGAAAACCGCAATTTGCGCTAAAACAATTAAAAGACCCTTGAGTTCTTTATGATTTTCCTGCTCCCAGATTCTACGCTTATCAATATATTGGTCGCAATAACTAATTAATGTCCAGATAAGAGATAAGACCTCGTTGAATTTAAACTCAATTATTTTCTTTTTAGCGATTTTAAAAACATCATTTATGCCCTGTTGGAAACCAGCATCAATTTCCCCAAAATTACATTCAATTATTTGCTGCCCAAATGTTTTTTCCGCCATGGTTAATACTCTGCTAACTAGATTGCCTAATCCCTTTGACAGATCTGCCTCATAGCGTTCTTCGAATTTCTTATAACTAAAATCGCCATCTTGAAAACATGAAATCTCTCGCAAAAAGAAATAACGAACTGGCTCTGACCCATATTTATCAACTAAATGTATTGGGTTGATTACATTGCCTATTGTTTTGGACATCTTTCTATTATTAACAGTAATGTAATCGTGAACAAAAAGCATTTTCGGCACTTCTAACCCAGCAGACATCAGCATTGCCGGCCAATAAAGGGCATGAAAGCGAAGGATTCCTTTGCCAATAACATGAATATCTGCTGGCCAATATCTACCAAAAGATTGAGTGTTTTCAGTTCCATAGCCCAAAGCAGTAATATAGTTGCTAAGCGCGTCATACCAAACGTAGACCCTTTGGCTTTTATCATTTGGGACAGGAACACCCCATCCATGCATTCTTTCTGCTGGTCTTGAAACGCTAAAGTCCTCTAATCCCGTATTAATAAGATTTAAAATTTCTGTTTTCCTTTTTTCAGGGACAATTCTCAAAACATCATTTTTTATTAAGTCACGAAGTTGATTCTCATATTTAGAAAGCCGAAAAAAATAATTTTCTTCAGAAACTTTTTCCGGCTTTTTTAAATGTTCAGGGCAAAGACCATCTTCCAAATCCTTTTTTGTAATAAATGCCTCGCAACCAATACAATAAAGTCCATGATATTTTTTTTTGTAAATATCATTGCTTTTTTCACATTCTTTCCATAATTTTACTACTCCAGGCCAATGTTTTTTCTCATCGCTTGTACGTATAAAATCGTTATTGGAAACATTCAACAATTTCGCCATGTTCTGAAACATAGCAGCGTTTCTATCAATGAAATCAAATGTTGGCATATTGGCTTTTTCTGCAGCTAAAATATTTTTCTGGGCATTCTCGTCTGTGCCTATCAAAAACCAAACGTCTTGACCAAGCAACCTATGGTATCTTGCTAAAACATCTGCCTGAATTTTTTCCAAAGCATGCCCGATATGCGGCGGACCATTAACATAATCAATAGCAGTTGTGATATAAAATTTCTTATTCATTTTTCATTTTTTTGAAATAATGATTACAAATTCGCCTTTTGGTTTTTTATCATCTAATTCTTTTAAAATGCTATCTGCTGTTCCGCGATAGATTTTT
>Ga0268279_1000290_pt1 | contig 34352 bp, 36 predicted proteins | sample saktaG_6_FD_190142 | JGI IMG/M metagenome (GOLD analysis project Ga0268279, IMG submission 190142) | Saline water microbial communities from Sakinaw Lake, British Columbia, Canada - sak_2010_1_5_80m | ecosystem: Environmental > Aquatic > Non-marine Saline and Alkaline > Saline ...
CCTCGTTAGAACATGCAACATCATTGAATCCAGGTTTTGGACCTCTTCGACCCATCTTGCTACACCCACAATGAGATAGGACGTAATAGTATAATAACATCAACTCACTGCTGGTGCACTACCCATTCGAGTTTGTTATTGCTCACGATGCCCCGGGAGGAGATCATAATATAATAATTAATTATATGTATAAATTTCAAAATAAATGGTATTCGGATGATCGAATTGTTACGGTACACGTAAACCGGTTTTACGAAAAAACATGGTTTTATATAATAGCTTTGACTATTTCAGCATTGAGTCTGATTATTTTTGCCGCAGAGTTTGGGAAAATATTAGTATATATCTGGAAACATATTAGGGGAAGATTATAGTAAAATTAGGAATTTTATACTCACTGTATATTTATATCAACTATGATTAAAATTGGTCTAAGTCAATTACCCGACATAACAAGAATAGGCTTCGATCGGCTAGTCTGTATAGCGTCGACAAGTGATTTCAAACCAGGACGGCCGGGCATGGTGCTCGGAATAAACGCAATCTCTACTTTTGCAGGGGCTGGTCTGCCGAGAGTTTCGCCAAGTTCTCCTTAAAGGGGCATGAGATGCAGACCCATCCAAGCTAAGCCGAGCCGCCCAAATCGCCCGCCTACCGAGCAGCGAGTGTTTCTGAAAATTTACACACCACATTATTTGTAAATCACCCCCCTTGACCCGCCGGGATAAGGTTAAATGCAAATAACGATCTCACGCCTTTTTCATGCCGGGCAGAATATCCCACAGCTACGCCTTCATGGGCTCCGAAAAGCCCCTCATTGGAAAGACGATTCCGGATATGTTCGACGAGATCGCGGAAAAGTACCCCGACAACGACGCCATCGTCTCGGTTCACCAGGGGCTGAGATACACTTACCGCGAGCTGCAGAAGGAGGTCAACCGCGCGGCAAAGGGATTTCTGGGACTGGGGCTGAAGAAGGGCAACCGTCTGGCGGTTTTGGCGACGAACATCGCCGAGTGGATTATCTGCCAGTTCGCCACTGCCAAGGTCGGCATCATCATTGTGAACATAAACCCGGCCTATCGGACCCACGAGCTTTTGTACGCCCTCAAGCAGTCCGAGACCGAGGTGCTCTTTTTGATTGAACGGTTCAAGACCTCCGACTACATCGATATGTTCTACGAGATCTGCCCGGAGGCGATAGAGAGCAAGCCCGGCAAGATATCCTGCGAAAGCTTACCCTACCTCAAGACCGTCGTCCTGATCAGGGGCGAGAAACAGCCCGGCATGTACACCTGGGAAGAGGTCTTGAAGATGGGCGAAGAGGTTCACGACGACGTTCTGCGGGAACACCAGGAGGAGCTCGACTTCGACGACCCCATCAACATCCAGTACACCTCCGGTACCACCGGTTTTCCCAAGGGCGTCGTCCTCACCCACCACAACATCCTCAACAACGGCTACTTCATCGGCGAATGCATGAAGTTCACGGACAAAGACCGTCTCTGCATCCCCGTCCCCTTCTACCACTGCTTCGGCATGATCCTCTCCAACATGGCCTGCATGACCCACGGCGCAGCGATGGTCCTCCCGTCCGAGTACTTCGACCCGGTCTCGACCCTGGCGGCCGTCGAGATGGAAAGGTGCACGGCGCTCCACGGTGTTCCCACCATGTTCGTCGCAGAGCTTGAGCACCCCAACTTCGAGAATTACGACCTCTCAAGCCTTCGGACCGGCATCATGGCGGGCTCCCCCTGCCCGACGGAGTACATGAAGAAGGTGAGCACCCTCATGAACATGAAGGAGGTGGTCATAACCTACGGCCAGACCGAGGCCTCCCCCGGCATCACCATGTCCTCGACCGACGACTCCCTGGAGCGGAGGGTCTCGACCGTTGGAAAACCCATGCCCCACACCGAGGTCAAGATCGTGGATCCAAAGACCGGCAAGATATCTCCCCGGGGCGAGACCGGGGAGATATGCGCCCGGGGCTACGCCATCATGAGGTGCTACTACAACAACCCCGGCGCCACCGACAAGGCCATCGACAAGGAGGGGTGGCTGCACACCGGGGACCTGGGCATCCTGGACGACGAGGACTACTGCAAGATCACAGGCAGGCTCAAGGACATGGTGATCAGGAGCGGCGAGAACATCTACCCGAGAGAGATCGAGGAGTTCCTCTACACCCACCCGGACATCAGCGACGTCCAGGTGATCGGCGTTCCCGATGCGAAATTCGGCGAAGAGCTGATGGCCTGGATAAAGCTGAAGGAGGGCCGGACCCTCACCGCCGATGAGGTGAAGCTCTTCTGCAAGGGCAGGATCGCCCACTTCAAGATACCAAAATACATCAAGTTCGTCGACGGGTTCCCCATGACCGTCACCGGCAAGATCCAGAAGTACAAGATGAGGGAGGAGTCCATAAAAGAGCTGGGCCTCGACGACGTGGCGAAGGTGGATACCGCCTGAAGCCGGGAACCACTGTCTTTTTTTCAATTTCGGAAAGTGTCGAGCAGGCCAACGCCAACGAGGCGAAGGAAGGCGGGGGCGGGGGCGCGAGCGAAAGATCGCCCACTCACTTCCCGCCGTAGGATCTGACGTGATCCCAGGCCTGGTGATACTTTGGAAAACGCTTCTCGTCGGAGTAGATCGAGGCGTCCTTCCGGCCATAGAGCTCTCGATCCGCCCCGACCGGGCAGACCTTGATGCATATGCCGCAGGGCGAGATCCCCCGCCGGTTCAGCTCGGCGCTGTAGGCGGAGCAGGCCGACTTGTCGGTCAGGCCCGCCGGGTAGTCCCTCTCGTCGAGGGCGCGGGCGGGGCACATCCGCACGCACCTCATGCACCGGGTACACAGGTCCTCCTCCATCAACGGGTCTGGCGGAAGTTCGGCCGCTGTGAAGACGGAGCCGAAACGGACCCGAGGACCGTACTCCTTCGTCAAAAGAACGTTGTTCACCCCGAAGGACCCAAGCCCGGCGAGATAGCCTGCGTGCCGGTGGCTGAAGAAGGCGACAGGATTTTTCAGCAGAGCCTTGACGTCGGCGTATCCGTCTCTGGGAACAAAGACGGACGGGTGGCCCCTCTCGGAGAGGAAGTTTGACAGGCGGTAGGTGTACTGGTCCAGAAGGATGTTCACGGTCCTGTAGAGCTCCCGGTACCAGATCGAGGGCGAGGTCTCAAGTACCGGAAGAGAGATCGGAAGCCCTATGACGATCACCGACTTCGCCTCGGGGTATATTGACTGGGGGAAGAACTCCTCTGGAATCCACGGCTCGAAGGGCGGCTTTTCCCATCGGTCGACGCTGGCGACCCCCACCATCGGGATCTCCATCGAGCGGCACCGTTCCAGGAGGGATCTTTTCAGCTCAGCGCTCATGGGAGATGCTATATTCGGTGGTGGTGATAAAAGGATCTATCGGGCGGCGGACGACCTTATAAGAGTCGAAAAGTTTTTTCATTTGTCGAGAGAAGCCAGCAGGTCGTCCACGCTGTCAAACCTCTTGCAGTGCCCCATTTGGCATTCCTTTTCGGCCTCCAGCACTTCCGCTATGAACTCCTCGCTGAATTCTCCGCTGGAGGCGGAGGAAGAGGCGTGCAAGTCGGCTTCATCTCGGCGAGCTTCTGTCGGAGCCATCAATTTCGCCTGCCACCATCTGTTGAGGTCGCTCCTTATGCCAATTAAGGCGAGGTCTAGGCTTTCCAGAAATTCCGTAAAGGAATTATCGCAAGCACCACAAATATCAGCCCGTACCAGTACCAATCCAGGCTCAGCAGAGGTGTCCAGAGTTTTGCGATCATCAGCACAAAAGCAGCAACGCTTAATTTCGTCAGCCCCATGTCAATCCATGTAAGCTTGCCTATTTTTTTGTTGGCCCACTCAAAGAAATTCATATCTATCACTTCCTACGATACATTATATATGTATTCATTTGCGACCTGGAGCATGGCGATCCCGGTCTCGCCATAGCTGCCGGAACGGGGGGGACGAGGGCGCCAACGGGGATGGGTCGCCTTACCTATTTTATATAAAGTGTTCTTAAAGACAGATTGGCGTGCTTGACCTGTTTTCGGACACTTCCTCGATGACAACCGCTCGATCGTCGAGCTTGGAGGCGTAATAATCTGAGATCGCCCGGTCCAGCCCGATAAGCTTCTTGACTACTTCGTTTTTCATGTTTAGCTTGTACATCTTCGCCCGGCCGACTTCGCGGGTGAATGCCACAAGTTCGTTTGCCTCTAAGTTTTCCCACACCGAGAATAATGTCGTCCTGCTGATCCCCGCACCCGCGGCTATGTCGGTCTTCGAATAGTCGAATCCCAGGTTGTCTATCAGGAAATCCAGGATCTTCAGGGTGGGGTCTTTGCCCCCAAGTACCTTTAGAAACAGAGATCCTTCGTCTTTGTTCTCCGATTCTTTGTTTGCCATTTCACCAACCATGCCCACGCTCTCCTTCTTTTGCCGTGCTCTCCTCTGTTTCGCCGTATAGGCGAGGATATACAGCGTATACATAATGCTTTTATACATGGTTATAAATCTTGCCGTCATAGTATTGTATTCTGAACTCTCATAAATCTAAATAACATAACTGCATAAATTTAAGTAATATGATGATCTCCAATCTCATGGATGGATAGGGAGCTAAAACTGAGAGGGACAATTCTTCACAAACTGGACCGCAAAGGAAAATGGGGTCCGGTCCATACCAGTTTTGATAACTTGCCGAAGGGTCTCCCATCGGATCAGCGCGGGGAGGCGAAGGCCGTTGCAAAAGAGCTGATCAAAGAGGGGCTAATTTTAGAGAAGCCGACATCCTACGGCATTGAAGTCTCCCTTAATTTAAAAAGACGCGCCGAGATCCAAGAGATCATTGATGCATACCTGAAGGCGGTCGAATCTGAGGGATGATCATCGTAATCCCCCCAGCTCAGCCCTTTCCACTCGCTTACCGATCATCCCGTCAGCTCGCCCCGTGACCATCCCGGCCGCGTTTCCGGTGTCGCCGGACGGGGGGCGCGCGCCCTCCTGCGCCCGCATCACCGCTGCCACTTTCTCGCGAAGGTGGCGATGAAGGCAGCCCACATGAAAGTGCCGAATATTGCTTGAATTCCTGTCACTATTTTATAATGCCCTATGGGATTATAAAGGGCATAACCAGGGGTTGCAGAAGTCGCTATGCTGAACCAAATATAATCGAACCACGCGCTTGCCCCTTCAACAGCATCAAAATACCAGTAAAACGAGGCAAAAGCAAAGGCCATTAAGATCCAAAAACCAAATAACCTAAGAGGACGAACCCCATATCCAAAAATACATTGGATAACGACATACTCAAATAAATCGTATATTCCGAGCCTCCAAACTTTTGATCCAACCAATTTTAGCCATTCGGATACTTGCATTTTCCAGGGCCATAACAGTTTTTTTGTTCCTTTGATTCCGTTTTCCATACGTATTGCTTCCATTTCTTTGTAAAAATAATCATCAGCCGCCATTTTATTTCCCCGCTCTTCCATCTTTCGTTTTGCTATTCTGCATACCATAGCTTGAGATCCCGGATGGCCGAATTTCGTATAGTAGAATGATACATTCTGGCGAAATTGATCATATTCGAAGTAGGCATGCCCATCGAACTTGGCGCCCTGGAAGTAGGCATTCCCGCCGAATGTAGCACTCTTGAAGTTGACATCCCCACCGAAATCAATTCTCCCGAAGTTGACATCCCCATCGAACTCAGCTCCCAAAAAGAGGACATTCCCTTCGAATTTAGCACCCTTGAAGCTGGCATCATTGCCGAACTTAGCTCCAGCGAATTCGGCATAGCCGCTGAACTCAGCTCTCAAGAAGCGGACAATTCCGTCGAACTTAGCTTCACTGAAGTAAGTATAAATGCCGGTGAACTCAGCTTCTTCGAAGTCGGTATTCCTGCCGAACTTAGCTCCGATGAAGTCGACGAACTTGCCGAACTTAGCTCCCTTGAAGCTGGCATTATTGCCGAACTTAGCTCCATCGAAGGCGACGACAAAACCATCTGACTCAGCTCCGTCGAAGTAGGCATGCCTATCGAATTGAACTCCCTGGAAGATGGCATTCCCGCCGAAATCAGCACTCTTGAAGTCGGCGTACTTGCCGAACTTAGCTCCTTTGAAGAAGGCACCCTTGACGAACTTGGCACCGGAGAAGAATATATTCTTTTGAAAATAGGCATTGTAGAAATTTACACCCTGAATTTCAGAATTGATGATTTTTATCTCTGAGCTGATCACTTTCAGCTCTTCGAACAATCCTTTTTGCAACTCATGTTTTGTTCTTCTCACTCGTTCTGTGAGTAAGTCCAGCCCGCTTATGTCCAGATCGCCCTCGATGATCACGCCGTCGTATTCGACGTCCTCGCCCCGCTCGATCTTGGCCAGTATCTCGCTCGCCTGGACCACCGGGCGCTGGTCTGAGCTGGTGTCCGTTTCCATCTTCATTAGCATTCAATGGCAAGGAATTTAAAAACTCGCTCTTGACGAAGCCGCTCACCTGATCAGCTTCCTCGCCAGCACGACCACGAACAGCACCAGGAACAAATATCCGCAAACCCTAATATCCTCACCTACTCGACTCGCCTTGGCTTAATACAGACCGGGGCAAAGTTCGAATGGTGGCGTCACCACCGGTAGACTAAAGCGACTCCCAACAGGGGAATCTCCATCGAGCTGCACTGTTCCATGAAGGTTCTTTTCAATTCGGGGGTGGTGATAAAAGGATCTGCCAAGAGGGCGAATCATCATTTACCTGAAGAAAATCAATACCTAGCAACGGATTCTGAGGATCCAAATACATATGACCAAAGAACTTAAATTGGTTGCAGCTGATGAGGGTATGTGGTGGTCAAAATGCCCAGCAATCTGAGTTTAATCCCTCAAAGGTATCGGATATCATCAGCGTTTAATAGGATCATATTCCCACTTACTTATCCTGAAATAGTAGAGTCTTTAAAAAAGAGAAAGTACGGCATACCGAACCTCTCAGCTCCAATGCAAACAGGTTCTAGAGTTTATTTAGAGGGTGTAATTGCATTTAAAAATAATTGTCATATACATTTGGATAGCAATCGACGGTTACTCGCTGCTGAGGGAAATTCTGCCAGAAACGTATTAACTGTATTCAAAGAATTAATGGATGTTGTAGAAAATGATTTCAATTTGAGCTCAGAAGATCTCCATTTTTCTGAACTAATTGCTGAGCTTATCGTTCGAAGCGAGAAAAGCCCTATAAATACTATTGGTATGTTTGCCAATGATGTATTTAGTGAGTTTAGCGATATTATGGGTGCAGAAACATCGACTTACTCCATCAGGATTGTGCCTAAAGGTCAGCGACCGTTTGATAAGAATTGGTTTGATATCAGAATAGATCCGCGCCCCACAATGCCTGACCGAGATTATTATATCAATGCGGTGTATAGAGCTGAAGATGTCGATCGAATTACGGCATTTGTGCAGGATTTTGATTCTAAGATAATATCGTTGATTCGAAAGATTGAGGGGATGTAAATGGGAGAGGCAAATACGTTTTTCGATACGTCTAGTGAACCTCAAACGGTACCTACAATGCCTATATATGGCGAATATGCAACTCGAGATGAATTCTTTTTGCTTAACATGAGAATCCAACAACTTACTGATGAGATTAGTAGGTTAAGTGATAATCTGGAGAGGATCTTTTCACGTGAAGAATCTTCGGTGATCAAAATATTGGATGCTCCAACTGTGGAAGCTACTGTTGAAGAGGCGAAAGAGAAAATCCATAAGTATTATCTTGATCACGCTGGCGATTATATATATCCCGATGAAGTCGCTGATGAACTTGGACTTGATTTAAAAATTGCCATTAGGGCTGTAAATGAACTATTAAGCGAAGGATCTTTGGAGGGCTTGGACGGTGACTAAAGATACCTGCTATGAAAATGGTGCCTCTATCCAAGGCGAGCGTATAGCTTGCCAGTTCAGAAGACTCAGTATGCAATCGCAACCGACCAAAGGATCAAGTGCACATCGAGCCGGTCGAGCTACCCTAGAAAATGCTTATTGTGTTATTACAAAGCCATTAAGATCTTCGAGTAAGTAGAATGATCGACCGGCATATTCTCAACGGGAGAAGCCGGCAAGTCATCCGCTTTGCCGAAAACCGGCTGCAAGGGCCCGTCTACACTTCTTTTCCGCCCTCAAGCAACTTCGCTATGAACTCCTTGCTGAACTCTCCATAGCAGCCGGAGGCGAGCACGTCCTGGCCAGGCAATCCTGGGTGCTCGCTGCTAGATCTGCATATCTATTCGGCTCACCCTCCATCATCCCAGCTCCGGCATCTCCGGCGGCCGATAGATCCCCCGCTCGGTGATGATCGCCGTCACCAGGTCGAGGGGCGTGGCGTCGAAGGCCGGGTTGTAGACGGGAACGTCAGTCGGAGCGAGCTGTTTGTCGCCCGAGCGCCTGATCTCGTCCGCGTCCCTCTCCTCGATCTCGACGTCCTTCTCCGACCGTTCGAGGTCGAAGGTGGAGATGGGGGCTGCAACGTAAAAGGGTATATTGTGAGCCTTCGCCAGGACGGCGTGGGAATAAGTCCCGATCTTGTTGAAGACGGCATCTTTTGTGATCCGGTCCGCCCCCACGATCACCTTGTCGATCCGGCCCTGGCGCATCACCATCCCGGACATGTTGTCGCAGATGAGGGTGACGGGGATCTCGTCTTCGGTGAGCTCCCAGGCCGTCAGCCTCGACCCCTGATGCAGCGGCCTCGTCTCGCAGGCGTAGACGCTGATCCTCTTTCCTTCGGCCACCGCAGACCTGATGACGCCTAGGGCCGTTCCCCAACCGACGCAGGCGAGCCTTCCGGCGTTGCAGTGGGTGAGGACGACGTCCCCGTCCTCCAGGAGCGACGCGCCAACGTCGCCGAGGGCCCGGTTGATGGCGATGTCCTCCTCGGCGATCGATTCGGCCTCCGCCAGGGCTGCGGACCTGATCTCGCCTGTGTCGGCCGATTCTCTTATTCCGTCCAGGGCTCTCAAAACTCGGTCGACGCCCCAGGAGAGGTTGATGGCGGTGGGCCTCGCGGCTCTGATGGCCTCGGCCGCCTTCTCGATCTCCTGGAGGTGGGCGGTCGGGTGACGGGCCTCTGATCGAGCCGCCGCCAGGGCGACGCCGTAGGCCCCGGCCGCCCCCAGGGCTGGCGCGCCCCGGACCCGCAGGGCGAGGATCGACTCGCATAATCCATCGATCGAGTCGACCTCGATCGTCTCAAGCCTCTCAGGCAGAAGGGTCTGGTCGATCATCCCGATGGCGTTTTTCTCGGAGTCCCACCAGATCGTCCTCAAGCTCAAGGCCTCACTCCCGATTGAAGACCTTGACCTCTCCGTCCAGGACGACGATGAGCTGGTCGACGTTATCGAATATCCCGTGCTCGACGACTCCCGGAATCTCCGAGAGCTGGGCGGCGAGGAGGCCAGGGTCCTCGATGGTGCCGAAGTCGGCATCGATCACGAAGTTCCCGTTGTCGGTGATCACCGGGCCGTCCTTCATCTTCGCCTGCCGGATCGCGGGGGTCCCGCCCAGATCCTCGATCCTGCTTTTGGCGAGCCTTGCCGCGAAAGGCAGAACCTCCACGGGAACCGGGTGGGTGAGGGCGTCGACATACTTTGAGGAGTCGGCCACGATCACAAACCACTGGGCAGAAGAGGCGACGACCTTCTCTCTCGCATGAGCCGCCCCGCCCCCCTTGATCGTGGTTAGGTCTTGGGATATCTGGTCCGCCCCGTCGATGGCTAGATCCAGGACCGGGTCCTGGTCGAGGGTGGTTAGAGGAATCCCCGCGGATATGGCGAGCTCCTGGGCCTGGTAGGAGGTGGGAACTGCGAGAACCTCCATCCCCTCCTCGACCATCTCTCCGATCCTCTTAATCGTCCAGGCGACGGTGGACCCGGTCCCAAGGCCCAAAACCATCCCGTCCCTGACCATCTCTGCCGCAGCCTCGCCCGCGGCCCGCTTCTCCTCTGCGTTCGAATCCGGCGTTCTCACCAAAATAATCCTCCTCCATCGAGCCTAATCAAGGACCTTGCTTTCGACCGTCGTGAAGACCGGCCCCCGGACGTCGATCTTTCTCTTCCTACTGGTGATGTACCTCTCAAGGGCCGGTTCGAGCTTGAGGTTCACGTCTCCGGGGCTTCTGACGATCCTCGCCCTCGTCTCTGACCCCTCTCCCTTCAGGGCCGCATCTTCGGCCTCCCGGGCCGCAAGCTCTGCGAAAGAGTCAATGAACCTCATCCCCGTGGTGACCCCGTTCTCGAAGGCATCCTCCCACTTCCCGGTTTTGGGGATTCCCAGGATGTTCTCCTTGTAGACGATGACCTCGTTCATGGCGGCAGGACCGCAGAGTTTTGTGTTCTCCTCGGGCTCCACCACCGAGACGACGACCTTTCGGCCAGAAACCTCGCCCCTCCAGGCCTCAAACTCGCACGGGCTTGGGGCGTCACCGTGCTCCTCGCAAGTCCGGACGACGGCTCTAGCGATCTCGATCCCGGCTGGGGTCTCCGGCTCCCTCTCGACCCTGATCATCATCGCCATATCCCTCTGAGAGAGGTCGGGGTCTGCCTGGAACTGGGGGTATGCGAGAGCCCGAACGTCGGTGGCGTCGTAGAGGATCATCGCCAGCCTCTCGACCCCCAGGCCCAGGTTCATGACAGGGTAGGGAACATCGTACTTCGAGAGGGCGGTCGGGGAGTAGATCCCGAAGGTTGCGACCTCGACCCAGCCTGTACTGTACTTGGTGCTCGACCCGACGAGGCCGGGGTGGTAGGCGTAGACCTCTATCTGGGTGTCGGGAACGTAGTACTTGCTCCTCTTGTCGTCCGGAATAAACCTGAACTTCTCAAACCCAAACTGGCTGAGGAGGCCGTCTGCCACCATTTTTCCGTCCTCGACGGATAGGTCCTCATCCATGATGACGCAGCTTGCCGAGTGGTACGTCATCAGCCTCGCCGCATCCTCCGACTGCTCGCGCCTGAAGCAGCGGTCGATGGAGAAGAGCTTTTCGGGAAGTGTTGCCCTCTCGTGGAGGCTTCCCAAAGATATGAACCAGCCTGAGGTCATGTGGCTTCGCAGGGTCTTCGATGTGGCGACGGGCGCGAGCTCCTTGAACTCGGGGAACACCTCCTCGATGAGGGTCGAGACGAGGGCGTCTGATACGTCGAGGGCTGCGGAGATGTCGTGGACGAGGTCGTCACCCTCCACCGTCCCCTTCTTGTAGCCGTGGAGGATCTGTCTTACAGCGTCGACGTCCTCTGTGGAGAGGTCTCGGTCAAGGAGCTTTTTCATCTGGCCGACCCGTTCATCGGAGATCCCGACGTCGGGCCTTGGAAGGCCTGCAAGGTAAAAACATCGATCCAGAACCGCAAGGCCCTCGCTTCCGAACTGCTTTTTGACCTCCTGGTCCTCGACGATCAATGGGTTCATCGCCTCGTCGAAGCCGAGCCGGAGGTAGGCCTCTCGGAGCCTGCCGATTACATCGAAGATGGGATGAGGCCTGCCGTAAGAACAGACGCGCCTTGGATAACGTCGGTTGAGGGGCGGCTCTTCTACGTACTCCTTTCCCTGCTGCCAGGCGCGATCGAAGTCCTCGCCGGCAGCCTCCCGAATGCGGGCTGGATCGAACTTCATGAGGGTAGGGATTGGGTCACCCCTCTTTAAGACTTTTGGGAGCGCAAAAATCGGATAGTTTATAAATTTGCATCCCGTTTTGGCATATAGAGAGGTGAGGATGGCCGTGAAGTGGTTGAAAAAGATCTTCCAGAAGGAGAAAGTCGACGAGGTCCGCCAGGACGAAGTTGCACCCTCGACCTTGGCCCTCTCTTACGTCGAGGAGTGGCTGAGTGACAGATCACAGGAGCCCGAGTTCGAAGGGAGGGTTCGGTCGCTCTACGGCCAGATAGAGAGGGTGGCAAAGAATCTCGAAGGGGACCTGAACGTCCTGGAGGCGGCAGAGCCGAAAGAGGGCGCTCCGCCTAGGCTCCTCAAGGCGGGAACTGCCACAAGAGAGAAGGTGGCTCGGCAGATGAGGGTTCTGTCTGAAAGGCTAGCCCCACCTCCAGGAGCAGACCTGAAATCGGCCGAGGAGTATAATTCAACGATAGTGAAGCATCTCCAGAACACGGTCCAGAAGTTCGGGCGGGCTCAGAGTTACACCGCCACCCTATTTCCAAGGGAAGTGGAGATGATCAACTCCGATATCATGGCGATCAGCCGCCACATCACAGACCTCGGCGAGGCCGTCAGCGAACGGGAATCGAGCCTCGAAAAGTTCGTGGAGGCGGCCGCCCTTGCTTCACAGGTCCGCGAGAAACATGACCAGATAGAGTCTCTCAGAGCCGAGATCTCCGAAGACGAAGGCCTTCTGGACGTCATGAGAGATCGCGAGAGGGGACACCAGAAAGAGATCGAGTCCTGGACCCGAAGCGACGAGGGGAAGAAGAATTTCGATATGAAAAAGTCCCTGGAGCAGAAGCTGAGGGAAAGGGACCAGATCGAGATGAGCATGGCAGACCTGGTATCTCCCCTCACCAAGGCCCTCTCGAGAGTCGTAAAACAGGACTCCAGCGACCGGATTACCCTCAAGTACCGGGAGGTCTTCGAGCAGCTGTCCGGCTCCCCGGCCAATGCACTGGAGGGCGAGATCTCAGGAGCGCTATTGGAGTTGAAGTCGAAGGTCGACGTTCTGGGCCTCCGGGACAAGAAGAGGGAGCGGGTCCTGGAGCACATCGACCACCTTTTGGAGGACAGGCCCCTTGAGGTCCTCAAGGCCCGCCACCTTCAGCTCAACGAAGAGATCGAGGAGCTCGAGCGAAACCTCTCCAAAAGCGGCCGCGAGACCTCGAGGCTGAAGGAGAAGCGCGGCCGGGTTCGCCAAAAGATCCCAGCCCTGGAAGCAGATCTTGAGGAACGGAGAAGGAACCTTGCCGCGATGGAAGAGCGACTCTCCGGGGACCTGGCTGATCTGAAGGAGGAGCTTGAGGAGATCGCGGACGGGCCTGTAGAGATCGATATTCGCAGGTGAGGGGGGTGGGGCCGGACACTCCCTTTTCCCCTCTTCTCTTTTCTTCCACTCTACTTGCTGTAATTCGCTCTTCCAAAGGGCCCCTCAGCCGAAGGGAAACTCGCCGACGTTGGCGCTGTTGCTGTACCCTCTCGACTCCCAGAACCCCCTCTGCTCCTCGGCCACCACCTCGATCTCGGTCACCCACTTCGCCCACTTGTAGCCGTACTTGTCCTTCGCCACCAGCTGGAGGGGAAAGCCCCTCTCAGGGGGGAGGGTGACGTCGTTGATCCCGTAAGCCATCAGGATATTTTCCTCCTTCAGGTAGTCGAGGTCCAGGCCTGTGGAGTAGCCGTCTGCCGAATGGAAGACCACGTACGCCGCCTCGGGCCGAAGGCCAGCTTCATTCAGAAGGTCAGCCACCCTGAAGCCGGTCCATTTGGCGTCAAACCCCCACCCTTCGACACAGGGCATCCTGACAAATTCCGAATAGGCGGGCAGGTCAAGAAGGTCGCCGTAGCTCATCTCGATCTCCTCATCGACGAGGCCGGTCACCTTCAGCCGGTACGTTTCCCGGTCGATGTACTGAGTCCCCTCGATGGCGTTGTTCCCCTGTTCCAAAAGAGGTGTCAGCTTCATCCCAGCGTACTCGACCGCTTCCACCTCCGGAAGATCGGTTGATGCTGGAGCCTGAACGGAGGTTGATGGTGTCGCCTCGTCTGGGCCTGTGGGTGCCAAGCCCGTCAACATCGATAGGCCGATTGTGAGGGTGACGGCGGCGAGAAGGGCTGCGGCGCGGCCGAGATTGCAGTGCCTCACAGGTCCGTTCTTGTGGAGGATCTTCTTCGTCGAAAAGACGTATGCCGAGATTATGAGGGCGGCAAGGCCGGTCCAGGAGTGAAAGGCGTGAAGGTCGAGGGCGAGGAGGCGAAAGTCGCCCCTCTGGAGATAGCCGGCAAGGCCCACCAGCGCAAAGAGTATCATACCTCGGGCGAGGATCGCATGGGGCGGCCTGCCTTTCGTGAGGGCGAGGGCGATCGTCAGGACGGCGGCGATGAGGGACGGAATCCAGTGGAGGGGGGCGAAGACCATGAATTAGCCGCCCGCGATCGGGAACCGGTCTCGGTTCGACCCACCGGGAATCTCGCGGCTGCTGTCGCAGAGGCCGTCGAGGTTGTCGTCCCTGCAGCCCTCGTCGGGGCCGTCGAAGTCTCCGTACCTGTTCCCCACCATGCCGTTCTCCCAAAAGTTAGTCCCATCGTCGAAGGCGTTCCCCAAGAAGTTGTTCATCACGACGTTCTCATAGATCATGTTCCCGGAGCATCCGTCCAGCCGCAGGCCGTGCTCCAGGTTGCCGCTGGCGATGTTACCCTGAACTGTGCAGTTTTTGCTCCCGAGGAGATGAATTCCGATGTAGTTGTTGCTGGCGTCATTTTTCCTGATGATGCACTCGTCTGAAAGGACCAGAATCCCGGCAGAATCGGGCCCCCCGTTCATCAGCCTCAGCCCCTCGACGACCACGCCGTCGGCGGAGATGGTGACGGGGCTTCCGCTTCCAGTGGCGTCGAGAATTGGCATACCCTTCCCTGTATCGACCCCTCGAAGTTCGATCCTCTTTTGGATGTTCAAATGGTCGTAGTACCTGCCGCTCTGAACCTCGACGACGTCCCCTGGCGACGCGGCGAAGATGGCGACCTTGATGCTGGAGTAGTCGCAGCCGCCCGGACAGACCGTCACCGTCGCCCCCTGAGCCAGGGACGACAAAAGGTAAACGAGCAGAATCAGCCTCTCAAAAGCCATATTTGCCATCAGACCACCTCAAACCCCATCCCGAAATTTCCAGATTTTTCCAATCCCGTTCTGACCATCGTTATGACCATATTTCGTCCAGCTCATAGGTAAGCCTCGGTGACGTACCTTCTCATCATCCTGTGGCTGTTGAAGTAGTAGGCGAGCATCCCTATCGAGTTGTTCATCATCCTGACCCAATCGTCCTTCCGATGGTAGAAGGTCGGGACGATTATGTACTCCAGCTTGCTGTAGAGGTCGTCTGTATCCCTTTTCCTTCCCTCCTCGAAAGAGAGCTCCTCGCCGGGTTCGGGGCCTATCGACCAGCCGGTGACGCCCTCGATCCAGCCCTCGATCCACCAGCCGTCCAGAACGCTGAAGTTTATGACGCCGTTGTGGGCCGCCTTCATACCGCTGGTTCCCGAGGCCTCCCGGGGCCGAAGCGGCGTGTTCACCCAGACGTCTACCCCCGAGACCATCTTCGCTGCCAGGTCCATGTCGTAGTTCTCCAGGTACGCCACCTCGATCTCGTCCTTGAGGGTTCTCGCGTGGCCGAAGATCTCCTCGATAAGCCTCTTTCCCTGGAGATCTTTCGGATGGGCCTTTCCCGCCATGACGATCTGGATCTCGCCGCGGGAGTTGATCCTCCTGAGCCGGTCCAGGTCAGAGAAGAGGAGGGCGGGCCTCTTGTACTCCGTCGATCGTCTTGCAAACCCCAGGGTCAGAACCTCGGGGTCCATCACGGCCCCCGTCGATCGGTTGACGAAATCGATCAGGTCCTTCTTCGCTGCGGCGTGAGCCTCCACCATCAGCTCATCGGGGATGATGTCGACCCTCACCAGAAGCTCGGGTTCGTTCGCCCAGCCCGGAAGGTAGCGGTCGTAGAGTTCCCTGAACGAGGGACAGGTCCAGGTGTAGGAGTGGACGCCGTTGGTCACCGTGTGGATGACGTAGCCGGGAAACATGGCGCTGGAGACGTCCCGGTGTTTTTTTGCGACGCCGTTTATGTAGTTGGACAAGTTGAGAGCGAGGAGGGTCATGTTCAGACTCTGGCGGCCTGCGAACCTCTTCAGCATCTCGATTTTGTCGCCGTCCTCGATCAGCTCACTGGCGAGATCGTAGGAGAACTTGTCGTGGCCCGCCTCCACCGGGGTGTGGGTTGTGAAAACACACCTTTTGCGGACCTTCTCCGGGTCCCTTTTGCACCGTTCCAATAGCTCCAGGGCGAGTAGGCTTGAGTGCCCCTCGTTCATGTGGTACTTTCTGATCCGAAACCCCAGGACATCGAGGATCCTAACGCCCCCGATCCCGAGGACGATCTCCTGCTTTAGCCTGTACCGTTCGTCCCCGCCGTAGAGAACATCGGTGATCTCCCTATCCTCTGAGGTGTTCTCCTCAAGGTCGGTGTCCAGAAAGAGGACGGGGACAGCGCCGCCGGTGGGGCTCTCAAGAACGTACTGCCAGGCCGCGACGTCAACGTCCCTTTTCCCGATCCGTACCTTCGCCTTTTGTGGCAGCTGTTCCATCAGATCTGCAGGGTCCCACTCTGCCGGGTGCTCGATCTGCCTGCCTCTTGGTTCGAGCTCCTGCCGGAAGCTTCCCATCCTGCTAATCAGGGTGACGGCGACGAGAGGCAGCCTGAGATCGGCGCTCGACCGGACCGTGTCCCCGGCGAGGGTGCCCAGGCCCCCCGCGTAGGTGGGTATCTCCTCCACCAGGCCGATCTCCATCGAGAAGTAGGCGATCGTCTCTCCCCTCAGAGTTCCTTGTGAATTTTTCCCCAATTTCTCCAACCCGATCCTCCTCCGAATTCGACCGCTGCTCGAGGACGGTTCACCATTCGAGGTTTAGCCCTCGCCCTTGCCGACCCAACTCTCTCCATTCTTTGGCGTTCGAACTACTTAATTTGACCCCCAGGACCGGAATGGCAGCTCGAAGATCTGGCTTGTGGAGATTGGATCGATCCGATTTTTCGATCCCAACCACCCGATCGCCAGCTATAAATTTATACAGTTCTTAAGATGGCATGGAGGATGATCTGAGATGAAAATCCTGGGAATCAACGGGAGCCCCCGCGGGGCGAATAGCATGACGATGAAGCTCGTCGAGGCGGTATTGGAGGGGGCTAAGGAAGCTGGCGCAGAGACGAAGCTCATCGACCTCTGCAGCCTGAAGATCGACTATTGTGACGCCTGCGGCGTCTGCTACAAAAAGGGAAAGTGCGTCCATGAGGACGACTTCGGACTGGTCTACGACGAGATCATGGCGAGCGAAGGGCTAGTTTTGGGCTCGCCGGTCTACTTCGGGTCTGTGACGGCCCAGATGAAGACCCTGATCGACAGGATGGCCGACGCCATCCACTGCCAGCTCCTCCTCGGAAAGTACGCCTGCTCCGTCTCGACGGCCGGAAGCCAGGGCCACCAGGAAGTGGAAGACTACATCAACAGGATCATGGTGGCGATGGGGGCGAGCGCTGCTGGAAGCGCCGGAGCCGACATGGCGATCCCGAGTGGGATGGAGAAGGCGATGGAGAAGGCCTTCAAGCTGGGCAAGACTTTGGTTGCAGACATCGAGAACAAGACCGTCTACGTCGAGCAGGAGGATATTCACAGGATGATTAAAGACAGGTTCGGAAAGCTCATTACTGCGAACAAGGATGAGTGGACCCACGAGTACGAGCACTGGACGAAGATGGGCTGGCTTTAGAAGAAATGAAGGACGGTTTGATGAAGGGCAAGGTCGTCCTCGTCACCGGGTCTACCGACGGCATAGGCAAGGAGACGGCTCTGTCCATCACCAGAATGGGGGCGCGGGTGCTACTGCACGGTCGAAACGCCGAAAAAGGGCGTCGGGTTACTGAAGAGATCCGCAAAAAGAGCGGCAACGACCGTCTCGATTTCTTTTTGGCAGACCTCTCGCTTCAAGGGGAGGTTCGTCGGCTCGCAGCTGAAGTCGAGAAGGAGCACGACCGCCTGGACGTTCTCGTCAACAACGCCGGGGTCTTCATGAAGGAGCGGAGGCTGACGGCGGATGGGATCGAGACGACCTTGGCCGTGAACCACCTTGCCCCATTCCTTCTTACAAACCAGCTCATCGGCCTCCTAAAAAAGAGCGCGCCCTCTCGGATCGTAACCGTGAGCTCGATCGCTCACCGGGACGCCCAAGTTGACTGGTCGAACCTCCAGGGCGAAAGGCGCTTTGACGGCTACGAGGCCTACGCCACATCAAAGCTCGGAAACCTTCTTTTCACCTACGAGCTTTCAAGAAGGCTGAAGGGGTCAGGGGTCGACGCAAACGCTCTGCACCCGGGCGTGGTGAGGACAAAGCTCTTGCGGGCGGGATTTGGAGACTATCCGGGCGACGATCCGAGGAAGGGGGCAAAGACCCCGATCCGTCTTGCAACCTCGCCCGAGTTGGAGGGGAAAAGCGGCCTTTACTTCGAGAGGTCGCAGCCTGCCGTCTCATCGCCCCTCAGCCGAGATCGAGCCGTCCAGAAGAGGCTCTGGGATATCAGCGAGAAGCTCGTCGGCCTTGGCTGAGAGCTTTTCCGGCGACACCGCCCCGGATGCTGATCTGAAATGACGAGCCGGAACAAACGCTGGCGCGACCCAAATCTGAAATCCGCCGTCGACGACAGGAACTTGCGATGAGCCTGAGAGATGAGCTCGGGGGCATCGTCCCCGACGAGAAACGGGACCTGGTCCCAAGCCACTTTTCCCTCGTCGGAAATGTAGCCATCCTCTCGATTCCTCCGGAGCTAGAAGGCCAGAAGAAAACGATCGGAGAGACGATAATCTCCAACCACGGGTACATCAAAACCGTCCTCAACAAGACATCAATGCTGGAGGGCGAAAAACGAGTCGCAAGCTTCGAGGTTCTGGCGGGCGGCAGAACTGTCACCTGTCATCGGGAGTTCGGCTTCGCGTACAGGTTCGATGTCGCAAGGGTCTTCTTCAACGCCCGTCTCGGCTACGAGAGGCGGAGGGTCGCGTCGATGGCAAGGCCCGGGGAGCGGGTGATCGTCCCCTTCTCCGGCGTCGGGCCCTTCGCAATCCCAATAGCTGCCGTCGGCGCCAGGGTCCTGGCCCTGGAAATAAGTCCCGAGGCGTGCAGGTGGCTTGCAGAAAACGCGAGGCTGAACCGGGTCGAAAGGAACGTCGACACCGTGAACTGCGACGCCTTTGCGGTCTGCAGCGTCCTGAAGCAGAAGTTCGATAGGGCCGTGGTCCCGACGCCCTACGGGAAGGACGAAATCCTGGATGCGATAAGCCCCATCGTAAAGCCGGCGGGCGGCGCGATCCACTTTTACACCTTCAAGAAACGCCACCAGATTGAGGACCTCATCCGAGAGTTCGAAGAGAAAGGCTTTGAGGTCGAGTTTCACCGCCGGTGCGGGAACGTTGCTCCGGGCGTGAGCCGGTGGGTCTTCGACCTGGTGAAATTGTAAAAAAACAGCAACGCCACGAGATGGAACTATTTCGAGGCTCAAGAGCTAAAGTTGGGTCAAACGTCATCCAGCATCTTGGCGAACTCTTCTTTTCGAATCTTCGCGTCGTGGGCTATCTGCCTCAGTATACCCCTTCCCAGATCTTCTCCACTGTGAATTGGTATCACAGTTATTCTTCCATCCTGATGCTTCATCACCAGATGGCTCCCCTTCTGCCTGACCGTCTGAAAACCGAGTTTGCTCAGGGCCTTTACGACCTTCTCGGCCTTAACCGGTCTCAGCCTCGACAACCTGGACCCCCACGAATTCCACGGGCGCGATGTCGATGTCCTTTTCAACCTCCAGGTACGCCTCTATCGCCTCTTTTGCCCTTTCAATAAGTTCGTCGAGGCTTTTTGCCTGAGTGTGGCATCCGGGAAGAGTGGGGACGGTTGCGACGTAGTATCCGTCTTCGTCCCTTTCAACGAGAACGTTGAATTTCGTCTTCATCTTCTGACCATTTTTGAATCAAGCTCTTAAATACTTGCTCTTTCGGCGCTGCACCTCCTCGGTGTTCATCTTTTCATCAATCCTCTCAAAGGGGGTGGGATGGGCGGTGAGGCGGTGAGGCAGGTAGGCGAAAGCCTGACAGGCGAAGCGGGAAAGTTATAATAAATTTGAGATCCAAGCTCCTCGCCAGCAGACCGAGAAGATGAAAGGAGGCGGAAGGTGCATGAAGGTCGTCGTTCCCCTGGCAGAGGGCTTTGAGGAGATCGAGTTTGTAACGATAGTCGACATCCTGAGACGGGCCGAGGTCGAGGTAGTGACCGCGAGCCTCGGTAAGAGAACTCGGAAGGGAGAGGAAAAGGAGAAGCGAAAAGGTGAGGAGAAAGAGATCAGAACCGTCGAGGGGTCCCACGGAATCAGGGTCGTCCCCGACGCCGCCATCGACGAGATCGGCCCCGACGATTTCGACGCCGTCGTCCTGCCCGGAGGCTTTCCGGGCTTTGTGACCCTGGGCGAGGACGAGCGGGTCCTGGATCTCGTCCGCAGGATGGACAAAGCGGGAAAGTACGTTGCCGCAATCTGCGGCGCTCCCTCGGTTCTGATCAAGGCCGGGGTCGTCGAGGGGAAGAGGGCAACGATCCACCCCGCCGGGCGAGGGGATCTGAGGGACGAGCAGTACGTGGACGACCGGGTTGTGGTCTCCGGGAAGCTCATCACCAGCAAGGCCGCGGGCACGGCGATGGAGTTCGCCCTCAGGCTGGTGGGGGAGTTCGTCGGGGAGGAGAGGATGAAGAAGCTGAAGGAGGAGATCCTGGCGGAGTGCGAGGTGTGATCAGGATATATTTTTTATATCATTAAGTTAAATGTTTCAGAAGAATACAGAAAGGGATAAAATAACATGCTTGAGGGATGTAGAATATGATTGGAAGAGGTTTAAATAAATACTTGTCTAAATTAGATGCATATGTTAACCAATATATAGAGTTGGTTGAGAAAGCATCAGAGTTGTACGGAAAACTCATTGACAATAGCATCACAAAATCAGAATTTACTGATAGTATAAAAGAATTATCGGATTCTATCTATCCGATTTCTTCTGAAATTCTCGATTTTTCGATCGGTGATCTTGCACCAGATCCATTCCAAGATTTGCATTCCGCATTTCATTGTTTTATTTCCATGTGTGGTAATTACATGATTTTTCTCTCTCGTTTAGGAGAAAATGGGAGCGGGAATCATTGGATAATTAATAAGACTATTGAGGATATTCAGCGCGATTACAAGAAACTTCTTGAATGCAGAAAAAATCCTGAAGTACTAGCAGTTTTAGAATCCCAAATTCCAAAGGTTCTCATCCTCAATTCGAAATCTCGTGATTTGGAGGCGATACGACAAACTTTAATCAGTGAACGATTTGTGTGCAACAAACTTGAGCTATCTTCAGATGCTGATTTAGCTCAGCTGAATATCGAATTAGTACCGCGAGGTCTCGAGAGGGAAGATCTTTTAGACCTTGCTTTTAAGTGCTTTCAGATTATCGAAGAGGACTTAAAAACCCTATCTCAAGTTAAAACGGTCTATATCGGGTTTATAACAGGTGGTAGAAAGACATGCGACTGGCTCAGGATAGATACTGGGAAAATATTATCGTTTCTATCTAATAATCCCTCAGTCGAAAAATTTGAGAGAATAATTGAATTTCATTACTTTGAAAACATTGTTGCTGCGGAGCAGGGACTAGTGGATCTCGCAACATATTCATCCTCTGTCCTGACAGGAGATTTCGAAGTCAAGGAGGCTTTGATTATAGCCTCTGAACAACTAGAAATTACTAAAAATGAATGTGTGAATCCCGACCCGCTCGCAGATTTAATTCTTAGATGGTCTTTTTCTCGATCTCTTCTAAGTTGTATCTCTGTTGTCTTAACAGTTGTCTCTGTGACAAAAGACGCAGATGCGGCTCGAACGATTTTAGGTCTTCTTGATATGTATCGTCAACCTGATGAAATTGACCCCTCAAGAGCCTATTCTAATCTGCTCTCTGAAATTTCCGACTTAATTGAGACTATGAAGTTTCGTTATGTTGTTCTTCCGAACGTGCGCAAAGTCAGCTTTGGTTCATCAGTTAAACCCTTTTCGAGAATAGCTTTAGTGCAGCCTAAAATCTCATTCGATGAATGTTATTCTAAAGATGATTTCGCATTAAATCAGATTGGTTTAGACCGGAACCTAAAAATATTTGATGATATGATTGATCAAGCGGTTCAAAATGATGCAGATGCCGTAGTTTTTCCCGAAATGTTCTTTCCGACATCGGTGCTTGATCATCTTAAAACACAATCGGAGGAGAATAATATAATCATCATAACAGGACTTGATTATGAAAAAACTCCCTCCGGATATTTTGTAAATTCATGTGCAGTAGCTCTTCCAGATGGCCGCGTAATTAGACAGAAAAAATTATTTACATCTAAATATGACCTCCCTAATATGGAAGGTGGTGATGAATTTTTTGTATTCGAAACGCCTATCGGAAATTTTTCTGTATTCATCTGTTATGATTACCTCTCTGCCCAAGATCTAATCAAATTAAGAGGTGTAATTGATACTCTTTTTGTGCTAACTTTGAATCCTGATGTAAAATCTTACCATGAAAAAGCTATAGCAGATGCCTACAGTACGCTATATGGTTTTATCTGTGTTGTGAACGCGTTCGATCCTGACTGCTCACCCCCAATTCCTGGCGGATCTGGTTTCTATGGACCCTGCAAACATGATAGGGTTATTTACCGATTTGAAGATGGAGAGCAAGGGATGAAAATAGTGGAACTCCCTCTTAATAATCTCTATGAAGCAAGAGTGAGTGGCAAGTCTTCTTTTATGAAAGCCCTTCCTGCAAATTTCGGAAATATATCACTAGCCGTCGATTATCCCGAAGAAGAAATTGACAGTATTCGACAAAGAGTTCTGAAGAAAATCAAAGAGGATAAACGACGCAATTCTCGGGATAGCAAAAAGGATTATGATTCTCTTAAAGTAGGGAATATTTCTCATGACTTGGAATCTGACCTAGATAAGCAAAAATACGCAATTATGGAGCTGGAACCCGTCCATACTGGCGTTGCAAAACGTTTAAGCGCGTTTTTGCTCGTAAAAAAAGGGCTTTCAAAAAGTGAGATAAAATCTATAATTCAAGCAGCTAATGAGGACATTAAAAAACGTGAGTGTTACTCGAATGAGATCCAGGAAGCTAACCATAAAGGTAAACCAGCTGATGTTGTATGGCTATACATTTTCAATGAGCGTCGGCATCGAAACCATTTAGCAGCATCGGATTTTTATGATTACTTCGTATGTAGGACACAATGGATTAATCCCAATCTCGATCAACGTTTTTCCCCTTTACCATTAAATGGTGATGATGTCGTTGATAATACTGAAATTAAGTGGAACAAAAACTATCCTAACTGAAGTATTTATAATTACATCTGCGATTAAAATGACCACAACAAATGCCGACTAATAAACCTGAATCAATCGGAATCGAGACCTTACAATGCCCCAAAAATCTATACCTATTAATAGGTTAAACACTTAGTACCAAAATACAAATTCGGTCCTTCAAGAGAGTTACGTGTCGTGAGGTGCTCAAAAATGAGCGAGGCGTTTGAGCTGTCGATAGTCTTCGTCGTGATCTCGGCGATCTTCGTTTTATCTCTTCATCTCGTGGAGAAGTACCAGAGGGAGCCCACCACCCTGGCGGAGGAGCTGGCGGGCGCCATCGGCCTTTTGCTCTTTTCCGCAGTGATGTTTATGTTGATCCATCTGACTTTCAACGCTTGAATATTATAATATATTTTTGGGGGTGCTAAACTGAGACCCACCGATAATTCTTCTTGGGGACGGTGATCTCAAACCTCGCCCCCTTCCCCTCCTCGCCGGTCTCCGCTATGGTCATGCCTGTGATCCCCAGAATCTCCCGGCTGAGGAAGAGGCCGTAGCCGGTATGCCTCCCGAAGGCCTGATCGAAGATCCGGGCCTTCATCTCCACTGGTATCCCCACGCCATCGTCCTCGACGACGATCACCCCTTCGTCCACCCCCTCATCTTCCTCCTTTTCTTTTTCGATGAAGGATACCCGGATCTCGCCGATACCCTGCCCGTGCCTGACGGCGTTTTCCAGGAGGTTGAAGAATACCTTCTCCAGCATCGGATCTGCGAAGATCTCAAGAGATCCCGTGGAGATATCGAGCCGGACCCGGCTTTGGGCGATCTCTATGGGAGCCGCAGCTGCGGCACGCCGAACCTCCCCCTCGACGGACTGCCATTCGGGGGCCTTCACGTCCATGTCCTGGTAGTCCCGGGTGAAGATCACGTGTCTTCGGATCGTCTCCGTCAGCTCCAGGACCCGGTCGATGTACTTTCGCATGGCGGGGTCCTCGGGGAGGATCTCGCTGAGGAGATGGGTGTACCCCGACAGCCCAGTGATCTGGTTTAGGATGTCGTGACGGGTGACGCTGCTGAGGAGGTTCAACTTCCTGTTCGCCTCCTTCAAGGCCTCCTGGTACTGCCGGATTTTCGTTATGTCCTGGGTGATCCCCGCCATTCTCAGAGGGGAGCCCGTCCCGTCCCTGGCCATCACCTCGCCGCGGTCGTGAACCCATATCCACCGGCCGTCTTTGCGCTTCAGCCTATAGTCGATCTCGAAGTAAGGGGTCCTCTCCTCGAAATGATCCCGAAGGGCCGCGACGACCTTTTTGAAATCGTCTGGATGTATTATCCTCTCCCGATCCCAAACGTGCCCTGTCAGGTCTTTTTCCGAGTATCCGAACATATCGACGAGCCGCCTGTTTCGGACAACCTCTCCAGTGACCACGTTCCTGTCCTAGATCCCAAGATTGGCCCCCTCGATCACGAGCTTCATCCTCTCCTCGTTCTCCTGAAGCGCCATCTCAGTCTCCTTAATATCGGTGACGTCGCGGATCGACTCGATCGCACCCACGATCTTCTTATCGTTGTCGAAGAGGGGCGATGCCGTCCCCCAGACGTAGGCACCCTTCCCCCCGGGGCGGAGATACGAAGGCCTCGGCGAATAGCGTGTCTCCCTCCCTTTTGACGTAATGGTAGAGAGATTCCAGCTCTTCGTCCCTCGAAAAGATCTGATCTATTAGGATGGGCCTTTTAATCCCGTAGAAGACCTCTCCGTAAGCGTGATCCCCCTTTCCGATTATCTCTTCCTTGGAGACCCTCGTCATCTCCTCGATCGCCCGGTTCCACGCTATCACCTTCCTCTCCTGATCGATGACGAAGGTCGGGTAGTCTCCCTATTTTGTGTTGTCGCGATTAGATACTACGACTTTCCTCATTAGCTCTTCGATCGTCCAAACGTGATCTGTTAACCCTGCCGTCATAGCAGCAGATCTTGGTCTCCAGCGACGCTGGCCATCATTAACCTCGAAGCGCAATGATTTTACAGGTCTTGTCAGGTTGTAAACCCAATCCTCCCAAGCGCAAGATGCCTCAAGCATCGCCTCATTTTTGGAGAATGATAGGGTCTTTCGAACCATTCGCCCATTCATCTGCCGTGAGGTCAGATTTGTTCTTTCGACGTAAGCTGTGTTAAGACCCATCAGATCGGGAACCTCTTTCGGATCGCCATAGACTACTCTGTGAGTGATGCCGATTAGTCGCCCACCTGAGCGGTGCTTAGTTACTTGAAGGCATTTCCATTCAGGTTGTGGTTGTTTACGGGTAGGAGGTCGTCCCCGACCAGTGTATTCCGGTATCTTCCCCCACGTCTCAAGCATCGCTTCCGGATAACTATCGTTTCCATCGCTCGCTATCGCTGGCGGTTCAGTAGGATTGCTGCGATCTCTAATTTGAGACATCATGACCATAGCAACCTCCTCTTCGTTCTTTCCGATAGCTCTCCCTACCCTCAGCCTCGTGTCAATATCTATGGCAGTGCCCCGCCAGAAGGTGCCTCGATCAGGCTCTTCGAAATGTCCGCTTTTTCCCCTTTGTGACACACATAAGTCCACATGGCATCGAGCTGAACACGGGTCAAAGGATAGTTTGCAAGAAGCAAAGACTCGATCTCCTCAACATGGTTTGATGCTTCGCGAAGCCAGGCCATGACGGTCTCCTCTTTGATTCCCTTGATTCTATGGATGGATGCAAGACTCTTCCTTTCGGCAACCATAGCCAAGCATTCAAGGATCTCTTTGGACTTATGATGCCGGCCATAGAAAACAGTTCCTTTGTTCTCAACGAATACTTTCATGCAGGTCTTGCATTTTAAGCGCTGAGTGCCTTTTCCAGTTCTGCCGTACTTGATAATGTTTCCTTGATCTAAAAGGCCGTAGTCGGGACAATCTCTGTTCCAGCAAAAAGAACCAGCTAAAACGATTCGGTTCTCCTTCATCGCTTACCCCGAATATACTATTTACAAAATAGTAGTATATAAATTTATGCTATATAAATCTAGTTGGGGTAGACTACCCGTTTCTGAACCGCCGATTTAAGGGCCTGCGGCTTCAGAGAGCCCCTCGTTGACGCTGACATCGATAGCGGTGAGGTTCTCGGAGATCATCTCCTCCTCGAAGTTCTCGCCAGCGTCAGCCGTCTCAGGGTTTTGGTTTTCGACCATGTTCTCGGCCGCTGCCGGCGACTCCTCCTCTTCCCAGGCTGGCAGCCCGAATATCATGGCCAGCGCTACGATGATCACAGATATTGAAACGATTATCTTCTTCATGCCGATCACTTCTGACAATCTGGCCTGAGGTCTTGAGATCGGTGGATATAAGCCTTTTTGAAGATAGACTCGATGATTTGCTCGATAGGCTGCAGAATATCGGAAAAGGAGAGGACCAGGAATGCCTGGAAGATCAGGAACGCCTGGCGAACTTCAAATATCTGAAAAGCGAGTTGGTCCGGCCGGTTCTGGTGCCGGAAGGATCAGGGGATCATTTATTTGCCCATTAGAGGAACTCTGCATTCTGGACATTTTATCGAACGGCAGTTCACACCGTTGGTTTTCTCGATCTCGAAGCCGCACCGAGGGCAGACGCAGGCGCTGGGGTTCTGACCCTTATTACGCTTATTTCCCTTGCCTCTCCCTGATCCCTGAGTCGATTCGTCAGGCATATCGACTATCCTCCTGAAATTGGCGGCTTGTTGGCGCTATCGGATATAAAATCTTATTCTCGTTCTCCTTTACATTTAAGCGGTATGTGGTCTCTCGCCATCTGAAAGGGTACTGATAGATCAGCTTCATCAGAATCACGGTCGTAATCGGCTGTACGCATCGGAAACCCGCTTGCATGGCCACGACCCACAATCCTCAAGTAGTTTGATTAACATACGTTATTTTATTCGTATCTGAGAGGTATTTTAATGGCCGAAGAGAAGATGACCACAAATCAGGGCTATCCGATAGCTGACGACGAAAGCTCGCTGACGGTCGGAAGTAGAGGTCCCACCCTGTTGCAGGACTTCCAACTCATCGAGAAGATCGCCCACTTCGACAGAGAGCGGATTCCCGAAAGGGTTGTTCATGCCAAGGGCGCCGGTGCGTTTGGCTATTTCCAGGTTTACAAGTTGATGTCTCGTTACACCAAAGCCAAGTTCCTACAGGACCCCGAGGTCAAAACCCCGGTATTTGTGAGGTTCTCCACCGTAGCCGGGAGCAAAGGCTCTGCAGACACCGTCAGAGACGTCAGGGGATTTGCAACGAAGTTCTACACCCAGGACGGAAACTACGATCTGGTGGGAAACGATCTCCCCGTCTTCTTCATCAGAGACGCCATGAAGTTCCCGGACCTGATTCATGCCGTAAAGGCCGAGCCTCACAACAACATCCCCTCCTCGTCTACAGGCCACAACAACTTCTGGGACTTCGTATCTATGACCCCCGAATCGACCCACATGCTCACCTGGGTATTCTCGGATCGGGGAACTCCGGCAAGCTACAGAAAGATGGAGGGGTTCGGTGTCCACGCCTACAAATGGGTGAACAAAGATGGGAAGGCAGTTCTGATCAAGTACCACTGGAAGCCGAAGCTCGGCGTCGTGAACTTCGATCGTCATGAAGCCACCCGGATCGCTGGCGAGGACCCTGACTACCTCACCCGAGACCTCTGGGAGGCGATAGAGCGGGGCGAGTTCGTCGAGTACGAGATGTTTGTCCAGATGATGGAACTCTCGGAGGAGGAGCGCCAGACCTTCGATCCCCTGGACCCGACGAAGACCTGGCCGGAGGACAAGTTCCCGCTGATGCCCGTCGGGAAGATGGTCCTCGATAGAAACCCCGAGAACTACTTCGTCCAGGTGGAGCAGGCGGCCTTCTGCCCGGCAAACCTAGTTCCGGGAATCGAGTTCTCCGACGACAAGCTCCTCCAGGGGAGGACCTTCTCTTATCTGGACACTCAGCGCTACCGGCTCGGCGCGAACTTCGCCGAGCTGCCGACAAACAGGCCTCTTGTGCCCGTGGCCAATAACCAGCGGGATGGTGCCATGCAGTGTCAGATCTTCCCGGGGTCGATCAACTTCAACCCCAGCAGCCGGGGCGGGCCAATGACGACGCCGGTGGCATCATACACCCCCCATATCGAGGGGAAGGCCGTCCGAGAGAAGATCCATAAGACTGATGACTTCACCCAGGCGGGAGAGAGGTACCGGGCCATGGACAGGACCGAAGCGATGCACACCGTCGAGAACTTCGTCGCCGACCTGAAGGGGGTGACCGTCAAAGAGATCCAGAGGCGGGCCATAGAGAACCTGAGACAGGCGGATGAGGGATTGGCAACATCCGTCGCAGAGGGCCTAGGGCTTGAGATGTAAGCCAGCCCGGCGAAAGGACGATTTGCGAGATCAAGGATCGATGGTGAGGGGCGATGGGAAGGAAGCGAGCTGGCGGGATTTCCCCGACCCCCATCATCTCTCGCGTTTTTATCTGCTCTTTTTTGTCGGCTTTGCTCCTTCAACATCCCAGCCGTCATCGGCCATCCCCGTCAGGACGGAAAAATTCATCAGACAGATATGAGCTAATAGAAGTGCATGAAAAATATTTTGTCCATCGGACTTTTGGTCCTGGCCTTTGCGACCACGGGCATCTGTGCGGCTGAGATCCCGAACCTCGTGGGGAACTGGGCAGGTTCGGGGCCTGGATATCAAGAGGGGACAGGTTACGTCAATGAGGAGGAGTTCGGCATCGTGACCTTCAACATCACAGAGCAGAATGGCCGTCTCTTCAACGGGGTGATGACCTACCTGCTGAACGGGACCGATGTGAATGAGGGCTTTGCCGGGGCCATCGGCGCGGACGAAAAGACCCTCTACGTCACCGAGTTCGTCTCAGGCTACGATGTGGGAACGGTCATCTCCGAAGACGAGATCGAGCTGATATACATCCAGGACGGCGAGGCGGGCGAAATATTCGTACAGACGCTTCGCCGCGTGGCCGAATAGACGTCGATCTCCGGGCGGCGCGATGGGGGCCTGTGGCGGGCCGATCCGCCCGTCCCCCACAGGCCCCTGCGCCACCATCTCGGCTTTCTGGGCAAAGGCGTTGGAACGAGATTTTTTTCGTCGGACTTCCAAATGTTTATATTGTCGCCACCCGTCCTTTTGTCCATTCAGCGTGCGAGGCCTTCAACGAGGAGATGGAGATCGACTTTGTGAGGCACTGGATCTGGCACTGGCTCGGTCGCTTCAACATCGCCCCGGCGGGCTTCTCTGTGGCGAAGGAGGAGGGCGGCAAGTACAACCCCGTCTTCGAGAGGGAGTTTCACGCCTCGGGGCACGCATCTCGGGAAGATCTGACCTGGGTCATCGATCAGATCGACCCGGACCGGATCGTCCCCATCCACACCGAGTCGAGGGAGTGGTTCGCCGAGAACTTCGAGGATGTGGTGCTGGCGGAGGAAGGCGTGGCTATCGAATTCTAGATGGGGGCTGGCGAGATCCGTCGCCGAATTTGGCAACTTCATCATCAAAATCCTGTAGAAGAAGGACCGTCTCTTCAACGAGAGAGATGACCTACCAGATGGACGTGACGGACGTAATCGAGGGCTTCGCCGGGGGCCTCGGCGCGGATAACTAGACATTTTACGTCGCTTAGCTCGTCTCGGGTCACGGCGTGGGGACTGCAAGACGTAAAATAAACTGTGTTTAGCTTTTATCCTCCAGTTCCCTTGCTTTGGCAAAAGCAGCATCAGCCTCTATTTTTTTGCCGAGCAATTCAAGAGCAATGCCTTTATTATCCCATGCGATTGCTAATTTATCATCTATCTCGATGGCTTTATCAAAACACTCAACGGCTTCGTTGTACCTGCCAATAGAGCCGAGTGCTGAGCCTTTATTGTTCCACGCCATCGCATCAAAAGGATTTATACTGGTAGCTTTATTATAGCAATTAATAGCTTCGTTGTATCTGCCCAGATTGTAGTAAGCTAGGCCTTTTCCATACCAACTTTCCGCATGCTGTGGGTTTAGTTCGGTAGCCTTTCCATATGAAAAGCTGGCCTCACTATATTTCCCCATATCCATCAGGACATTGCCTTTATCGTACCATGCCTCAGCATATTGTGGGTCAATTTCAATGGCTTTGTCAAAGCACTTTATAGCCTCTTCGTGGATTCCCATTTTTAGGAGCGCAACACCGTTGTTTCTCCACGACTCTGCACTTTTTGGATCGATCTCCAAAGCCCCATTGAACGCTTCGATGGCCTCTTCGTACAGCCCTAATTCACCTAGAGCGGCCCCTTTATCCCTAAAAGCTTCAGCATACTGTGGGTCGATCTCGATAGCCTTGTTATAGCAGTCTATAGCCTCTTCATATCTGCCTTCGGAGTAATTTTCGAAACCTTTTTTGAACCATTCGTATGCATATGACCGATTAAGTTCGGCAGCCTCGTAAGATTGAATGTTTTTAAACTCATTTATACTTAGTTCTATGGACTCATCAACTGAAGAAATATGATCTCCCTTAACCACTATTAACTTGCAGGGCTTTCCCGCATTCTTAGCTTCATCAACAAAATATCTGCTACTCTCCAAATAAAAAAAATCATTATCACCTACATATATAAAAAGTGGCTTTAAAATGCTATCTACATAGATTATCGGAGATCTTAGTTCAACTTCCAGGGTGTTGCTCAAATCAAAAGGAGCATACTGCCCCCAAACTGTATCAAAAAAAAATATTTTTTGGTCAGGTGAACCTCCAAACGAAGCAATCGCCCTGTATTTCGAGGGCATCATGGACGCAAGCATCGACAATGTTCCACCAGTGCTATGACCACATAAAAATATTCTATTATTATCAACATAAGAAACGTTCGCTAAGTAGTCTGATGCAGCAATTAAATCATCAACTTCTCCATAAAAAAACTCGAAATTTCCTGGATTTCCGTTTTCACCCCGGAGCATCGGCATCATCAATACGAATCCTTGATTTAGGAATTCTTGTGCAAGATCCCAACCACTCCTACCAAACGCAAATCCTCCATGAGCGAAAACAACGGCAGGATGGATATTATCATCAGCGGGTTTATCAGATAACCAAGCTTTCAGCATTAGGTTCCCGGAATTATATTTTATCTCTTTTACACCGAGGGGGGGAACGCTATTTTGGTATTTTTGAGGCGCAGGGATATGAGTTGTCAGCTTAGTTTCATAGCTGCTTCTTTCAATATAAAATCTACTAAAATCGTTATTCTCCACCTCCAAATTGGTTAAGTTGCTTTCCATTGCGGATGAAGACGACACAATTAATGATATGGCTACGGTAGCAAATATTAGCCCAATAAGTCTCATTCTTAATCACCTCATTTTTTCGAACTTTAGATATTAATTATAGATACTTATGATATATGAAAGCGTCGAAAATCAAAATACATAAGAGAATCGGCGAGACGGAGAAGATCTTCGTTCAGACGCTTCGACCGAGGTGGCTTTGAGATTCCGCGAAGAGTCCAAACCTCACGGGACATCTAATGCATCCGATTAGATACTCTGACCTCTGACAAGGATGGGGGAAAATTATAAGTACGTCAACCTTCAGACGTTGACATGTGAGCTTGTTCATCAATGAAAAACAGTTCGAGTTCTGGAAGCTGAGACGCGCCCGGATATCTAACACGGCGATCGCCACGAGCTTTGGGATCTCTCGACAGGCGGTCTCGAAAGCTCTTCTCACAATAGATGGGAAGATCGAGACCTCTCTCCGTGAGATGGCAAGAGCCAACAAAATCGCGATCGAGAAAATTAATCCACAGCTGGGGGTCCTTCTCGGTCGTTCAGTTCCCCTAGGGGTGGATGCGATCATCTTCGTCTCCGGGAGCCACGGTGTCCAGGTCTGGTACGAACACGACGGCGATTGCGGGGCGTGTGAGGAATACGCGGAGTGCATCAAACTGATCTGGGATTACGCTGACGAGCTCGGCATCGCCCTGAATCGGGCGGCTGATCCCACGAAGATGGCAGAGGAATTATTCTCAAAGGTGAAGGAGATGGTCTGATGGTGCATTTTGGTGAACTCATCGAAGACTGGACCGGGTGGTGCCCAAAGAAGCAGAGGGTGCAGAAGGCCTCTGGAACCGATTTTCTGTGGAGGGAGACGTCGATGAAGACGCAGTCGAGGACGAGAAGCAGGACAACAGGCATAGCGGCGATTATATTGGTATTGGTGCTCGCCTCAGCCCTGGTGGGGATGAGACTTGAGTTCGAGGGCATGCAATCCCTGGACTGGTTCATGAGCGACTCAAAAGCTGTAGAAGGTTACCAGTGGCTCGCGAACAATACAGAGAGGGATGCGACGGTCCTGGCCTGGTGGGATTATGCTGACGGGATTGAGAAGATTGGAGGCCGCGGAGTTGTGATAAACGAAGCGTCCAGAAGAATCAAGAATACGATTGGTGGCTACACCTACCCCGGAAAGCCCTGGCATAAGATAGAATATGCTCTGTGGTATCCCTTTGAGTCTGATGAGAAGGTCAGGGACGTGGCAGATTTCTTCGTATCTGAGGATGGAACATCGGCCAAGGAAATCGCCCAGAAGTACGGAGCAGATTATGCGCTGGTAACGTCCGACGATATTCACAAGTACCATGCGATAGTGATGGCGGCCGAAGAAAACTTCAGCGATTACATGGCGGTTCCTGCCGACCTCAGCTCTGGCAATTCCAACGAGAGGCCGTACCCGAAAAAGCAGACCATCTTGACCAGCATGGTTAACGGCGATGATATAGAGGGGTTCTCGAAAGAGTTTGACAACGGCAGAATGAGGATTTACAAGCTGGTCTGACCTGGTGTTGGCGCATCTGGAACCTCGCTATCTATTCGGCCTGCGAGGCCTTCAACGAGGAGATGGAGATCGACTTTGTGAGGCACCGGCGCTGGCTTGGTCACTTCAACATATCTCCGGCGGGATTCTCCGTGGCGAAGGAGGACGGCGGCAAGTACAACCCCTCCTTCGAGAGGGAGTTTCACGCCTCGGGCCATGCATCTCGGGAAGATCTGACCTGGGTCATCGATCAGATCGACCCGGACCGGATCGTCCCCATCCACACCGAGTCGAGGGAGTGGTTTGCCGATAACTTCGAGGATGTGGTGCTGGCGGAGGAGGGCGTGGCAATCGAATTCTAGAGGCTGGCGAGATCCGTGGCCAAGGGCTTCGCCAATATGCGGTTGGTTTTCGAGGAGCTACGGTTACAATCCAATATAATTTAATTAGATATGCTCTTTCATATCTCTTCTAATTCCTGATCTATGTGTTTTATCAATAGAGCTCTTTCAAGCTTTTTTGCTATCCAGTAATATATGAGTGAGGTAATGCCCAACAGCATTTCAGCGTCTTCATGGTGTGTATTAAACTTAAATGTGTCACCGCTCCTACTAATGCGATGTGAAGCTCTGCTTGAAATGTTAAAAATTGAGTCGATTATCTTAAAGATATCCTCAACTGTCTCTCGTGAAATTTCTTCAGTACCTGTTCCAGATTTCTCGACCAAGTATTTTTTATACATTTCAACATATTGATACTCTTTTGGCTTAGCTGAATTATGGGGCAAATTGTGCAATAGTTCAGCTGCCCCTCTCAAGTTAGTCGAGCATTTTTTAGCATCTCTACTTACATTGTACTCATCAATACAATCCCTTAGGATCCCTAGTCCTTCTATTAATCTGTCTTTAAGCTCTTCAATTTTTTCATCTTCATCTATGTCTGCCACTATCGGAAATCTACACGGAATTTCAATGATAAATCGGTCACCCATACCTAGGGGAATAATAACTTTTTCTGCCCATTCTTCGCGCGTTGTAATTGGATATTCCTCCAAAAACTTATCAGGATTATATTTTATAGTAAGTGGTTTTAGGCCTTTTCCGTGGCTGAATTGTCCTATATATAATTGTTCTATATATGTATAACCAGTATTTATTTTAAAATGAATACCCCGCAGCTTGCTGCGGTTGGGATGGTCAAATAACCAACTCAACAGTTTGAATCGGGCCACGGATAATCTAAGTAGCGGGTATCGGGAAGCATATGATTGGCTT
>Ga0268279_1000292_pt1 | contig 34219 bp, 31 predicted proteins | sample saktaG_6_FD_190142 | JGI IMG/M metagenome (GOLD analysis project Ga0268279, IMG submission 190142) | Saline water microbial communities from Sakinaw Lake, British Columbia, Canada - sak_2010_1_5_80m | ecosystem: Environmental > Aquatic > Non-marine Saline and Alkaline > Saline ...
GAACATAAAAGTTCAGGATGCAATAATAAGAAGAATAGAAATTATTGGTGAAGCAATAAAAAGTTTGCCAACGAATTTTATTAAAAAATATTCTGAAGTGCCTTGGAAAGAAATAGCTGGGACAAGAGATAAATTAATTCATGGTTATTTTGGAGTTGATTTAGATATTGTTTGGAAAATTGTTAGAGAAGATATATCTCAGTTAAAGAAAATGGTGCAAGGTATTTTAATAAAAGAGAGCAAGTGAAATTTTATTTCATAACTAAAACTATTTATTTATTTTCTTTTTCTTATTTTTTCATTTCATCTTGAAAAGCTATTTTTCTTTTTGAATACATATTCGAAACATTTATATAGTGTAATGAATTGGTATTCATAACTAAATAAGGAGAAAAATAAAAATGCCACAAGGAGATAGAACAGGTCCAAGAGGACAAGGCCCTAAAACAGGAAGACAGCTTGGGGATTGCGAAGATGCAAAACCAGTTGAAGGAAATTTTGGAAGAGGGTTTGGTCGAGGAATGGGAAACCGTTTTTGCCCAAGATGGGGTTTTGGTAGGTTTGGAGCTCGAAATTTTCAATCTGTTCAGTTTACTGAAACTGATACCCTAAAGGGCACAAGTGAAAAGAAAATTTTAGAACAAGAACTTAAAGAATTGGACTTGGATAAAAAAGAAATAGAGAAAAGATTAAAAGAACTAAAAGCTTAAATTGAAAATGCCAAAAGCAAATTTAAAATTTCCATAGTCTTTTTTAGGAGTAAAAATGCCTAGACCAATAAGATGTAGGCGAATTCAACATATGCCTTCTGCAACTTACTTTAAGCCGGCTGGAGTAAGAATGATAGATTTACAAGAAATTGTGCTTAATGTTGATGAATATGAAGCTGTTCGATTAGTTGATCTTGAAGAAGTTGAACAGCTTAAAGCAGCTGAAAGTATGAAAATTTCTCAGCCAACTTTTTCACGTTTATTGAAAAGTGGGAGGAAAAAAATTGCAGAAGCTTTAGTAAAAGGCAAGGCAATAAAAATACAAGGAGGTAATTTTAAAATGGTTAATTCAATGAGGAAAGGTTTAGGACGAAGATTTATTTCAGGAGGAAGAGGAAGAATGGGTGGAACAGCAGAAGGCCCTGGAGGAATTTGTAAATGCCCTAATTGTGGACATGAAGAAAAACAAATTAGAGGAGAACCTTGTGTAAATAAAAAATGTCCTAAGTGTGGTAAAAAAATGGGTAGGAATTAAAGTGAATTTTAAATTAAAAGAATCTTTTTTAAAAGCAGGAAGAGCTTTAGGAAAAGTTTTTCCTATGATTTTAGGAACTATTTTACTTGTAAGTTTGATTTCTGCATTAATTCCAGAATCTTTTTATTTATCTGTTTTTAATAAAAATATATTTTTTGATTCAATTGTTGGAAGTTTAATTGGAAGTGTTTCTGCAGGAAATCCTATAACCAGTTATATTTTTGGAGGAGAAATGTTAAATCAAGGTGTTGGTTTGATTGCTGTCACAGCATTCTTAGTTTCATGGGTAACTGTTGGTTTAATACAACTTCCAGCAGAATCTTTAATCCTTAATAAGAAATTTGCAATTATAAGAAATTTAAGTTCTTTTGTTTTTGCAATTGTTGTTGCTGTTTTAACAGTTTTAATTTTAGGAGTATTAAAATGAAACTAAGAAATAAACTAAAACAGCTTTCTGCTTCATGGTATTTTTTAGGGATAATAATTGTAATTTATTTTTTACTTTTTATTTTTAAACAAAAGATTTATTTGGATAGCTTAAGTTTTTTCAGCCAAATTATTTACAAAGTAATTCCTATTTTTATTTTAGTTTTTATTTTAATGGGTTTTGTTAATTATTTTATAACTCCAGAATTTATAATGAAACATTTAAAAGAAAGAGGTATTAAAAAATGGTTTTATGTTATTGCAGGGGGAATTTTGTCGACAGGACCAATTTATATGTGGTATCCTCTTTTATCAGATTTAAAAAATAAAGGTTTGAATTATGGGCTTATTTCTTGTTTTTTATATAATCGTGCAATTAAAATTCCTTTGTTACCTTTGGCAATTATTTATTTTAATTGGCAATATGTTTTAATTTTAACTTTTGTAATGATTTTTGTTTCTGTTATTCAAGGAATTTTAATAAATAAGTTAATGAAATAAAAAAGTTTTTAAATGATTACCTATTCATAATAAAATGAAAAGAAGTACAAGGTTAATTACAATAGTTTTTGCAATAATATTTATTTTAATTGTTTTATTTTTTGTTGGTGATATAAAAGAAAATGAAAAAATTAATGGATTATTACTTCTTTCTGAAAATACAGGGGATATTACAGGATATTATAAATGGGAATTTGAGATGGATAAAAGGAATATAACCGGAATTATAAAACCTAAAAAATCTGTTTTAGAATCGAATCAAGAATATTTTCTCGGATTATCTGAGAAAAATTATGAAATTGCTACTGGTTATGGGGATGCTTATTTTTGGAATATGTCTTATGAGGATCAGTATAATATTATGAAAGATTATTCTCAATCTGCCGAGGAAATTTTGGGAAAACCAATTAAAATTTTTACTTCTAAATATTTTGCTTATGATGAAAATACTTTAAAGGCAGCAGATGCATTAGGAATAGAGTATCTTTTAGCTAGGGGAACTGAGGGAATACGTTCAGTAATCTACAAACCAGAAGAATATAATGTTAAAATTATTTCTGTTTCGAATTTAGAATTTGGAGAAATGGGCAAAGGTTCTTTATGTGATACTAGTCTATATGCAAGAGGTTCAACTGCAGAAGAGTTCAATGAAATTCTTAAAGATAGTTTAGATAAAAGTCCAGATAGTATGATTTTAGTTTCTCATGTATATATTGGAGGAACAACTGTGGATTGGTGGAGGGCATATGAAAATGCATTAAATTCAGATAAAATAGAATGGAAGAGTTTTGAGGAATGGGTTAAAGATGTAACAATTATTGAACTTCCAATAGAGGAAATTCCAATGAATACAGAGGTAAAATATTTGACCCCTAATCCAGCAGTTCCTTTGAGTGAACTTGAACTTTTACCTGAATTAAAATATAAAAATAAAATAATTGTATTTCATAATGGGCAGGGATCAATGTGTTTAGAATTTTTAGATTTTGCAGAATCTATTGATTATGAAGTTGAAGAGCATTTTACAACTGATGATGATTTTTACCTTAAATTAAATTCCTATAAAAATGATTTTCAAAAAAGTCAAGGAGTTTCGGATAATTTTGGTTATTATCCAATTATTTTTGTTGAGAATACAACTTATTCTGGTTTTAATGAAGAAATAAAGGAGGAAATACTAAGGTTAATTTCTTAAATTAAAAAATGAAAATTGCAATTGCTTCTGATGGAAAAGAGAAAAATAGTGAGATAAGTTCTCGTGGTGCTCGAGCACCTTTTTATCTGGTTTTTGAGAAAGAGAAATTAATTGAAATTATAAAAAATCCTTTTGCTGTAGGTGGAGGAGGGGCTGGTTGGAGTGTTGTACATATGTTGGCAGATAAAAAAATTAATTTGGTTATTGCTGGGAGAGTTGGGCCTAATATGAAAGCGGCATTAAAAGAAAAAAATTGAAATTTAAAGAAGCCTCTGGAAAAGTGAAAGATTTTGTAAGGGGATAAATTTATTAATCAGTTTTTGTTTTTTATTTTATGGAAAAGAGCAGATTGATTACAGGAATTATAATGGTTTTTCTTGGATGTTTTTTAATTTTTCTTGGGACTTTTAAAAAAATTTATCCTACTTTAATTTATGGGGTTCCTATTTTTGTTATTGGTGTGATAATTTTTTTTAATTCCTCTGAAGATAAAATTGAAGAAATAAAGAAAATAAAAGGAGGTAAAAATGAAAGATAAAATTTTGGTTACAACAATAGAACAAGTTCCTGGTAAAAAAGTTGTAAGCGTTTTAGGTATTGTAAAGGGAAGCACTGTCCGTGCAAGAAATATTGGACGAGACATTGGTGCTGGTTTTAAGAGTATGATTGGTGGTGAAATAAAAACTTATACTGAAATGGCAAATCATGCACGAGACGAAGCATTTAATAGAATGGTGAATCAAGCAATTGAAGTGGGTGCTAACGCAATTGTAGGAGTTCGATTTATGACTTCAATGATAATGCAAGGTGCTTCTGAAATGCTTGCTTTTGGAACAGCTGTGGTTTTGAAGTGAAGGGGTTAAATTTGGGGGAGATTCATTAAAAGCAATAAAAATAAATAGTGTGCAAGAATAATTAGTTAATGGTATCTTTTCTTACAAAATTTAAACAAAAGATAAAATATTTTTTTAAATTAATTAAGAATACCAGAAAAGATCAAGAAATAGTTTCTAGTTCAGAAAGAGAAATTTATGAAAATCTCCAAGAAGAACATAAGAAGATTATCCAAAAAAGAGAAAAAGAAAAACCAATTAAAAAGATTAATGAAGAAAAACCACAATTTCAAAAACTTCTTGAAGATTTAGAAACAAATAGGTGGGAGATTATTAAACAAAAGGAATATGATTTTCCAAAAATTGAAAGAGGAAAGGATTGCATAAAATGCAAATTAAAAGGGATAACATTTCTTTTAGATGAAAAAGGTTATAATTTTTTTAATGAAAAGTTTATTATTTCTTCTTATGGCAAAGTTACAATTAAAGATAATTATCTTGCACTAAAACAAGACAATAGTTTTTCATATTTTCACAGGTGGTTTATGCAGGAAGAAGTAAAAGATTTTTGTGCAAAAAATGATTGTGATCCAAAAGAGGTTTATGTGCATCATATTGATTTAACAAAAACAAACAATAAGAAAGAAAATCTAAAAGTTATGTTTATAGAAGACCATAAGAAATTGCATCATAGGGAAAGGTTTAATGGATCTGATGAGAAATTTGAAGAGTGGTATGAAGATAATATTTTTTAAGGTTAAATCAAAAGCCTTTAGATAGTTACTTTTGAGTAAAAAGCCTCAAGAGAGATTTGAACTCCCGACCTACTGATTGCTTTGTGAAATCACGAAGCATTGAAATCTTGATTTCAACGTACAAGTCAGCCGCTCTACCACTGAGCTATTGAGGCATTAATTATCAAATTAAAATTCACTTTTAAATTTTCCTATAATTTCATTTTTCTTGAATTTATTTGTAATAAAATTTATAAACGAGTGCATTCTTTAATATTTATGAATTGGGATTATTTGGCGGATTTTTGGATGGAAAAGGTTCAATAATAATCAAACCACCAAGACTAAGATTATATATTTCTAATACAAACAAAGAGATATTAGATGAAATAAAAGAATTTGTGGGCTGTGGGAAGGTCTATGAGGTTAATATGAAAAATAAAAAGAAGAACTGGAAAAAACAATATGGGTGGGCTATTTGCTCCCACACGGATGTGTTAATAATCTTAAAAAATTTGAAGAATAAATTAATTATAAAAAAAGAACTTTGTGAAAAAGCTATTAATTATATTGAAAATAAAAGATGGCAAAAATTTTACCTCTCAAGAGAAGAACTTATAAAATATAAAAAACTAAAGTCCAGTAGGAAAATAGCAAAAGAATTGGGGGTAAGTCAGTTTTCTGTATTAAAATACTTAAAGAAATATAACTTGTTTGATAATTAGTAAACTATTCAATTGTCATTTTTTTCAACTTTTAAAATTCTTATGTCACAGAATGAAAGAGGGTATATTTTTTTTAATTTTAAGCTCAAGGGTTTTTGGATGGAATTTTTTAAAAGGTCTTCAAATATTGTTTCTATTTTTTTGTCTTTCGCATAGTTTATTAATTCTTCATGAGCTTTTTCTCTAAGTGCTTTACGAACAGCACGCGAAACTTTTCTTCTTGTAACTAAAAAAGGTTTTATTCTAATTTGTCCATCTTTGCATTTTGTAGAAAAAGAATCTTCCACATAATTTGTTCCTTTTCTTACCATTCTTTTCAAAAAGTAAGGCATGATTTGAACTTTTATTGGAATTGTTTTTATTTCTTCTGCTTCAACTTTTGTTTTTAATTGGATGATAGTCCCTTTTCCTTTAAGAATTCTTGTTAAATCATAGTTTATTATTCTTCCATCAAGTTCCTTAAGTGCATAAGCTTGTAGTTGTGTTGTTTTATTTATTAAAGGAATTTCAACATCAAAGAACTTTTTTTTACCTTTTGCTTTAGCCATTGAAAACAACCTTGCGGTTTTTTTCGATTTTCCCTCTAAGTGCGGATAATACCCTGAAGGGCATTAAGCAATTTTTTAAATTGCCTCCGACGAAAATCGCACATTTATTTATTTGAGTTTTCATTTTATTCTTGTAAGACCTTTCCTGCTCTTTGGCCTTTTTTTTGATATTTAGACTTTCCACATTCTTTGCAAGTATACATTAGGTTGGTTTTTTTAGTTGTTTTTGATTTTCTTTTGAATTTAGTTACAGCTGGTTTTGAACCCCACTTTCCCTTGTTTCCAATTCCAACACCTAATCCACGAAGTTTTGCTCTTGCAATACCACCCCGTTTTAAGGTTCCTCTTTTTCCACCTGTTCCAACTACTTTAATTTTTTGCTCTGTTTTTTTATTACAATAAGGGCAAAATCTATTTGTAACTTTGGGTATCTTCATATTGAGAAAAGAGAATTTGGGTTTTTAAAGATTTGGTGTTTGGGGACTTCAAAATAAAGCAAATCTTTAAATATAATCCTTGCTTTTTTAAAAAATGAAAAAGAGAATGAGGGAAGTTTTGGTTTTTATTTTGTATTTAATTTTTGCAACATATTTTGTAAATTATCCTCTTCATTTTTTGAATATTCCTGAGTTTTTTTTAAGGTTTGAACCTTGGATAATTTTTATTGGTGGGATTTTGATTTTGCTGGGCGGAATTGAATATCTTAGAGCAAGAAAAAAGAAAAAAGAATTACTTCTTTCTAAGTAATAGAATAAACAAATATTTATATATTTAATTTTGCTGTTTTATTTATGAAATTTAAAAGAGGACAAGTGACTATTTTTATCATAGTTGCGATTGTAATTGTTGCTGCTGTTGCAGTTTATTTTTTAGTTGGTTCTTCTCTTAAAATTTCTAAACTTTCGCCAACTTTTGAACCAATTTATAATAATTTTTTAAATTGTATTGAAGAAGACACCTTGGTTGGAATTGATATTATCGAAAGTCAAGCAGGTTATATTTATTTACCTGAATTTGAGTCAGGTTCAAGTTACATGCCTTTTGGTTCGCAGTTGAACTTTTTAGGAAATCCTATTCCTTACTGGTATTATGTTTCTGGGAATAATATTCAAAAAGAGCAAATTCCTTCCAAATCTCAAATAGAAGAACAAATTGAAAAGTTCCTTGAGAGTAAAGCAGATACTTGTTTGTATGATGCATATTATTTGCAAGGTTTTGAAATAAAATTAGGAGAACCTACTTTTGATATTAAAGTTGAAGAAACAAATGTTAAAATTAAATTAGATAGGGATTTATCTATTTCTTTTGGAGAAGAAACTGCTTTAATTAAAAACCATGAACTTACAGTTAATTCTAATTTAGGAAAATTATACGAGTCTGCAAAAAAAGTTTATGATTTTGAACAAGAAGAATTATTTTTAGAAAAATATGGAATTGATAATTTGCGACTTTATGCACCTGTTGATGGTGTTGAGATTTCTTGTTCACCTAAAACATGGATTGCAGATGAAATTTTCAATGAGCTTCAAGAAGCAATTGAAACAAATACTTTGGCTTTGAAATCCAGTGGAAGAATAGATGATTATTTTGTTGTTGAATTGCCTACTGATTCTGAAGTTCGCTTTATTAATTCAAGAAACTGGGCAAATGCTTTTGAAGTTACACCAACAAAAGAAAATGTTTTAATTGCAGAACCTGTTGGAAACCAACCAGGATTAAATGTTTTAGGTTTTTGTTATGTTCCTTATCATTTTGTTTATGATGTTTCATACCCTGTTTTAGTTCAAGTTATTGAAGATGAAGAAGTTTTTCAATTTCCTATGGCAATAGTTATTCAAGCAAATAACCCAAGAAAATCTTTAGATGCAAAAGCAGGAATTGTAAACTCCCCTGAATTATGCAAATATCAAAACACATTTGTAAAAGTAAGCACTTATGATACTTCTTTAAATCCTATTGAATCTGAAATTTCATATGAATGTTTGTCAGAAAGTTGCAAGATTGGATTTACAGAATCTGGAATTCTTGAAAAAGAATTTCCTCAATGTGTAAATGGGTATGTTGTTGTTGAAGCTAATGGTTATGAAAAAACAAGGTATTTATATTCTACAACTGAATCAGGAAGTGTAAATATTATTTTGGATAAGTTGTACAATTTAAATGTTGAATTAGATTTGGATAATCTTTTGTTCAATGGTAAGGCAATAATTAATTTTGTCGGGGAATCTGATTCTAAAACAATTATTTATCCTGAACAAAAATTAGTAGAATTAAGTGAAGAGGAATATGAAATTCAAGTTTATATTTATCAAGATTCTTCTTTGAAATTAGAAGCTACAACAAAAGAGCAATGTGTTGAAATTCCTTCTACTGGTTTTGGGGGGTTGATTGGCTTTACAAAAGAAAAATGTTTTAATGTTGAATTTCCAGCACAAATTATTTCACAAGCTTTATCTGGAGGGGGGAAAACAAATTATTACATTTTAGAATCTGAATTAAAAAATATGAACACTATTCAAATAAATGCAGAAAGTTTGCCAAGTCCAAATTCCCTTGAGCAACTTCAAGATAATTACTTTTTATTTGAAGATAAAACTTTGGGACTTGAATTTAAATGATAAATAAAAAAGGAGGCAAAAGCATATGAAGAAAAAAACAAAGAAAAAGCTTGATTTAATCTTATGGGTATTAGGGTTAATTGCTATGGCTTTGTTAGTTTGGGGGATTGTAGATATTTTAATTTAATATGGAAGGAGATTTGATAACTTGGTATGGAAATGTCTTAAATTTTGTAATTTTAATTTATTTAGTTTTAAATACATTAAACACAACTTGCTTTAGTGCATCACAATCTTTAATTGCTGCATTTGGATTAATGGTTTCAATTTTAATCCATTTTAGAAATTTAATCAAAGATTAAAATGAAAAAAATAAATAAAAAATTAAAATTTGCATTGGTTTTCTTAATTGGAATTTTGTTTGCTTTTAATTTTGTGTCTGCATTAGATTCTTACGCTCGTTCAAATCCTCAATATACTTCTTTTGATTATACTGGTTCTGGAGATTTTGAAAATTTTAATTCTGAAATGTGTAAAGAAGGTCAAGATTTTATTATCCAAGTTTCTCCTTTTGGTTGCACACCAGCAGTGGTTCGAAGTGATTTGCTTGAAGAACAAAATGTTCCTGTTTTTTGCCAATTATCTGCAACACAAATAAATCCTCTGATTAAGGTTGAAGCAATTGAAAGTATTTCTTTTACAAATAAAGAGATTTCCCAAGGAGTTTCAGGAGTAAGCTTCCATCCTTCTCGGGCAGCATTAAGTGTTAATCAAAATATTAATTTCCAACCTATTTTAGATAATATTGGATATGTGGTTATAAATTTAAAGCAAAATAAAAATGAATCTTCAATGCCTGATTTTGTTGAAGGAAACCTAACAGCAAGAATAAGTTATGATATTATCAATGCATATGGAATTGGAGAAGCAAGTTTTTATCTTCCTGAAATGGAAGATTCTGATTGGGCAAGCAAATTTGTTCAATATGGTTTTTGGGATGGTCGAGGATATTTAAGGGCAGAATCTGTTGGAAGTGATCAAGCAACAATTTCTATTTATTCTGATAGAACAACTTCTTCTGGATTAAACTCGGGAAATGAAAAGCAAAAAGTTTCAACAGTAACTTTGAGAAAAGGCGAAACTTCTCCAAGAGTTTATCTTCCTAATTTTGATTATTGTTTAGGAAATTTTAATTTAAGATTAAACTATTTAGAAGCTCCAAATACAAGAGCAAGATTAAATATAAACGGGCAGATTGTCGAAGTTGTCGAAGATGAAAAATTTTTAGAAAATCATTGTTGGGCAACAAATATAGAAAAGCAAGGTCTTGTTCAAAAAGCAGATATTCATTGTAATGAAGATGAAGGAAAGAAAATTTTTAATTTTGTTATTAGTCCAAAAATAAACTTAAGTATAAATGGAACAATTAAAGAAGTAAATGTTGGAGATTATTTATTTCCTTATGGGGATGAGAAATATGTTTATCTTGCATATGCTGGAACCCTTAATGATTCAACGCGTCTTGAAGATTTAGAATTATATTTTGCTGCTATTCCTGAAAATAAAAAAAGTTTAACAGGAGATGAAATAAAAGATGCTTCAAAATTAGTTAATGCATATCATTTTAATAGAAAAGAAAAAGATTCTGTTGTTGGTTTTATTGGGGGGGTTGGAAAATTACTTATTGGTTCAGCAACTAATTTTTATAAGTTTTTGGTTGATGGAGATTCTTTTGATGGATTTTCATATAAAGAAAGAGAAAAAGAAATATTTGGTGAAAAAATAAAAATAATTGGTTTTGCAGGACCTAAAGATGCTGTGCTTTCTGAAAAAGCAAAAGAGTATTATCAGAATGCTTTAGAAGATTATGATTCTCTTGAAAAAGGTTTTGCAGGTGAAGATTTTGATGAATCTGGTTTAGAAATATATGGTGAAAATGCACTTTACGAAAAAATAAATCTTGCAGAATCACTTGGTCAGAAAAAAACAATGGTTGAGTTTTGTAAGGAGTTTGAAGAAAATTATCCTAATTCTAAAAAATCAGTTTCAGCTAAATGTAATAATGCTTATCGACTTTCAAGTTCAACTTCTCAAGAAATGAGTGTTTTGATTAATAATCGAGTAAAAACAATTTCTTTAGAAAATATTTATGAACCAAGTAAAAAAGAATTTAGTGCAGAAATTTTAATTAGAAAATCAGACGGGACTTCTGAAACAATTACCCTCGGGAAAAATCAAATTGTCTATTTAAATCAAACTTCAAATGATTTTATTCAATTGGTTTCTCTTGAACAAGATTCTGCAACTTTGAAAGTTTCAATTAAAAAAGAAAATATGCAAGGAGCTATCGATAAGATTTCAGGAGATGAACGAACTTTGAAAAAAGATATCCCAAATAGTTTTTCAAGTTCATATAATTTTGTTTTAAAAGAAGTTAATCTTAAACAATCTGCAAAAGTTTCTGTTATCTCTAATATTAATAATGCTTGGACAGAATCTGATTTTAGTTTTAAAGTTGGAATTGAAAAGCGAAGTGATTTGTTTAAACTTTCTCCTGAAAAGACAAAAGATGTTATAAAATCTTTAGATAAAAATATTAAGCAATGGGAAGAAATTTCTAATAATTTAAATATTGTTGTTGAAAGAATGAAAACTGCTTGTTTAGGAACAGGAATAGCACTTAATATAAAAAATCTTTGGAATAATAGAAAAGGACTTGGAATTGCAAGATACAATGTTATGAGAAATTCTGGAGGATGGTATGAAAAATGCACAGATATTGTAAATGATAAATCAAATAAGATTACAAGTATTGAACAATGTTTTTTAGATAATGTAAAAGAGATTGAAAAAGATGTTGATAAAATGTATGAAGTTTTAAACACTCAAAATGATAATATAAAAAATATTCAAGCAGAATATACAACTAAAAAACTTTTTTCTGAAAATGTTGTAAATACAACTGCTTTTGTTGAAAAGTATTCTAAACAAGTTATTGAAGGGTTAACAAAGTCAAATACGCTGTTGGTTTTAAATCCAAGAAATTCAGAAGAGAAAATCACAATAGATGAAATGTTGAATTCTTTATCTTCAGATGCTTGGGAAAAAAATGTTTATACAATTGAACAATTGCGAGATATTGAACTTTATACAAATATTTTGAATAGTGATTCAAGTGCTGAACTTAAGAAAATGGCTAATGAAAATTTGTATTATATTTTTAGGGATATTAAGGAGAATTCAGAAGATTTTGAAGAATCGCAAAAAGCTAAACAAGAATCAGAAAAAAATGGAATCAATACAAATTTTTCACCATATACTTCTAAAAATAAAAAATCTGAAATTTATGAGGGTGCTATAGCACCAGATGATAAAGGAATAATTAAGAAAGGGGATGAAATTCAAGGAATTAGTTTCGAGCATGTTCAATATTATGTTATTTTAAAAGATGCTGGTGATAACAAATATACAATTAAGAATGTTACACTTCTTGATGGGACTTTAACAGATTTGGATAATAAGATTAAAAATTCATATTCTTATTTTGAAAAATTCAATGAACTCACATATAAAAATGAAATTAAAAATCCAGAAGTAGAATATTATGAAACAGAACCTTATGCAGGTCTTCCTGCGATTGTGCCATTTGATTTAAAAGAAGGTTGGTATGCTGCAACAACTGCAACACTTCCTGTATTTGGAGGAATTAAAGCATATGATGATTCTGGAAGAGTTTCAAGTTTTTGGTTATGCAATGTTGGTGAAAATGGAATTATTGAATTTAATTCTGGAACTGAACCAGATGACCGTCAAATGATTAATTTAGGAACAGGTCAAACATATAATCAGTTTGCAGGATTAAGTTCTTCTAAAACAACTAAATTAGTTAATGAAGCTGTCCAAGCTATTTATGATGCTTCAAATCAACATAAATCAGGAATTTCTAAAGCAAGAATTAATGGGCAAAATATTCCTGTTGGAAGTCCTGCTGTAAGTATTCCAGATATTCAATGCCAAGATTTTATGTCTGTAAGAGATTGTCAGATTTTGTTTAATGTTTGTGACCCTGTGATTTGTCCTTCAAGCAGGTGTGATTTTGGAGGATCTTATCCTGTAAAAGATGTTGTTCAATCTGGAATTATTGGAAGTATTGCATTATGTTTGCCAAATGCTAAAGAAGGAATTTATATTCCAATTTGTTTGACTGGTGTTAAAGCAGGTTTAGATAGTTTATTATCTGTTGAAACATCTTATAGAGATTGTTTACAAAAAAGTTTGGAAACAGGAGAGATGATTGGAATTTGTGATGAAATACATAGTATTTATTTATGTGAATTTTTATGGAAACAAACACTTCCTTTAGCAAAATTAGCAATCCCAAAATTAATGGGGTTGGTAATGGGGCAAAGTAGTTCTCATGGGGGAGGAGAATATTTAGGTGTTGCAGATGCTTGGAGTAATTCTGAAAAAGCAATAAATTATTTTACACAATATTATGCTGAAAATAGTTTTAAGGCATTTCAATTAAGGTCCACAGAACAAGTAGGGACAGAAGTTTGTAAAGTTGCGATTTCAGCAAGTTATCCTGGGGGGGGCAATTTTTTTAATTCACTTATTAAAGCAGATTCTCCTTTTCAATTTAATGGGAATTTTGAAGAAATATCTTTTACAACAGCAACAAATCCGCCTATTTCACAATATAAAGTTTATTATCATATTTATGCTGGTCAAGATTCTGGTGCTTATTATCAAGTTTATTTAAAGAGTGGTTCTGAAAGTTCATATTATCAAGACACTGCTGTAAGAAGACCTGTTGCTTCAGGTTATATTGCAAGAGGAGATTATGCTTCTCAAACAGAAGATTTCACAGCACCGTCTGGTTATAAGCAAATGTGTATTGTTGTGAATGGGCAAGAAGAATGCGGGTTCCAGCAAGTTTCAACTTCTTTTGCTGTTGATTATATGAAAGACCAATATATAAAAGAGCAAGCAACTCAAAAAGATATTAAAACAGTTAAAGAATGTGTTTCAGGAACAGCAAGTGTTTATAGTGCATTGAACATGAATATTCAAAGTGGAATTGAAGAAGCAATTAATCCTGCATTATATAACTCAGGTGTAATAAGAATATGTGCAACAGATGCTCCTGATGCCGGAACAGACCCTTCTTCTGGAACAAAGAGTGCAAGATGGATTTTAGTTGGTTCTTGTGGGGATTCAAATGTTGGTTGTTGGTTGGATACTAAAAGTATTGAGAACGCTGTTGAAGTTGGGTGGGAAACTTCAGATAAAATTTTAGAAGAAGTTTCAAAAACATATGCAGATGTTTTAAGAAGCGAAGGAGATTATTTAACAGATGATGAATTTGTAGAAAAAGTAAAAGAGATTGAAGATGAGGGGACTTCTTTATTAGACAAAGTTAAATTGTCAACAGAAATAATTAATAAGGTTTTCTTGAACAACCAAAAGGCAAAATTATTTTGGTTAAGGGGAAATGCTTTTGGAAAGTTAGCTAAGAATTATTATATGAAACAGAAAGAGGAAGAAAAAGAAAGAGAAGATTCTGAAAAATTAGCATTAGAAAGAATTTCCTCTCTTTCTGAAAGTCCTGTTTTTGATGTTTCAAATTTATTTGAAGATATAAAAACTTTTAGGTATAAAGATGGGGAAAGTTATTTTAAGGTTAATGTAAATACGCAAGATAATGCTGGAAGTTATTGGAAAAGGCCATTAAGTTTGAAACTTTCTGAAGCTGTTAATTTGCCTGCAGAAACTTCTGAAAACGAAAAAATAAAAGGTTATTCTACAGAAGATAAAGCTTTTTTGAAATTTTTAAGTTCAGGATATTATGGCGTTGTTTTGAAATCCTTAATTGATAGGACTTTAGAAGAAAATGAAAGAAATTTATTTCAAAAAATTTTAGGAATTGGAAAAAGGAAATTAACTACAGATAATGTGGTCATGGATTCTGAAGGGGTTTTTAGTGTTGAGCAAGAAAGTACAACCACGATTTATTTTAAATATTTTGATAATTCTTGGAAATGGTCTCCTGAAAGAGATTCTTTATCTATTGTTGAGGAAGGTTCTTCTGGAAATGTAGAAAAGGTTTCTTCTCATTGGTTTGAAGTTCCAAATATTAATCTTGATAAAACAAAATGGCAAGGGCAAACTATTAATGAAAATAATATTCTTTTAATAAAATCTCTTGAAGGTAAAAATCTTTACGAGGGTGCTGCGATTATTTTTGGAGAGGAATATGGAAAAGAAAGTTTAGAGGAAAGGACATTTAATGAAATTGATAAAAATGCATTCTTTGTACCAGATGCAACCGATATTAAATTAAGTGATACTTATAAGGAAAGATATATTCCTTTTAGTGGTCTTTTTGAAAAATATTCTAATGAAAATTTACCTATAGAATGGGATTTAAATGATTTTAAAGCATTGCTCGTTGCTGTTGCCCAAAAAGAAACAAGTTTAGGAGATGGAAAAAGGTGTGGAAAAAAAGCAAATGAACTTTGTGAAGATTGGTTAATGGGTTATACAGGGGGTGCCGATTTTAATGAAAATTATCGTGGGTTTGAAGAACAAATAAAAAGAGCTTCAAATACTTTTAAAAGAGCTTTTGAAAAATCAAATACAAATTATCAAATTTGTTACAATGAAAAAAGTTTAAATGATTTTGTTGAATGTGTTTTAAGTGTTTATAATACTGGGGAACCACCAAAATCCTTTTTAGGAATTTTAAATAATAGAGGGAAAGTGTATGCAAAAGAAGTTATTGGTTATTGGGGGCAATGGAAAGAGTATTTTAATTTTCAAGAATCTTTAATACAAAAAATGACTAACCCTGAAAAAAAAGAATCATTTTCTTTGGAAAGTTTAGGAGATTTGCAAATTATGGATACAATTAGTTTTAGTGTCCTTTCCTATGAGCCTGCTTTTGTAGTTTCAGATAAAACTTCTGTTGAGCTTTCTTCATCTTCTTTAGAAGAGGTTATTGAATTTGAGTTTTTAACTAATTTAAATAAAGTTTTAATTCTCGATTCCCCCTCTTTAAATGTAGGGGTTCAGCAATGTGTAGAAAAACCTGCTCCGTTGTGCGTTCCTTTAGAAGAATCTACAATTGATTCTGTATTCAATTTAGAACAACCTTCTATTCAGGACACTTTTACAATAAAGATAGAGAAAGATACAATTCCTTCAGCGATTGATTCTTTGAATGTGCAGATGGTACAAGAGGGAATTAGTGATTCTGAAGGGATTCTTAATTTAGATTCTTTAATCTCTACATTTACATTTACTGACTCTTCAGGAGAACCAATAGAAGGTTTAGAAATAGAAATTATAAATGAAGATTCAATAGTTACAACTTTTGGGAGTACTGAAACAGATTCTTCAGGTCAAGTTCGTCTGGAGAATTTTATTTCTCCTCAATCTCCTCCTCCTGTTAATATAGAAGAGATTTCTGGGTCAACAGATAGTTCTGAAATTGAACAAAGAATTCAAAATCTTTTAGATAATTCTGTTTCAACAAAAGTAATTAATCAAGGTTATTTTTGTGCAGAATATGTTACAAAAACTTTCAATTATGTTTTTGGAGGAGGTAAAAGCTATTTATTGGGGGTAGTAGGAGATGCATGGGATTTCCCAAGTTCAATGATTTCTCTTGGAGGAGAAAGAATTTATGATGGAAGAAAAACTGAAACTGAATTTATAGATTATGATTCTTTGAAAACTGGAGATATTTTAGGATTTAAGAAATATTCTAATCAGCCAATTAGGGGAGCATTAAGAGACGCAGGTTATAGTTTTCAGAGACTTTCTAATGTTGAAGGAGAAGGATTTACTCATGTAGGATTGTATCTTGGAGAAAGGAATGGAAAGCATATGATAGCCCATCAAATTGGGGAGGAAGTTTATACGCATAGGATAGAAGATTTTATTTTTGAGGGAAGTGCTTGGAGTATTTACCAAGTCCTTAGGCCTAATCAGAAAAATCTTTATATTTCTCCTGAAGAATATATAGAAGAAAATAATCTTCTTCCTATAGATTATATAGTTAAGTCAGGAGATTCTTTAGGAAAAGTATCTTCTTCTTTTACAAGAAATTTAGAATTACAAAATGCTATTCAATGGTTGATAGTATCTCAGAAGAAAAGAGAAACTCTTTATGTAGGGGAAAAGTTGAGAGTATATTCTACTAATTTTGATTTTTCTTCTACAGAATTAAGAAAAGGGCTTGAATTTTTGAAAGATATAAATGCTAAAACTTCTTCTGAATTAAGTTATTGGGAACAAGCTATTGAAAATGGTTTTGATAAAAGTGGTTTGGAAAAAACTTCTGAAAATTATGCAATTGTTTTAACCATTCTTGAAAAGGAATCTAGTTTTAATGAAAATCCTCCATTAAATATGGAAATTGTTTGTAGCAATGCAGATAGTTTTTTAGCAAAAATGTGGTGTAATCTTTATCCAGATAAAGTTGCAAAAATAAAAACAGAGAAAGATTATGTCCTTTATGGGCCTAATAAATACAAACCTCTTTCTTCTGTTGGAGCTATGCAAATTAGTGTAGATTTAGCATTACATCTTGCGGAAAAAGAGGGTAAAACATATACTGAAAAAGAGATGTATGAATATTTATTCACTAAAAAAGGAGGAGTAGAATATGGTATTAAATATCTAAAGAAAATAATTGATGTTTATGCCCCAAATGGCGAGATTAATACAGAAAATTTAGGATTTATTTTTGCAGATTATAATTCTGGTTTGTATAAATCGAGAAACGCGGCGTTCCAAAAAAAAGTGAATGAAATAATTAAGAATGGAAAAGGACAAGGTAAATATGAAGACATAGATTTTTTAAATACTGATGGTTCTTTAGGGGACAAAACAGCAAAAGTTTTGGAAAAAATTTATAATATTGATGTTAAACTTTCAGAAGGAAAAATTGCTGATTCTGAATCAGAAAGTTTTGAAACTTCTCAAATATATAATTTAGTGAATCCTAATGAATATGCAATAATTCCTCAGTTAGAATTAACAAGTATGAAATATGGGGGGGATTTAATTTTATCTGTTGAAAAATATGTTGAATCTTCTAAAAAATTCTTTGATAATTATTGTAATAGAATGAAATTTTGTTCTTTGGAAACTCATTTAGCATAAACTATTTTTCATCTATAACTTCTTGGATATTTAGGTGTTTAGTAGAGAGTTTTGATAATTTTATTTTTTCTGTTTTGTCGATAAATTGGTGATAAAAAATAGGTTCTCCATTTTCAATTCCTGCGTAAACCATCAAATGAGTATATTTTACTTTGTTTCCTTTCATATCTCTTTTATTTAAATAAAAACTTTTTGAATAAAAAGTTCCTACAATAACCCCCGGAGATATTTTATTTTCTAAAGCAAGTTTTTTAAATTCTTCATTTCCAGAAATTTTTCTTGTTATTCTATTTGCATATCCAGCATCCCATGCAGGAGCGAAATAGATGTTTTTATTAAAATAATCTCTTGCAACACTTATTGCATATCCTGCACAATGTCCATTAGAATACCCTTTATAACTTGGTGCATCTTTTAAAATTTTATTTTTTTTAACTTTTGTTTCCAAATTATTTTGTTTTTCTCTTTGAATTATTTGTTCAGTAAATTTTTGAAAATTTGTTGACTCTTTTTTTCTTAAAAAAGTATTTGGGCAAGAATTTAAAAAAGGTAAAGTGAAGATAAGCAAACTTGCCAATAATAATTGTTTTGAATTTTTCATAGAGTTTATATGTCCATTTTATTTATAAACTTTTCTATTTTGTAGTAACTATTTAATTAAAACATATTTAATTAGAAATGCGGAGACAAGGATTCGAACCTTGGTAAGCATTAAGCTACTGGAGCCTAAATCCAGCCCGTTTGACCACTCCGGCATCCCCGCATGTTAATTAGAAAAATATGGGATATAAAAATGTTTAGAATTATTTTGTTACTTGATTTATCCAATCTTCATACTTTTTATTAGATTCTGCATTAATTTTTATTATGCAAGATATTTTATATGGGTAAATCTTTTTTATTTGGATAAGTTACTTTAATTATTAAACTCATGTTTATTGTTTTTTTGATTCTTTTTCTTTTTGTTTTATTCTGTCTTCAAGCTTTAATTTTTCAATAAGTTCTTTATATCTGTTTCTAATTGTAACTTCTGTGATTCCTGCAATATCTGCAACTTCTCTTTGTGTTTTTTTCTCATCATTTATTAAAGCAGCAACATAAAGTGCAGCAGCTGCAATACCTGCTGGGCCTCTTCCTGAAGTCAATTCAACTTTTTCAGCTTGTTTTAAAACTTTTAATGCTTCGTTTTGGGTTTTTGGTGACAATTTTAAAACAGATGAGAATCTTGAGATATAATCTTTTGGAGAGCTTTGTTTAACTTTAACTTTTAATTTTCTTATAATAAATCTATAGGTTCTTCCGATTTCTTTTCGTTCGACATCTGAAGCAGTTGCCATTTCATCAAGGGTTCTTGGAATATTATATGAACGGCATGCAGCATATAAACAAGCAGCTATTACAGATTCCATTGACCTACCTCTTACTAATCCTCTTTGTAAAACATGATTATAAATTCTTGAAGCTTCATCTCTTACTACATTTGGAAGATTTAAGTAAGAAGAAATAACTCTTAATTCTGCCATTGCAAGACGCAGATTTCTTTCAATTGAAGTTGAAACTCTTTCTTGCCATTTTTTTAAACGCAAAAACTTTCTCGTTTGTCCTGGTTCAAGTTTATAGATATCTGAAATTTCCCCCACATTTGTTGTTAAACCTTTATCAAATTTTTGCATAGAAATTGGTGCTCCGCCTCGACCTTTTTTATCACCTTTATCAAATTTTCCAGAAAGATCAATTCCTGTGTCAACCATTTTTTCTTCAATAACAAGTCCACAATCTTTACAAATAATTTCTCCTAAATGAGAATCATAAGTCAAATTTATTCCTCCACATTCAGGGCATTTTTTTATGAATGACATCTTTAGAATTTTTGTTACTTTAAAATTTAATGGTAAGTTTTATAAATCTTTTTGTTATATAAACCTTTTGTTTTTTGTGGTTGTGTTGGAGTGGTAAAAATTTGAAGAATTATTTTATTAAGATTCCATTAACTATTCCTTCTTGACTTGGTCTATTTGTTATTTTAACTTTTCCTAAATCTGTTTCAACAATTGTTCCTTTTGTAATTATATTTTGCCTTGCTAAGAATCTATTTGAAGGAGTTTCAAGAACATTTTTTATTTCCACTTTTTTTTGTTTTTTGTTTTTTTCTGAAAGGTTTACAAATTTTGCTTTGAGCAAGAATGTTTTTTTATTTCCTCCAACTGTTTTTTTTGACTTTCTTTTTTCTTCTCCTAATTTAACAATTCTTTTTTGCCCAGCTATTTCATAAGATTTCTTTTTTCTTCGCTTTGTGTATTTTCCTCCTGAAATTTTCCTTCCTTTTCTTGTGCTCATGATTAAACAATTGAAATTTCGTTTAAAAATTCTTCGTTTTGAAATTTTTAAAGAAAGATTTAAAAACACTTTTGGAGTTTGCTAAATATGGTTAACGGAGTTGAGAGGCCTTTAGATTTATTGAATAACTCTAAGGGGAAAGAAGTTTTGGTCCATTTGAAAGGAGACAAACAAATTGTTGGAACTCTTTTAGCTTTTGACATCCACATTAATTTGGTGTTGGATAACACAAAAGAAATGAAGGACAATGAAGTTAAAAGAAATATTGGGCTGACTTTTTTAAGAGGAGATACAATAATTTTTATTTCTCCTGCCTCTACTACATTGAAAAAAGAATGAACGAGTTAATTCTACGAACTTCAATAAGAAGTTCGGAAGAATAGCGTTTTTGCCATTAAGTTTCGCTCGGTTGAATTCTTAATGCTAATTCATAGCGAATGCTTTAGTAAATTATATAAGCAGTTTTTTCTTTAAAATTATATGGCATCAGAGATAAAAATAACTTTTTTAGGAACTGCTGGGCAGATTCCAAGTGCACAAAGAAATACAAATTCTCTTCTTTTAAATTATAAAGGAGAAAATATTTTAATTGATTGTGGTGAAGGAACTCAAAGACAGTTTAGAAAAGCAAAATTGAATCCTTGTAAAGTTGATAAAATTTTAATTACTCATTGGCATGGAGACCATATTTTTGGTTTGCCTGGATTTTTGTCAACTCTTGCTTTAAGTGGTTATAATAAAAAATTAATTATTTATGGCCCGAAGAGAACAGAAATTTTTGTTAAAGAACTTTTGAAAGTTTTTAACTTTGAAAGAAAATATGAAATTGAAGTTAAAGAAGTTTCTGGAAAGTTTTTTGAAACAGACGAATTTTTTTTAGAAGCAAAATTAATGGAACATGGAATTCCTTGCAATGCCTATTGTTTTGTTAAAAAGGATCAAATTAGAATTGATAAAGAGAAATTGAAAAAATCTAAGTTACTTTCTGGACCTTTGATTTCCAAATTAAAACAAGGAAAAAATATTTCTTATGAAGGTAAAAAATACTTTGCAAAAGATTTAACTTATTTGGAAAAAGGAAAGAAAGTTAGTTTTGTTTTTGATACAAGGTTGAATAAAAGAATTGTTCCTTTTGTTGAAAATTCTGATTTGTTAATTTGTGAATCAAGTTATGAAGCTGAACTTATAGAACAAGCAAAAGAACATTTGCATTTAACTTCTGTGCAAGCTGCTGAAATTGCTAAAAAATCAAAATCAAAAAAATTAATTTTAACTCATATTAGTCAAAGATATGATAAAAATTTAAACAAGATTTTAGATGAATCTAAAGCTGTTTTTAAAAATTCTGAATTAGCTAAAGATTTAGATTGTTTTGAAATTTAGAAACATATAAAAACTAATTTCTTGTGAAATATTTTATGTCAACAAGTTTAATTGATGCAACAGGATAACCACTTCAAGTTAGTAATTATTTTCTTTATTCTCTTGGAGAAAAACACTTTTATGATGTAAGAGAAGGTTCACAACCAGGTGATTTTAAGATTTTTAATTTTCCTGGAAATCATCCAGTTTCTGTTTCTATGTTAGAAGAATTTTCTTTTTTGCTTTACCCTATTAAAAAAAAGTGAGAATTTTTTTAAAGTTCTGTATAGAAACATTTTAAATATAATTATTTCTTGTTATTTTAGTGCCCTGGTAGCTCAGCCTGGATAGAGCGACTGCCTTCTATTCGAAGCGAGGTTTTGGTTTTGATTAGAACTGCGCTTAGAAGCAAGCAGTAGGTCGCAGGTTCAAATCCTGTCCAGGGCATGTCTTCAATGACAATGCGGAGATGGCACAGTGGCTACTGCATTCGGTTGCAGCCCGAATTTTCCCGGGTTCGAGTCCCGGTCTCCGCTTTTTTAAAATGAAAGCTCAATTATTTTATACAACAAGCGTACAAGGATATGATAGAGCCATATCTGAAAAGTGTTGGTATAAATTAGACGGAATTGCTGATGATATAAAGATTGGGATAATCATGCTTATAGTTCTTCGTCCGCCAAGAATTACTAATAACCCTGAAGATTACCTCTCACGCCCGCCAATTCTTAGAAAAGTGATTTCTATCATCCCTGTTAAAGATAAAGATATTCCTGAATATCTTAAGAAATTTTCTAAAAATAAAGGAAAGGCAGTTAGATTAGGCTTAGATTCAGTAACATAAAATGAAAAAGAAAATTTATTTGGTTCATGGATGGGGAGGAAGTGATTCCAGTGAAGAGTGGTTTGGCTGGATTAAAGAAAAGTTTAAAAAATTAGGAATTGAATTTATTTCTTTTAATATGCCAAATACAGATGAACCTAAAATTGAAGAATGGGTTGGTTTTTTAAAAGAGAATGTTACAAGCTTTAACAATGAAACTTATTTTATTGGTCATAGTATTGGTTGTCAAACAATTCTAAGGTATTTAGAAATATTGGATTCTGAAATAAAAATTAGTGGAGTTGTTTTTGTTGCGCCTTGGATGGAATTAGATAAAAATACTATTGAAGAAGAAGGTGAAGAAGTTATTGAAATTGCAAGACCTTGGATGGAAACTCCTATTGATTTTGATAAAATAAAAAGACATACGAGCAATTTCCTTGCTATTTTTTCAGATAATGATTCTTATGTTCCCTTGACAGAAGTTGAGAGATTTAAAAAAGAGCTTGGTGCTGAGATAATTGTTAAACATAATGAAGCACATTTTAATAAAACAAAAGAGATTCCTGAAATTTTGGAGTTTGTGAAATAAACTTTCCATGTAGTTATACCAAAACATTTAAATATTAAATTGTAGTTAGTAATATATGGCTTATGTTGTGAAACAAAAAGTTCACGGAAAAGATTATTATTATCTTAGAAAGAGCGTGAGGCAAGGAAAAAAAGTTATTAGTCAGAATTTAGGTTATTTAGGGAAAGATAAAAAACAAGCTGAAGAAAAAGCAAAAAAAATGATAAAGGAATTAAAAAATGTAAAGGATAAAAAAAATGAAAAAGTTTCTTGTTCTAGAAAATTAATTAGAAAAAATCTTTCTGTAGAGGAACTTGCTAATTTTTGTAAGCGAAAAGGTTTTGTTTATCAATCAGGAGAAATTTATGGAGGCTATGCTGGATTTTGGGATTTTGGTCCGTTAGGTGTTGAGCTTTTTAATAATTTAAAAAAAGAGTGGTGGAATTATTTTGTTCGCCAAAAAGAAAATATGGTTGGAATGGAAGCTTCAGTTATTTCTCATCCTAAAACTTGGAAAGCTTCAGGTCATATTGAGAATTTTGCAGATGTTTCTGTTAAATGCAATAAATGTGGTAAAACAGGAAAACTTGATGAAAATGAATTAGGTAAAGTCAAATGTGAATGTGGGGGGGAATATGAATCTCAAGGCAAATTTAATTTAATGTTTGAAACAAAAGTTGGTTCAGTTAATTCTGAGACTGCTTATCTTCGAGGAGAAACAGCACAAGGAATGTTTTTGAATTTTAAATTAATTAATCAAACTTCGCGGCAACAATTACCTTTTGGGATTGCCCAAATTGGAAGATGTTTTAGAAATGAGATTGCTCCTCGAGATTTTTTATTTCGTTCAAGAGAATTTCATATAGGGGAATTTGAATTTTTTATCAATCCTGAAGAGAAAAAATGTGAGCTTCTTAATAAAGAGCATTTAAACCTTAAATTTAATTTCTTATCAGAAGAAACTCAAAAAAGAGATTCAAGGAAGTTAGAAATAGTTTCTGTTAAAGATTTAATTGAAAGTAAAAAACTTGGAGAATGGCATGCATATTGGTTGGGGGAACAAATTATTTGGTTTAACAAATTAGGATTAAAAGAAATTAAAATTCGTGAACATACTAAAGAAGAATTATCTCATTATAGCTCTGCAACTTTTGATATTGATTATGAATATTCTTTTGGTTCAATAGAAATTGCTGGAAATGCTAATAGAGGGCAATATGATTTAACACAACATGCAAAAGAGAGCAAAGAGAAAATGGAAATCTTCGACGAGAAATATAAAAATAAAATTATTCCAAGAGTGATTGAACCAACTTTTGGGATGGAAAGAATTTTTTTAGCTTTATTAACAAAAGCTTATTGTGTTGATGATAAAAAAAATATTGTTTTATCTTTAGATCCTTTGCTTGCTCCGATTAAAGTAGCTGTTTTTCCAATTGTAAAAAGAAAAGAATTTGAAAAAATTGCAAAAGAGATTGTTGAAAATTTGAGACAGAAATGGAATGTGGTTTATGACCAATCAGGGAGTATTGGAAGGCGTTATGCAAGGAATGATGAAATCGGGACTTCTTTTTGTATTACCGTCGATGAAGAAAGTTTGAAAAGAAAAAAAGTAACTATTAGAGATAGAGATACTACAACTCAAATTCAAGTAAAAATTTCTGAATTAGAAAACATTTTAGAAAAATTAATTAATAAAAAAATAGAATTTGAGAAAGCAGGAAAGCCTCTAAAGTAATTTCTTTTTTTTTCCGACGACAAATCTGTAAAAAGAATCTCTTTTTAAATTTTTTTACCGAAGAGTTTTTAAACATTGCTTTCTTTAAATAAATAATTAAAAATCGAGGTGAATCAAATGCCAAAGAAAAAGGTCAAGAAAAAAGTAGTTAAGAAAAAACCTGTTAAAAAGAAAAAGAGATAACTATATAGTTTTTTTTTAATTTTTTAAAAGCAAATTATTTTTTTTAATTTTTGTGGAAAGTGTTTTAAACCAAACCTCCATCGTTTTAAGATGGATGGGGGTTGTATTTTTTGTAAGATTGTGAGAGGAGAAGTTCCTTGTGAAAAGATTTATGAAAATGAGAATTTTATTGCAATTCTAGACATAAACCCCTATGTTGAAGGACATAGCTTACTTATTTCTAAAAAACATTTTGAAACTGCTTTAGATTTGCCTTTAAGTTTAGGGGCAGAATTATTAGATTGTATTAAGAAAACTTCTTTAAAGTTGATTGAAAAGTTTAAAGCAGAAGGATTTAATATTATCCAGAGTAATTATCCTGTTGCACAACAAGAAGTGCCTCATGTACATTTTCATATTCTTCCAAGAAAAAAAGGTGATGGTGAATTGAAATTTGTGAAAAAATAAAAGAAAGTTTAGAAGAGGGAATAAAAATGTCTCTGAGGAGAATTTAACTCTAATTCAATTATTGAAAAGTCGTTATTGATAAAAAACTTTTGTCGCTGTTCAATAATCTCACGACCTCCGCGTCGGTCGAGAAGTGTCTCTGAGGAGAATTTAACTCCCGACCTCCGCCTAACTCAACCTAACGATTATTCACCGAACATCGGTTCATGAGAGCGGCGCTCTAACACTGAGCTACAGAGACTATTATAAAAAAAGTTTAAGGTTTAAAAGATTTCTCCTTTGTGGCGAATTATGGCGTTAAATCGGGGTTAACGTAAGGGGTGCCCCCTCGTGAGCTACAGAGACCAAATTACTAAAAATAGATTGTTTAAAAATTTTGAGGTTAAAAATTATTTCTTTAACATTTCTTGTTTCTTCTTTTCTTGTTGCTTAGCTTTCACTAAAAAACCTGCCATCTTATTTCTCAATTTTTTACTTGGCATTGTTCTTCCGAGAATTTTTTTGTTTCTTTCAAAATTATCTTTAAATTCAATGCCTTCTTCAATAAGTGAATAAGCAGACCTTCTTATTGATTTTGATTTTGTTTTTCCCATCTTAAAAGATTTGATTTGATGTTTTTAAAGATTTTTATTCTAATTTTCCTATTGCAGAAAGATTTTGAGCAGCTTCAAGAAATGTTTTTAATTTTTTTGCAGGTTCTGCCAATGAAATAACTATATAATGTAAGTTTAGTTCTGAAGCTTTTTGATGTGCTTTTACAATATCTGTTTCATTTATTCTTTTTTTATTATATGCAATTAATATTTCTGGCTTATTATTTACAAGAACTTTTAGAATAAGTTCACCTTTATTGAAATTTATTATATCTGTAATTTCAATAGATTTCGAAGATAAGAACTCTTTTACTTTTTCAAAAAACTTTTCATTTGTTTTTTTTGAAATTGTTTTCTTTTTTACTGGTTTTTCTTTTTTATTTATTGGTTTTTCAAAAATTTGCAAACCTTTTTCTTGTTTTTTTTCAATTGTTTTTTGAATCTTAGGTTTTTCAGAAATTTTTAAATCCTCTTCTGGTTCTGATAAAAATCTCCAATAAATTTCTTCTGCTTTTTTAAATGGAATTGCAAAATCTTTTATTGACCTTAGTGCAACTCGGATTGCTGGTTCTTGTTCAGTATCTTTAAGGAATTTTTTATTTTCTAATAAAGAATATGCTTCTTTTTCTTTTCTTCCTAAATATTGTGAGAATTTTTTCAAAGAAACTTCTTGTCCTGCAATAAAATAAAGGGGAGAACTTCCGACTCGCATAAAACTTATTTTTATTTTTTTTTCAGATAAAAGTTCAGATAAAAACGCAGATGCAAAAAGCATGCTCATTTCCATTTCTCTTGCAACATGCACAGGCAAGCTTGGGCCTCTTCTTCTTAAAATCGCAAGAATTTTTTCTTTTGTTGGAATTGTATTTTGTTGAGGCATTGTCTATAGAAAAATAAAGATATTATAAAGATTGTTATGTTTTCACCCAACCTACTTCATAATAAGTTACAGAACTTTCTTCGTCAACAATTGCAAGCAACAATTTTTTTCGCGTTGAATGTGCAACTCTGTTTTTTGCTGAAAACTCGTGCCAAGTTAATTTTTCTGATTCATTGTCAACAAACACAATCCATTTTGCATGTTTTGTTCCAGGTTTTGCCCCTTTTTCATAAACTCTAAAATCAGAACCAAATTTCAAAGCTGTTTTAACAACATAACCTTTTTTCCTAAGGTCTTTGAATACAATATATTTTATTTGAATTTTTTTGTCAATTCTTTTAAATTTTGTTAGAAGTTCTTCTTTTGTTAATATTTTATTTTTTGAAAAAATCTGCATTTTGTTTGTTTCTACTAAGAAAAGTGCTTCTGGTAAAGAATATCTTATTTTGTCTTCATCTTGTTCTCCGAAACTTGATTTTTTGCAAAGGGAATAAGCTTCAGCTACATTACTTGTTACAATGTTCCCTGAAAGATGAGAATTTATTTTTTCCATGTTTATTGTAATTAAAGATAATATTTAAAAGTTGGTCTTTTGGATTGTAGTAATTATATAAAAGTAACTTGACGAAAAGTTTATAAAGTCTAAAGTTGTGGAACTTTTATGGAAGTAAAAACAAAATATGTTGCACCAAACATAGGTTATTTTGAAATTGATAATGGAAAATCTGTTTATAGATTAATGGAAAAAATGACTAATCCTATGAATCAGGATAAACTTGCTGAATTTTCTGAAATAGAAAAAGAAAAAGGAAATCCGGTTCCAATGAATTCTATTCAGCATATTGAACTTTTTGATGATGCTGTTAAATCAGGAAATCCAAATTTATTGAATTTCTTGCAAAAAGGATTACAAAGACTCCCAAACACTTTGACAAGGGTTGTTTACAATCTTGCTGGAAAAGAAGATGAAACAATACATAATTATGGGACTTCTTATTCTTATTCAATAATTGGCGATATTGTTGGGAGGGATGGTTGGATAAAAAATATTAATAATGTTAATGCACTTGAATTGCTTTTGAAAACAAAAGATATTGAAAGATTAAATGAAATTTCTAAATCAATAAATAAAACTCCAATGTATTTGTGGAGATTGAATTCAAAACCACTTAAAAGACAAGAACATGTCGTGAGGTTCGTCGCCAGCTCTGGTAGGGTTAACCTCAATGCGAATGGGAGTTTCTTCAGCGAGAATCCTGCTTTTCTGGTAGAGAGAGTTAAATAAGATTTTTTTATAATGCTCGCATTTAAGTTGAACAAATGTTTTCGCGAAATTTTTTAAAGATGTTTTTATTTATTCTTTTGCCCAGAGAGATTTTCTTGCATGAGCAACAAGAAAGTCAGATGGACTACACGTCAATTAATTAGTGCATTATTGAGATTTATTTTAAGCCATAAAATTCAACAACGACAATTAGTAACTTTCTGGAAAGTGAAAATATGAAGTTGTGGTGCTTCCTTGAAATTATATTAATAATTTCTTGATTAGGAGTGAAATGGTTAGTTGGCTATCTTAAGTGTCGTGAGGTTCAACGCCAACTCTGATAGGATTAACCTTAATGCTAACAGGAATTTCTTCAACGAGAATCCTGCTTTTCTAATAGTGCATCTGGGCATTTGCTTATTTAGGATTTTTTATATTTCCTAACAAAAAATTATTAAAACCTGTTTTCTTTTGTTAATCTATGAAATATAATTTTAAAGCTATTGAAAAAAAGTGGCAAAAGAAATGGGAAGAGGGAAAAATTTTTGAGGTTAAGGAAAACTCGAAAAAGGAAAAGTTTTATATGTTGGAAATGTTTCCATATCCTTCTGGTTCTGGTTTGCATATGGGGCATGCTTGGAATTATTCTATTGGAGATATTTTTGCGCGGTTTAAAATTATGCAAGGTTTTAATGTTCTTCATCCAATGGGTTATGATGCTCTTGGTTTACCTGCTGAAAATGCTGCAATTAAAGTCGGAATTCACCCTGAAGAATATACAAAAAAATCAACAAATAATTTTATGAAGCAGATGAAACTTTTGGGTCTAAGTTATGATTGGTCGAGAATGATTAATACATCTAAGCCAGATTATTACAAGTGGGACCAGTGGATTTTTTTGAAAATGTTGGAAAAAGGTTTGGCTTACAGAAAAAAAGCTTCTGTAAATTGGTGCCCTTCTTGCAAAACTGTTTTAGCAAATGAGCAAGTTCATGATGGGAAATGTTGGAGGCATGAAGAAACAGATGTTGAAGTTAAACATTTGAAACAATGGTTTTTGAAAATAACTGATTATGCTGATGAACTTTATGAAGGGATTGATAAATTAACTGGATGGCCAGAGAAAACAAGAGCGATGCAGAAACATTGGATTGGAAAGAGTTATGGAACAGAGATTGATTTTAAAATTAATGATAAAATCTGGCCAATTTTCACAACGCGTCCGGATACTTTATTTGGAGTTACCTTTATGGTGGTATCTGCACAACATTCTAAACTTTGGGATTTGGTAACTGATGATCAGAAAAAAGAAGTTGAAAAATTTTTGAAAAAGATTAAATCTGTTAGTGAGAAAGATATGGCTAATTTAGAAAAGGAAGGAGTTTTTACTGGAAGTTATGCAATTAATCCGATTACAAAAGACAAGGTTCCTGTTTATGCAGGGAATTTTGTCGTCGCTGATTATGGTTCTGGAATGGTGATGGCTGTTCCTGCTCACGACCAACGGGATTTTGAATTTGCAAAAAAGTATGGGATTGAGATAAAAAGGGTTATTCAAAATAATCTTTTGGGTGCAATTGCTGGTGTTGACAAAAAAATAGAAAAAGAATTTCAAAAAAATAAGATTGAATTTTTAGTAAAAGATAATTCTTATTTTATTAAATCTGGTTCTTCAAAGAAAGAAATAATTTTTAATTTAATACAAAAAGATATGAGACTTAATTTTTATTCAGATATTTATGTTAATGGAGAGATTTATGTTATCACAAAAGATAAAATATTTAATATTTCTAAAGGAGATTTAAATAAAGCACAACAAGAAGTGAGTAAATTAAACATTCCCAATGAATTTTCAAATCTTTCTCAAATTAAAGAAGATTGGAACTCTTTCCTTTATGATAGAACTTGGGATATGAAATTAAAAGAAGCATACACAGATTCAGGGATCTTAATTAATTCTCTAAATTTTAATGGAATGGAAAATGAAAAAGCTAAAAAGGAAATTACAAAATATTTAGTTAACCAAAAAATTGGAAGAAAAGTTGTTCAGTTTAAATTAAAAGATTGGGGGATTTCTCGTCAGAGATATTGGGGGACGCCGATTCCTGTTGTTTATTGTGAAAAATGCGGAATTGTTCCTATTCCTGAAAAAGATTTGCCTGTCGAACTTCCGAAAAAAGTTAAATTTGGGAAGGGAAATCCTTTAGAAACTGCTGAATCATGGATAAAAATAAAATGTCCTAAATGTGGTGGCAGGGCAAGAAGAGAAACAGATACAATGGATACTTTTGTAAATTCATCGTGGTATTTTTTAAGATATTGTGACCCCAAAAATAATAAAGAAATATTTGATAAGAAAAAAGTAGATTATTGGTGTCCGATTGATGTTTATATTGGAGGAGCAGAACATGCTTGTATGCATTTAATTTATTGCAGATTTTACACAAAATTTTTAGCTGACTTAGGTTTGTTGAATTTTAGAGAACCTGCAAAAAAGTTATTTCATCAAGGGATGCTTTATGCAGAGGGCGGGGAAAAAATGAGTAAGAGTAAGGGGATTGTTGTTTTGCCTGAAACAGTTTCAAATGTTTTTGGAATTGATACAGCAAGATTTTTTTTATGTGGGTTAGCATCACCTGATAAAAATATTAATTGGTCTGAAAAAGGAATTGTTGGAAGTTTAAGATTCATAAATAAAATTTTTGATTATTTTAAAAAAGTAAATTTTAAAGATAAAATTTCTAAGTTTCCCGATAGGAATTGTGAAAAAATTAAATTTGGAAAAACTTTTGAAAAAGTTGAAACTAAATTAAACCAAACAATTGAAAAGGTTACAAAATATTTTGGAAATTTTGAATATAGAAAAGCTTTAATTGAAATTAGGGAACTATTTGATTTGATTGAAAAAGAATCAGTTTCTAAAGAAGTTCTTGAAAAGTTTTTGAAAATTTTGAGTCCAATTTGTCCGCATATTACCGAAGAGCTTTGGGAAAAACTTGGAAATAAAACTTTTCTTAGTTTGGAAAAATGGCCTGAAATTGATTCTTCAAAGTTGAAAAAAGTTTTTTTAAATTTAGAAGGTGCTGCTGAAAAATTGAAGTCAGATATAGCTAATATAAAAAAGATTGTTGGAAAAGAAAATGCTAAAGTTTATGTTTATGTTTTGCCGAACGAATTAAATTTGTACAAAGATGTTGAAGGAATAAATCTTTTTGCTGTGAATGATAAGAAAAAATATGATCCTGAAAATAAATCTAAAAAAGCTAAACCGGGTCGTCCTGGAATTTATTTAGAATGAACAAAAAAGTAATTTTTGGAATTGCTGTATTGGTGTTTGTTTTAATTTTTAGCATTTTTTTTATTTTTTCAGAAAAAAATTGTGGAAATGAAACTTTTGAAAATCAATGTTCTTTAACAAAGCCTTACTTTTGTGAGAAGGGAAAATTAATTGAGAAAGCTTCTATTTGTGGTTGCCCAGATTTTTTTGAAGCTCAAGTAGATTTGTGTTATTCAAAATATCAGATAAATCCTAAAAAGATTTTTTTAAAATATATTTTAAATGGAAAAGAAGATGAAATAGAATTTTCTGTTTATGAAGGAGTTGTGAATTATATTTCAAATGTTTCTAAATCAATTAATTATTTTGGAGGTGATGCTCCTTCTCGTTTGGATTTTAAGTTAAAACATCTTGAAGAACCTGTTCAAAGAGAATTTCTTTTACCCCTTGTTGTTGAAATTCAGAATTTGGGTTTAAATAAAAAAGATCAAACAAGAGTTGCAATTAGTTTGGTGCAGAACATACCATATAACGAAACAGAAGATAAGTCTATTGGAATTCGTTGGGATTTTGATGTGAATCGTTCGCGTTATCCTTATGAAGTTTTGTACGATATGCAAGGTGTTTGTGAAGGCAAGTCAGAATTGTTATCTTTTTTATTAAAAGAAATTGGTTATGGTGTTGGAATTTTTTATTATTCTGAAGAAGATCATGAAGCTGTTGGAATTAAGTGTTCTTTAGAATATAGTTTAGATAAAACAGGTTATTGTTTTGTTGAAACTACAGGACCTGCAATAATTTCAGATGATAAAAATTATTATTTGGATTGGGGAAAGTTGAATTCTACTCCAGAGCTTTTGATTATTTCAGACGGAAATGTTTTTGAAAAAGCAAATGAATTTAAAGATGCTCAGAAAAAAATAGAACTTTCAAATTTAATTGAAGAAAATGGGCAGATAACTCGTTTGCAAAAAATTCGGTTTGAAAAGATTAAAAAAAGATATGGTTTGGAATTGTAATCATTAGAAGAGATAGTTGGCTTACAAAATCTTTATAACATTTGAATTCTAAGGATTTCTATGGCAGAAACAAAATCTCTTATTACAGAATTACCTAAAATTATAGAACGGGGGAAGAAAGAAGCACAGAAAATTCTTGATGGAATTTCTGATAAAAATAAGATAATTTTGCAAACCAATGAGTTAGTTCTTCCAACAAAGGCAAAGGGCGGGCTGAATGCTTTTTTTGGGCAGAGTGTTAAAGAAGTTAATGAAAAAGAAATGATGAATCGGATGATTTATGGAGATAATCTTTTGACAATGCAGGCACTTCTTGCAGGAGATAAACAAACTGGAATGTCTTCAATGAGAAATAAAATTGATTTGATTTATATTGACCCGCCATTTGACAGCAAAGCAGATTATCGGACAAAGATTCATCTTCCAGGAACAGATATTGAACAAAAGCCGACGGTGATTGAGCAGTTTGCTTATTCAGACACTTGGAAAAATGGAACTGTTTCATATTTGGAGATGATGGTTCCAAGATTAATTTTAATGAGAGAACTTCTTTCAGAACAAGGTTCAATTTATGTTCATATTGATTGGCATGTCGGACATTATGTTAAAGTTATAATGGATGAAATTTTTGGCAAGGAGAATTTTCAGAGTGAATTGACTTGGAAAAGACATGTTATGGTAAGCAGTGTTGAAGGGGGGATGTTCAAATATCCTCAAAAAGCAGATAATATTTTAATTTATTCTAAAACGAGAAATTGTTATTTTAAGTTGCCATATAAATTAATAACCGACAAAAATATACTCAAAGAAAAATTTAAACAGTTAGAAAATGAGACTGGAAGATTCTTTGAAACTCAACCTTTGGTTTTGAAAGGAAATGAACCGAGTTTTTTGAAATTTCCAGAAAAAGAATTAAAATTGCCAAAAGGACAAAGATTTGCATGGAATCAAAAAACATTAAATAAAAATCTAAAAGAAAATCCTAATATAATCTATTGGACAAACACTGGTTTGCCAAGATATAAAAAATATTTAGATAACTTTGAGGGCGAGCCTGTTTCAAATATTTGGGAGGATATAAACCCAATAACTTCAAAATCAAAGGAATCTGTAAATTATGATACGCAAAAACCTGGAGCACTTCTTAAAAGAATAATTTCTGCATCTTGTCCTGAAAATGGAATTGTTGCAGATTTCTTCGCTGGCTCAGGAACCACAGGAGCAGTTGCTGAAAAATTAGGAAGAAAATGGATTATGTCGGATTTAGGAAAACCAGCTTGCATGATTATGAGAAAAAGATTAATTGACCAAGATGCGAAGCCATTTCTTTATCAATCAATCGGTGATTATCAAAAAGAGCAATTTGAAAAATCAGAATTTAGAACTATCGGAGATTTGTCTCAAGTTGTAATTAGTTTATATGGTGCCTTGCCTTTTTCAGAAGATGGCATTCCTGCGAATTTGGGTTATATCAAAAATGGAAAAACTTTAGTTTATGTTGAATCACCAAATAAATTAGTTAGTTATAATTCCTTGAAAAAAGCTCAAGAATGGAAAGCACAATTAGGTTTTAACAAAGTTGTTGTTTTGGGTTGGAACTTCGTCGCTGATATGAGTAATGTTTTAATTAAATTCAAAAAAGAATTGGATGAAAAACAATTAGAAATTTTAGTTATTCCTGCGGATTTATTAGATAAATTGAGAAGCAAAGCAAATTATGATAAATTAATTAAAGATGGGAAAATCAAGTTTTCTTCTTTGCAATATTTGAAAATCAAACCAATTAAAA
>Ga0268279_1000293_pt1 | contig 34021 bp, 36 predicted proteins | sample saktaG_6_FD_190142 | JGI IMG/M metagenome (GOLD analysis project Ga0268279, IMG submission 190142) | Saline water microbial communities from Sakinaw Lake, British Columbia, Canada - sak_2010_1_5_80m | ecosystem: Environmental > Aquatic > Non-marine Saline and Alkaline > Saline ...
ATGAATGGAACAAAAGAAATTGCAGAAGCTATAATAGCGAGTGGGGTGCACACTGTTATAGGTGGTGGGGATACAATTGCAGCATTAAACAAATTGAAAATACCACTTGATAAATTCAATTGGGTCTCTACTGGTGGCGGAGCGATGCTCAATCAATTAGCGGTCAAGAACTAATCAACACGAATGTAGAACGAATATATACTAATCACGAATTCGTATTACAATATGAAAATAAAAATAAAAAATATAAATGCTAGGGAGATTTTGGATTCTAGGGGGAATCCAACTTTAGAAGTGACTGTCAAATTAAAAGATGGGAGTGTTGGAATTGCGGGAGTCCCATCAGGGGCATCCACTGGAAGCAATGAAGCTGTTGAACTGCGAGATAAGGATGAAACAAGATATGATGGGAAAGGAGTTTTGAAAGCATGTAGTAATATAAATCATCAAATTTTTAAGGCGTTATATGGTCAAAATTTACCAAATCAGAGCAAAATAGATGATATTCTTATTGACTTAGATGGGACGGATGATAAATCAAAGTTGGGGGCAAATGCAATAGTAGGAGTCTCTATCGCTTGTATTAAAGCAATTGCGCAATCGCATAAAATGGAATTGCATCAGTATATAGAAAAAATGTCTGGACAAGTCAATGATGATCTACCTACTCCTATGTTTAACATCTTCAACGGCGGAAAACATGTTCAAAATAAAGTTGATATTCAGGAATTTATGGTTGTTCCGAATGAGAGGATAGAAACAGAAGAACAGATAAGAATTGGGTCAGAGATATTTCATTCTCTCAAACAAATTCTTGTAGCACAAAAATTGAATGTTGGGGTTGGGGATGAGGGAGGGTATGCTCCGACAATCAAAAATCATGATCAAATTTTTGAATACATATTGAAAGCAGGGGAAGAGGCAGGGTATGAAGCAGGCTCGCAATTTAAGTTGGCAATTGATTCAGCAGCTTCGTCATTTTTTGATCTAAATAGTCAAAAATATATTTTTTCATTGGAAGATAAAAAATTTACGCCAGACGAGATTATAAAAGTTTATCAAGAATGGGTAAAAAAATATCATCTATTTTCTATTGAAGATGGGTTAGATGAATATGATTTCAATGGATGGAGTATAATGCATGAGATATTATCCAAAACACAGATTGTAGCGGATGACTTGACTGTGACGAATACTGCCTTCTTATCAAAAGCAATCAGTAAAGGGTGTGCTAACGCGATTATTATTAAACCAAACCAAATTGGGACAGTTACGGAAGCGATTAAATGTGCACAAAAAGCAAAAAATGCTGGATGGAAAATAATAGTGTCACATAGATCAGGAGAAACATGCGATGACTTCATTACCGATTTAGCAGTTGGCATCGGAGCAGATTTTCTGAAAGCCGGAGCTCCTTCACGTGGAGAAAGAGTTGCTAAATATAATAGACTACTAAAAATTACGCAATTATGATAGAAGATAAAAACACAACAAAAAATAAGAAAAAAAAACCGGTAGTCCTGATGATTTTAGATGGATGGGGAATTGCACCTCCGGGGAGAGGGAATGCGATTTATTTGGCGAATACTCCCGTTATGGATAAATTGTGGGAAGAATATCCTCATGCGAAAGTTGAAGCATGTGGTGAAGCAGTCGGTTTACAAAAAGGTAAAACAAGTGGATCTGAAACTGCACACGAAAACATCGGAGCAGGGAGAATAGTCCTTCAAGATTCTCGTAGAATTACCGAAAGCATTGAGGATGGAAGTTTTTTTAGCAATACGGCTCTCTTAGAATCAGTTAAAAATCTAAACAAAAACAAAAATTCCGCACTTCATTTAGTCGGATTGCTAAGTTCTAATAATAGTTCTCATAGCAGACAAAAACATCTCAAGGCGCTATTAGAATTCGCTAAAAAAAATAGAGTAAAAAAAGTTTATTTGCATCTTTTTACAGATGGGAGAGATGCACCCCCCAAAAGTGCAAAACAATTTTTAAGAAAATTGAGTGATACAATTCATGATATAGGGGTTGGTGAGATAGCAACAATTGGAGGAAGATTTTATGGGATGGATAGATCTAAAAATTGGGATCGGCTTATGTTTGCCTATAACGCAATGGCATTTGGAAAAGGTGCAACTGCTAAAAATGCTTTTGATGCTGTGGATCAAGCATATGAGAATGGTCTTACTGATGAATATATTACTCCTACAGTTATTGTAGATGACAGAAAACGCCCAGTTGCTACGATTAAGGATAATGATTCTGTTATATTTTTCCATTTGAGATCAGATAGAGCTCGGCAGTTTACTAAATTATTTGTTTTAGACAGTATTGAGGGAGTGAAAAGAAAAAAAACTTTGAAAAATCTGTTTTTTGTGGCATTTACTAATTTCGGGCCTGACCTACCGATAAGAACAGCTTTCGCAACTTCTCCAATTAAAAATACTCTACCTTTTGTTTTGGGTGGGTTGAAACAATTGTACATTGCAGAAACGGAAAAGTTCGCTCATGTCACGTATTTTTTTAATGGAGGATATGCTAATCCAATAGGAAGCGAGGCACGTATTGTTATTCAATCAAAAGATGTTAAAAGCTATAAGGAAAGCCCAGAGATGTCCTCTAAAGAAATTGGCGAAGTTATTGTTGGGAATATCAAATTTGATGTGTATGATTTTATAGTGGTGAATCTTGCAAATTTAGATATGGTTGGTCATACAGGAGACATCAAAGCTGCTATTAAAGCTGCTGAACATGTTGATCATGTCGTTAATTTAGTTGTCCAAAGTGTTTTAGAAAAAGATGGGACAGTAATTATTATTGGGGATCATGGCAACGCGGATGAAATGATAGATGTAAATACAGGAGAAATTATGACAAATCATTCCAATAATCCCGTTCCTCTTATTATGATTAACAATTTATGGCAGGGGAAAAATGAGGTTCTTAAAGATGTTCACTTATGCGATGTTGCTCCTACAATAATAGATCTTTTTGAAATAAAAAAGCCGACGGAAATGACAGGACAAAGCGTGTTAAGTATGTTAAAGAACGAATTGACACGAAATAATACAAATAAACACTAATCACGAATATTATGAGGAAGAAAATTATTACAATAGGTGGGGCGGTGAGGGATATTTTTTGCGTGACTGATATGGCTAAAATGATGGCTAATAAAGATGATGTTTCTTGTAGGAAAATGCTTGCGTTTGAACTTGGATCAAAAATATACATCAATAAATTCTTGAATACCATGGGCGGGTCAGCATGCAATGTTGCTACCGGACTTAAGAAGATGGGAGCGGATGCTTTTCCTTATGTTGAAGTCGGAGATGATGATGCGGGAGAAATTATTAAAGAGGAATTGAAGAAAAATAAAGTACCTACAAAATTAGTTCATATTGATAGAAAAAAGCAAACTGGTTTCTCGTTTTTTATAGTGGATAGTTCTTCGCGAGAACATGTTGTTTTTGTGGGCAAGGCAGCGAGTGAAGACATCAACATTAATATCAAAGAAATTTCTCGCATGAAACCAGAATGGTTGTATGTTGGATCTTTAGGGAAATGCCCAGAAGATGAACTTCTAAAAATCAGATCAGTGAAGAAAAATATAGATGTCCAGATAGCAATCAATCCGGGAATTGACCAGATTGAAAGAAAGAATAAGGAATTATTAAAAGTCATAAAATTGTCAGATGTCCTAATCTTAAATAGAAATGAGGCAATATCAATGGCAGTCTATTGTCCCGGGGGGACCAATAAAAACATCCCTGAATATGGGTTATCTCAAATACGTTTTTTGTTTGATGAGTCGCAAAGATGGGGGGCAGATATTGTTGTTATTGCGGATGGTGATGGAGGGGCATATCTGAAAGATTGGCGGGACAATAAGATGTATTTTTGCGAGGCTTTTCCAGCGAAAAAATTAGTAGATACCACTGGAGCAGGGGATGCTTTCGCTTCCGGATTTATGGCAGGTTTTACACAAGGAGAAACGATAGAAAGATGTTTGAAATTAGGAATAGTGAATGGTAGTAGCACTGTCCAATTTCTGGGAGCACAAGAAGGTTTACTGACCATCAAAGAAGCAGAAAAAAAGATTAAAAAAATTAAAGTAAAGATGATATAGATAAAATTTATGATTTTCATAAAATATCTTCGCAATCTTTTACGCAATCGGCAAATAAATAAACTACTTAATGAAGTAAATGAAAGTAGAAAAGAAATTAAATTAGCTAAGGGCAAAATTTTAATATCCTTAAAAAATTTATAGACATGTTAGAAAAAATTTTTAATCCACAATCAGTTGCGATAATAGGCGCTTCGCGCGATTCGCAGAAAGTAGGAGGAGCCATCCTTGAAAACCTTATTCAGAGTGGTTTTTCTGGTGATGTTTATCCAGTCAATCCAAAAGCCGAAAATATTCAAGAGATCAAAAGCTGGCACAACGTTTCAGAAATTCCAAAAGCTGATTTGGCAATCATTGCTGTTCCTGCTTTATTAGTTTCGCAAGTGCTTGAAGAATGCGGGAAAGCTAACATAAAATCAGCTATTATTATCTCTTCCGGATTTAGCGAAATAGGCGGGAGTGGACAGGTGTTAGAAAATAAAATTATTGAAACAGCCAAGAAAAATAACATCACATGCCTTGGTCCAAATTGTCTCGGGATTATAAATACTGCAAATAAATTAAACGCTTCTTTCTCCTCTGCTTTTCCCAAAAAAGGAAAAATTGCCTTGATCTCTCAATCAGGAGCCATCATATCCGCACTGATGGATTGGGGGAATCAAAATGGGATGGGATTTAGTAAAATTATCAGTCTTGGAAATAAAGCATTATTAGACGAGATTGATGTCTTGAGATTTCTTGAGAAAGACAAACAAACGAAAGTAGTTACACTTTATCTTGAAGAAATTTCTAAACCTCAAAAATTTATTGACATCGTCCGATCTGTCAGAAGAAAAAAACCAGTAATTGTTTACAAGGCAGGAGTTTCAAGGATTGGGCAGAATGTCTCCCAATCTCATACAGGAGCGTTGGCAACAGAAGACAGAGTGGCAGATGCAATTATTAGAAAAAGTGGAGCAATTCGTGTTCATACTATTGAAAAGTTTTTACAAACAGCGCAATTGCTTAGTTCTCATCCTAAACCAAGTCGCAAAATTTTCGTTATTTCTAATGCTGGGGGATTGGCAGTGTCATCAGCGGACATCATTTCTTTAACAAAAAATCTGGAATTTCTAAATATAGATTCTATAAAAGATTCTATTCAAAAAGTTATTCCCTCATTTCTATCCGTCCACAATCCTTTAGACATAGGGGGAGATGCGAATAGTAAAAGGTATGATGATGTTTTTAACATTTTAGAAAAAGAAAAAGTTCCTGTGACGGTTTTTATGATGGTGACTCCTCAAAAGATGACTGATATGGATAATATTGCATTGTCCATAAAAAAATTCAACAAAAGAAACAAAAAACATTTTATTCTGCCAGTATTTATGGGAGGAAAAAGCATTCAGAAAGCATATAAGATACTTCAAAAGGAAAAATATCCAGTTTTTGGTTTTCTGGGAGACGCTATAGAATCATTAGATTTAGCAACAGTGTCAACTGATAAATTAGAAAAAATAAAGAAAAACACGCAACAAAAACTGTCTGATGCAAAAAAGCAATTATCGCAAGATGTGTTTAAGAATAATGGATGGATAGCGTTAGATCAATCTCTATCAGTTGCCGATACGATAGGTATTTCTGTGCCGAAATCAGTTGTGATAAACGATGTAGTAGAATTGAATAATAAAACATGGAAACTACAATTTCCTGTAGTGGCGAAAACAGCAGTAGGCGATATTGTCCATAAAGTGAAAAATAATCAGGTAATCTGCAATATAAAAAACCAAAAAGATTTAATTAATGTTTGCCAGAAAATCCAAAAACCAATTTTAATCCAAGAGCAATTGGAAAAAGATTTAGAGTTAATTATCGGAGCGAAGAGAGATGATAAAGTTGGAACCATGCTTATGTTTGGTTTAGGTGGAATTTTTGCAGGTGAATTAGGACAAGTAAAATTTCACATTCTGCCATTATCAGACGAGGAAATAAAATTGATCATTAATAATAATCCAATTATACAAAAAATATTTTCAGATTCTCTAAAAGAAGAATTATTGCGAATTATTGTGCAGATTCAAAAATTGCTTACCACTTTCTCTCAAATTTCTGAAATAGATTTTAATCCAATCATGATAAATTTTCATGATGAAACGATAGTTTGTCCGGATGTTAAGGTTTTTGTGAAGTAAAGAAACTTTTATGAAACAAAAACAAAATAATTTTGCATTTATAGATAGTCAAAATTTAAATCTGGGCGTTAAAAGTCAGGGCTGGAATCTAGATTTTTTTAGATTCAGAAGATTTTTAAGAGACAAATACAATGCTCAAATATTCAATTGTTTAAGAAGAAACTTATAAAGACAAAATAAAAAGAGAGGCATTTCCTAGGGACGAGACCCTTCGGTAGTCCTCTCATCGTGATATTGTAATTATAATATAATATGGTATTTTATCAAATTGATCCGTTGCTTTATAAATGAAAAAGCACTGCAGTGGAACAGAATCAGTCTTCAATTTTCAGTTAACAGTTATCAGTTTCGAACAACGTTGTCACAACTGTTAACTGAAGACTGCTAATTGTTAACTGATTTTAGGCCTATGCGGACAATAAGGTAGCTGATAATTATACTAATCTGTTTATTACTATTAAAAAAAATAAAAGGTGAGAAAGAAATTCAAATCGAAAATACGCACAAAGGAGAAAAGATTGTTTTGGATATAGAATACTGCAAAAAATCCGTAAATGTAATATTCGATTTCTTACAACAAATTGAAAAAATAAAATGCATCAACAACAAAAAGGTGATATAATAAAACCATGCAAAAACTATTAACTGGGAATCAAATAAAAAAATATGCTTGAAGAATTTACACCACAATTAAACATAGAAGATAACCAGAAAAAAGGAATTAAAGAAATAAATGCACAAGGCCAAGATACTGCCTCAGAAGTTGATGTGCAAAAAAATAATGAGCTATTAGATATTACTCCAGAAAAATTAGTACAGAATGAAAAAACCTTTTTAGGTAAATTTAAAGAGAAAACGAAAGATTTAGCTAAGGTATTGATTTTAATTACAGCTCTTACTGCTGGAGCAGAGTTTGTACATGCGCAAGACTTAAGTGAGAGGGAATCAGAAAAAATTGAGCAAGTAGAAAAGAAAAAAGAAGCATCTTTTTATAAATTAGAGTTTATAGAAAAAGAAGAAACCCCACAAGAAATTATGGATAATATTAAGATAGTATATATACAGGCTATAAATAACGGGAAAACGAGGCCAATTATTTTATCACAGAAAGATTTAGAAAAAAATCCATCGTTGGATATAGACGGATATATAGCTAATATAATGATTTTTTGCAAGGAAGAAATAAATATAGATATAAATGAATCAGACTTTAGGCGAATAAATAAATTTGAAAATGATAATTATATAGGTCAGAGAGGGAAAAGTATTTATCCTTATCATCTAGAAACAGATGATTATCCGGAAGAATATTGGCAAGAGATAATGAAAAACGATATCGTTCAAGATGAACAAGGAGGAAGTTTTTTAAAAGGAGGATATTATTATGGGCAAAATCCAATTAATATTAATTATCTTGGTGAACCGATAAGTAATATAGAAAATAACGAAGTTGTTTTTAAAATAAATGACGAAACGTATAAACTGCCCATTAAACAAAAAGTATTTCAGAAATTTAATAAAGATTTTAAACTAACGAAAGATGGATTAGAATTTAATTATTTGGGGAATGATTTAAATAGATTTTCTGCAATCGAAGAAATTAATGAAAAATTGTCTGCTATCGCAGAAGGTGTCAATAATGTAGAGAATATTTCTAGTGATAATTTAGTAAATCAAATTCAGATAGTTGATTATAATAAAAGTAATGCTTTTGCTGATCAACAAAAGAAAACGATTAGTTTTCATCCAGATTGTATTAATAAAAAATCTTTAGAGGAACTTAGGGTTACATCAGAGCATGAGACATTACATAAATTTGTTTTTGAAAATGGATTTACTGAAAATATGGACATTAGAAATATGTTTGCTGACCTAAAAGGATATATCAATAATCAGAAAACGTGTATTTTAAGAGACGGTTTTGCCCCTTTTGATAATTATAATTATGATTACAAAAATAAAACTTTCTTTGCCTTTATCGATGAGCATAATTTTTTCAATCAAGAAAATGGAGGGCATTCATTTGGTAATATCTATGAATTTATGACTTCATTTTATCATACGCTCATGTATATTGATAGATTAGAAGATGAATTAGATGATACCGTACTTATAAAACACATCATGGGCAAGCCACAAAAAGTTATACTCTCTGAAGATGATAAGGTGTTAATTTTAGATCACTATATATCATTAATAGAAATGACACTGGAAAATACGGAGAACATTCCTGTTATAGGTAAATTTTATAATAATAAAACCGAAGAATTTTTGAAAAATAAGTTAGTAATAGTAAAAAAAATAAAAAATAAATTAACAGTAAAATAACATTATGGAGTTTAATCTAATCAAAATCAAAGGCCTAATCGCACAATCTAATTTATCCAAGAAAGATAAAAATGATTTTTTGACAATTTTGGCTAAAGCAAAAGACGAAGAGCTTAAAAATATAGTGGATTTGTTCGAGAAAGATTTATGGAATATAGAAATTATTAATAATGTCTATAAAGCCAAAAAAGAAGCAATTTGCAACAAAGACACAAAAATGTGGGAAAATATTTTGACTGAAGAAGCTAAAAGTTTAGATACTATAGAAAATATTTAAAGTATTTATAGAAGTGCTATAATAAAACCATGCAAAAACTATTAACTGGGAATCAAATAATTGTACAGGCGATGTTAGACGCGGGGGCAGAGGCATTTTTTGGGTATCCAATTACACCAGCATCTGAAATACTGGAAGGATGGATGAAAGAATCCTGTAAAAATAAAAACCTTATATCAGCTCAGACAGAAGATGAAATTTCAGCAGGGTTTGCTCTAATTGGATCAGTTCTCGCAGGTAAAAAAGCATTTACGGCAACTTCTGGGCCAGGTAATGTAATAATGCAAGATGCTTTTTCTATGGCAGAAGCAATGCGTTTACCGACGGTGGCTTTCATCATGCAACGTGGGGGACCTTCAACTGGAACGGTGATTTATTCTCAATCAGAAGTAAATTTAACTTGCTTTGGTGGAAATGGCGAAGGAATGAGAATTGTATATTCACCAAGCTCTCTTGAGGAATTATATAAAATTTCTAGACAGGCTTTATTTGTCGCATGGAAATATAGATTTCCAGTATTTATTCTGGCCGATGGTTACCAAGCAAAAATGAGAGGAAACTTTGAAGTATCTGAAAAAAATGGAGACGGAGTTAAAACAGAAGCATATTTGTTATCTCAAGAGAATACCTCTCTTGAAAGAAAAATGCCTATAGGAAGTTTTTTGCAGACAAAAGAAAAAGATAGATTTTGCACAAGCGTTAGAAACTGCTATAATACAGAAGAAGAATTGTATTCTGCTAATCAATCAACGATTAATGCTTTTGATAAGTGCAGATCAGAAATAGAACAATGCGAAATAGTTAATACAGAAAATGCCGAAACACTAATAATTGCACATGGCATTGTTGCATCCGCCTTCGCTACCTCCTTCGCCAAGGCTACGGCGGTTAAAAAAGCTACGGCGGACAAGGTAGCGGGCAAGGCAGGTTTATTTAGACCAATAACTCTCAATCCATTCCCAGCGAATGATCTCGTGAAAAATGTTAAAGATAAAAAGAAAATAATCATCATAGAATCTGCATATAATCAATTAGGTAGAATTGTAAAAGACGCATTGGGTGGAATAAAAATAGACATAGAAGAAATTTATCATTCTGGGGAAGGATTTACACCTGATGACATTGAAAATATTATAAATAATAAATAAGAGCCACCTTCGCTAAAGTTATGGTGTGCTAAAGGAAAATATGAAACTACAAAAAAAACAAGAATACAAAGACGAAAGACCATTTGTTCTTTATTATACAATCACACAGGTATTTTTAGGGGTCCTGCTCATAGCTGTTCAAATAGTTTTTTTGGTGCAAGTTTTCCGTTTAATTAGAGTTTATTCCGAGAAAACAGAATGTAACTGTCCACCAATATCAATAGATAATAATGCTGAATTGTATGAATAATCCATTCCCACAATGCTGGAGATGTTCTAATAAACCGCACAAATTTGATCCCGGATGCGGACATGGGATTACATTAAAACTTCTCGGAGAAGTAATTGATGAATTAGGGATTGCGAACAAGACTGTCTTAGGATGGGACATCGGATGTTCTCTGCTTGCGTGGGATCTTTTTGATGTTGATGCAGTGCAAACACATCATGGGCGAACTGTTCCTGTAATGTCTGGATTCAAAAAAAGTAAACCCGACAGCATTGCAATTGCATACACTGGAGATGGAGGAGGATATGCAATTGGTCTCCATCATTTGATAAATATCGCTCAAAGAGATGAAAATATATCTGTAATACTAATCAATAATGCCAACTATGGTATGACAGGTGGACAAGAGGCACCTACAACATTGCCCGGTCAAAAAACATCAACAACCCCAAATGGAGCAGATGAGTTATACATGCGTGGACCAGAACTTGTAAGAGTTGCGAATAAAAATGCTTTTTCAGCAAGAGCAACAGTGCGACAACCGTTAGTGCTAAAAAAGATGTTACGTGAACTGATTGAATCTCAAAATAACGGTCATTTTGGATTTTTAGAAGTTCTCTCTGGATGTCCGATAAACTGGAAAACGAATGCGAAGGGAACAGTCGCGTTCTTAAAAGAGATGGAGGAATATTACCCGTTGGGGAAAGTATTAAGTATTAAGTATTAAGTATTAAGTATTAAGAATTAAGAATTAAGTATCAAGAATATCGACGACGATTTTTTTATTGTTTCGCTTAATTCCTAATTCTATATTCTTAATTCTTCGTTGTTGGTCAGTATTAACTATAAATGTAAATCATAATAATCCATGCAGAAAAATACAATCAAAAAAATCTTAATAGCTGGAGAAGGCGGTCAAGGTGCCCAAACTATTGCTAAAATTTTACAAAGAGCTGCTTTTTTGAGTGGTGAAAAAAGTTTGTATGTTCCAAATTTTGGGGTAGAACAAAGAGGTGGGGTGACAATGGCATATTTACAGATTTCAGTTTCTGATATTTTTTATCCCAAATTTTCAAAAGCTGACATCGCTGTTCTATTAAGTCCAAGATCTGTAGATAGAGCAAAAGAACATATAGACGAAAACACTGATGTTGTAATAAATTTATCGTTAATTAAAGATTTTGATGAACAAACAAAATCCGTAACGGAAATTGATGCGACGAATATCTCTCTTGAAAAATTTTCCCCACGCGTTTTCAGCGCTGTGGTGCTTGGTCTAATAAAAAAACATTTCAATTATTCAGAAGATGTTTTAAAACAAGCGATGGAGGAAGAATTGGGAGGTAAGTTTAGTAGGGATGAGGGATTGAGGAAGGAGAATTTTAGGGCGTTGCACGGAAACTCATAACTCATAACTTGGAACTCGTAACATACGAACGACGTAAAAATAGATTCGTGATTCGTGTGTATTTGCTCTACTTTGTGCTAATTCGTTTAACTTAAAAACTATGAAAAAATTTGAACCGATAACAAAAGAGGATGATATAAAAAAGGCAGAAGTTTATCCAGAACTTTGTAAAAGTTGTGGGCTTTGCAGTGAAATTTGCCCACAGCAAGCAATTTCATTAACTGGAAAATTGGGACATGCTAATAAACCGACAGCGGATATTGATATAGAGAAGTGTATCGCTTGCGGACAATGTCAAAACATCTGTCCAGATTGCGCTATAAAAATCAAGAAAAAATGAATTGGAAAATTAAAGAATCTACTCAATGTGGATCAGACTTACTGAAACAGTTTCCAGATATAAATCCTATCATACTGCAATTACTGTTTTCTAGAAAAATCAGGGGAAAAGAAAAAATAGAACAGTTTCTTGGCCCAGATTACCATAAGGATCAGCACGATCCTTATTTGATGTTGGGAATGGAAAAAGCTGTAAATAGAATTTTGGAAGCACTTGAAAAAAAGGAAAAGATTGTTGTGTTTGGAGATTATGATGTTGATGGGGTATGCTCATCAGCACTTATGATCCAATCGTTGAAACTTCTGGGAGCCGATGTTTCTGTTTACATCCCAGACAGAGCCAAAGAAGGATATGGGATGAATATAAATGTGTTAAAAGAAGTAGTTGAACAGAGAACAAAACTTATTATCACAGTTGATTGTGGAATATCTGATTACGATGAGGTGGAGTTTGCTAATGAAAACGGTATAGATGTCCTTATCACAGACCATCATCCCATCACCCAAAAATTGCCACGTGCGTTTGCCATTATTGACCCCCATCAGAAAGATGACCCATATCCATTTAAGTATCTTGCAGGTGTCGGTGTCGCATATAAATTAATTTGCGCTTTATTTCAGAAAGCGAATTATTCGGAATTAGATTTGGACATTTACGGAGGAAGAGAAGGATATTTGAAATGGTTATTAGACCTTGTCGCATTAGGAACGGTAGCGGATTGTTGCCCGCTGATTGACGAAAATAGGATATTTGTAAAATTTGGTTTGAAAGTTCTTGAGAAAAATCGTCGTATTGGGATTACGGAATTATTGAAAAATGCACGGATATACGATGAAAGCGAACCCCTTGTCCTGAACACTTTTAATATAGGTTTTCAAATTGGACCTCGTCTCAATGCTTCTGGGAGGATGGATCATGCAAACACATCATATCAATTGCTAATCACTCAATCTCAAATTGAAGGAAAGCAACTTGCTGATCAGATTGAAGAGAATAACAAAAAAAGACAGCAACTTACGAAGCAGATAATAGCAAAAATAAAAGCGGACAAAGATTTTACATTGCAGAATCTCGTTTTTGTAAGTCTACCTGACTGTCCACCCGGAATCGTGGGGTTAATTGCAGGCAAATTAGCCGAAGAAATGCAACTTCCAGCTTTTATCATTTCAGAAGATGGCGATATTTCAAAAGGATCCGCAAGAATCCCAGATAGTTTTGCAGAAAAAGGATTTCATTTAGGGGAAATAATCGCAACATGTCAGGAATGTCTTATTGAATTTGGAGGTCATGCTTCAGCTGCCGGGTTTAGTGTGAAAGATGGTCAGACAGAAAAGTTTAGGCAATCTTTGGATGAAATTATCAAGAAATTTGTAGAAGAAAAAAATGTAGATAAGTCTGGTTATCTTGAAATAGATTATTTATTAGAACAACCTGACATTGAATGGGGATTATTAAACAGTATTATTACGATGAAACCATTTGGAGAAGGAAACCCCGAACCGTTGTTTTTAATGAAGGACATCGTGGTCAGCAACACTAAAACTGTCGGAACTAAAGGAGACCACTTAAAAATCAATTTGCGTTTAATTGATAAAAATGGCAAAATTAATTTTGTAGATGGCATTGGATTTGGGCTGGGAGAATTTGAAGTAAAAACAAACGATAAAGTTGATGTGGTATTTTCTCTTGAAGAAAATATATGGAATAATAAAAGAAGTTTACAATTAAAAATTAAAGACATCCATTATGCAGAAAATAATTCTTAACACAGACGGTGGCTCACGTGGCAATCCGGGTCCCGGGGCGATTGGCGTAGTTATTTCTAACGAACAGGGAAATACGCTTAAAGAATATGGCGAAGCAATCGGAGAATGCACCAACAACGAAGCAGAATACGGAGCGTTGATTTCAGGTTTGAAAGCTGTCAAAATTTTAGTTGGTAAAACAGCCCGTCTCGACTCGGAAGTCGATCCGAGGCGGAAAGCAAAAAATACTGAGCTTGAGTGTAAATTGGATAGTGAGCTCGTTGTGAAACAATTGAACCATGAATACAAACTAAAAGATGAGCGAATCCAAAAGTTTTTCATTGAAATTTGGAATTTGATGATTGAATTTGGTAAAGTTTCTTTTGTCCATATTCCGAGAGAAGAAAATAAGGAAGCAGATAAGTTGGTCAACAAAGCTTTAGATGAGAATAAACTGTTTTAAAAGATTAAATGTGTATAGGGATGTTTACGCGGATGAATCGCTGATTATTACGCTGATCTTACGCTGATACGACGTTGTCTGAACTAGGATTTAAAAAGATTAGAAAGATAGACAAGATATAACGATAATAACGAAGTCGTATCATGCGCATCATTTAAATCCTTTACATCATAGTTCAGACAGATAGAAAGTGCTACAGCACTTTCTATAGCACTTTCTAATCAATAAAAGAAAAACATATGGGAAAATATACACATAAATTAACAAGAAGTGGCTTATACAGTTACAGTATTATTATCCCCAGAGAAGTTGTGGAAAAGTATGGGTGGAAAGAAAGACAGAAAATGACGATAGAAGATAAAGGAAGAGGGGAATTGAAGATTAAAGATTGGCGGAAACGGTAAGCAATTAACGAAACTGTCTTGAACTGTGATGTAAATGATTTAATGATAGACTATGATACGACGGTAATAACGACAACGTATGCCGAACCTCTCTCCCCGACCCCTACTCCCCGTCTTGGCTTGGCGAGACAGGCTAGTCAGGAGAGGGGAGCTATACAATCAATTATCAATGTACAATTAACAATTATCAATTAATAACGACAACGAAAATATTTATCGTCGTCATTGATCATTGTACATTGATAATTGTTAATTGATTTAAGTCTAAGGGAGGGATTGAGGGAGAGGTCGTGTCGGCGCGTGTCGGCGTAATCATAGTATTCAATTAAATCATTTACATCAGAGTTCAAGACAATTGTGTGAAAAGGATTGACAAAACAATCCTTTTTGTTGTATAAATAATTATTGAATTAACGTCTCCTATGTTCTCTTGCGATAGAACTATGGCGACCAAAGGTAGTTTTTTGAAAATCAAACAGCGCGACACGGCGCGCTGTGCCTCAATTGGGGCAGTAAAAATAACCGAAAAGGAGAAATGAATGACAAGAATAAATACAAGGATTAATGATTTGGAATCTATGGTTATTGATACAGCTATAAATTCGGGAGAGAAGAAACATAAAACTAAAGTGAATATTTACACTTTCATAAAAAAGTTATCTTCTATAGTCGAATTTTTCTTCAATAATGTTGAAAATCAGGATATGCTTTATGGGAATAAAAATTATGATGAAATATTATTTGATGGTTTTTTAGTAATAGCTTTGTAATCAGGGATTTTCAAACCTTTTGGGCTGATAAAGATATTAATAACCTGTTAATACCTGCGTTATTAGGTGATTCTAGTTTTTCCGTGAATAATTCTGAAAATAATTTAATCCCGCGATATTCGCGTATACTAAAAATATCGAATGATAGAATTATCTTTAGCATCTATACTGAGGGACGGAACGCTGTTATAGAGAAGAATCAAATGAGATATCCGCTACTTCCCTGTAAAAAAATCAATGGGGAGTGGAAAGCACTCTCTAATAACGCCTTCTGTTTTGATGAGACAGGAGTGTTTGAATTACGAATAGGGCAACAAATTTTGCAGTTTGATCCTCTTAGTCTGGCATGGCGGGATGCTATTTTCGCAATGACTATGAAGGAAAAATTGATGATACTGGTAAAGCATTATTTATTAGTTCCGAAAAAAGCAAACCCACTAACAGCTCTTTTACAAACTCCTAATCCAGTAAAAGGGCATGCCGAGAAAATAGTAGAGCTTCTAGAAGGAGCTATTGGGGAGAAACCATTATGAGAGATATTATTATCAAGTTAGGAATTATTATTTTCTTTAGTGCAGGGACAGGACTTATAGTTTGGAAGGCAATTTCCTTTTTCAAAGAACTTTCTGAAAAAGGAGACTTTAAAGAGCTTCCGAAAAAAGTAAAAAGAGTGAAAAGGAAAAGGAGAGTGGGATGACAAATGACGAAATTGTTTTGATGGCATTAAAATATTTGATCATTGATTACCCAAGAGCTTGTAAAGAAATTGAAGTTCCGGAACAAGACTTTCTAACAGCTTTGAAGAAAGCCGTTAGAAAGTATGAGGGTCTCGTTAATAAACAAGCTACATCAGATGGAATAAGACGACAGCAAGAGAAAATAGAAGGATCCTCTATTCCTGCTCAACAAGAAGCAAGAGATAGAGACGAATCTAGAGAAGGTAGTTTCAATAGATTTTTAGATGGTATAGTTTGAAAGGAGAGAAAAATGAATAATGAAAAAAGAAAGGCAATCCTAAATCTGCTTTGGGGATATTTGGCTAAAAATACCTCAATCGCAGATGAATTACACGTCTCCCAAATTGATTTGATGGAAGCTCTATCATCAGAAGTTGCGGGAAAAAGTCCCGAGTCCATAGAGGAACGTTTTCAAAAAATAGAAGAGCGGCTAAGAAAACTCGAAAGCTCAAGTTCAATTCACCATGTCAAAATGGCATAGTGAATGAAAAAGCAAATCAACGGACCGGCTAACCAGTAGTTAGCCGGTTTTATAATTCTCAGTCTTGATTTCTAATGATATTTTTAATTTGGATTTTGGCATTCTTGCCAGCAAAAACAAACCTTGTCAGACTAATTAAAACATGTTGACATAAAACATATAAACATGCTAAAATATCGTTAGTACCTTCCATATTTTATGCAGAAATAAGCTAAATGATCGCTGTTATCTATTTATAGGTAATAGAGGAAAGTCCGGACATCTATTTGCCTTTGGGCAAATAGTCCGCCTTGGGCGGACATGTAATGGGTAACGCCCATTGACCATTTGGGTAACCAATGGAAAAGGAAAGTGCCACAGAGACTATACTAACCAGTGCTTCGCACTGGAATTTCAAATTTCAAAATCCAAATTTCAAAAACGGAAGTACGGAAAAACCTATTTGAATTTCTAGCGTGAGGCGTTGGTCAAAGGTGAAAAGTGCGTTGGTGTGATTTATTGCTACAACGCTCTGCTGTTCAGCAATGTTCAGCGGTGGTAAACCCTACTTGATGCAAGAGCAAACCCTGTCATCCGACAGGGAAAAAGTGGCTCGCATGATTTATTGAGTAATCAATGAACTAGATATATGATCATTCATTAACCTTCGGGTTAAAGACAAAATCCGGCTTATATGCTTATTTCTGCCTAAAGTGTGGAAACGTAAATTTCAAAATCCAAATTAAAAATTTCAAAAATTTATGAAGAAATCAGAATTAATTTTTATTGTTTTGAGGATACCTTTAGATTACGCTTTGCTTGTCGTGTCAGGCATTCTCGCTTTTTTTATGAGGAATAGTGTTGCCATCCAAGAATGGCGACCAATTGCTTTTGATCTGCCCTTATCTAATTATACATTTATCGTCTTGATTGCTAGCGCTTTTTGCGTTTTTATTTTTGCTCTTTTGGGACTTTATAGCGTAGAGCAAAGGTTTAATTCTGGTCCGCGAGATTTATCTCAAGTTTCTTTTGGAATGACAATATGTTCAATGGCATTGTTTACAGGATTATTCTTAACAGCAAGACCATTTTCATCTCGTTTCTTAGTGATTGTGTCATGGTTATTCGCGATTTTTTTCGTCACAGCTGGGAGATTTACATTGCGCAAAATACAGAATTGGCTCACGGCGAAATACAATATCGGGATCCATAGAGTTCTTGCAATAGGAGTTAATGGAAATGGGAAAGAAGTTTTGGAAAGCATTCAGGACAACAAAGAATTAGGTTATCAACTTATTAAAATCATTAAAGATTTCTCAATTCATGATCTTGAAAAAATTTATCAACAGCAAGGTTTTGATGAGATTGTTCAGTGCGATCCAGAGATGGATAAAAACAAATCTTTGGAAGCAGTGGAATTTTGCAATCAGAAACGAATTGCTTTCAAATACATTCCGAATCTTTTTCAAACCTTAGCATCAAATACAAACATCTTTACTCTTAATGGAATCCCCATCATTGAAATCAGGAGAACGCCTTTAGATGGATGGGGACAAATTGCAAAGCGAGCCTTTGACATCGCAGGCTCTCTGATGTTGATTATTTTCACATCTCCAATAATGCTCATCACCGCCATAGCGATAAAATTGGATTCAAGGGGACATGTGTTATATTTAGATTATCGTTATGGAAAAAACTTCCAGAAATTTATTTTTTACAAATTTAGATCCATGCGGGCAGAACTTTGTGATGGGGAAGGACCAAGTGCTACCAAAGAGGGGAATGCGATGTTGGAAAAATTATCTGATTCAGAGGCTAATACACGAAAGGGGCCTTTACACAAAATTCAAGATGATCCAAGAATTACGAGAGTTGGAAAAATTATTCGTCGTCTTTCTATTGATGAGTTTCCAGAATTTTTCAATGTTCTCAAGGGAGATTTAAGTCTGATTGGTCCGCGTCCGCACATGACTTTAGAAGTCCAGAGATACAAAGACCATCATAAAAAAGTTTTTGAAATTAAACCGGGAATTACAGGAATCGCTCAAATTTCAGGGAGAAGTGATTTGGATTTTGAGAAAGAAGTTAGATTAGATACATACTACATGGAAAATTGGTCATTTTGGGAAGACATCCGAATTTTACTTAAAACTCCTTTTGCGGTTATGCGAAGACGAAAGGTAGAATAATGCGAGTTGCGCTTGTTCATGAATACATGGTTCAGTATGGTGGCGCAGAGCGTGTTTTGGAATCATTGAGAGAACTTTTCCCCAAGGCACCTATTTTTACATTATTGCATGATCCTAAATCTACGAATGGAAAATTCAAAGATGCAGATATCCGCACATCATTTCTGCAGAAAATTCCTTTTGCAAAAAAATATCATCGTCTTTTCCCAGTTCTCATGCCATTTGCAATAGAACAATTTGATTTATCATATTATGATCTTGTAATTTCAGATTCTGCCAGTTTCGCGAAGGGAATTATTACTCTACCTAAAACTAAACATATTTGCTATTGTCACACTCCGATGAGATTTGCGTGGGATGACTGCCAGAGTTATACAAAAGAATCAGATTATCCTGCCCTGATTAAAAAATTTGTTCCATTTGTGATGAACTATGTTAGAATTTGGGATGAAGTTGCAGCGAAAAGAGTGGATCATTTTGTGGCAAATTCCAATTTTGTGGCATCAAGAATTAAAAAATATTATCAGCAAGAATCCACAGTCATCTATCCTCCTGTTGATGCGTGCAAGATGCGTGCTCAAACTGACAATAGAAAAAAACAACCGAGATATTTTTTAGCATTCGCTCGTTTACTTTCATATAAAAATATTGAGGTAGCAATAGATGTTTTTAATCAACTTGGTCTTCCGCTCAAGATAGTTGGTGTGGGTCCGATGATGAAAAAATTGAAGAAAAAAGCAAATATAAATATAGAATTTTTAGGATTTATTCCTGACGAAAAAAAGGCAGAGATTTATGCAAATGCAAGAGCATTTATATTTCCGCAAGAAGAAGATTTTGGAATTACAGCAGTTGAAGCGATGGCATGCGGAACACCTGTAATAGCTTACAGGGGAGGAGGAGCGTTAGAGACAGTAATTGATGGGGTAAGTGGGATGTTTTTTAATGAGCAGACATCACAATCTTTACTAAAAGCTGTTTATAAATTTATTGCCGAAGAAAATACTTTTGATAAAACAAAAATTCAAGAATGTGCACTCCCGTTTGACAAAGAAGTTTTTAAGAAAAATATAAAATCTACTATAGAAAAAATATGCGAATAGGAATTGACGCAAGAATGTTCGGTTCTCCCGAGACAGGCATAGGCAACTATGTCAAAAATCTTGTTGAAAAAATCATCCAAATAGATCATGAGAACGAATATGTCCTCTTTATGATGGCGGACAGAATTAATGATCCATATATCCCAAAAGCAAAAAATCTCAGAAAAGTTTCAGTAAAGTCTCATTGGTACACATGGAATGAACAGCTTATTTTTCCATGGGTAATTTACAAAGAAAGACTTGATTTGATGCATTTTACACACTTTAATGTCCCTCTTTTTTACAGAAAACCATTTATCGTGACGATTCATGATGTCACGCCTCTCTTTTTCCCTGGACATAAAATGAATTCAATCGTTAGACGAAGCGGATTCAAGATTGCTTTTAATAATGCTGTCAGAAGTTCTAAAAAAATTATATCAGTTTCTGACTTTACCAAGAAACAAATTATTGAAAACTTCAATATTAACCCCAAAAAGATTTCCACCATTTACGAAGGAGCGGGACATGGCTTTCAGAAAGAAATAAACTGTGATAAAATAAAAGAGATAAAAGAAAAATATGGGATTACCAAACCGTTCATTTTTTATGTGGGCGTTTGGAGAAACCATAAAAACATCACTGGACTTATTAGAACGTTTGATATTTTGCGAAAAAGATACAAACAAGACATCCAACTTGTCATAGGCGGACAAGAAGATACCTATTATCCGGAAGTCAGAAAGACATGGGAAGAATTAAATCTTTCAGAACACATCATCCGTCCCGGTTTCATTCAAGATAATGAGCTCCCAGTATTTTTTAAGTCAGCCACACTTTTGGCACGCCCATCTTTTATAGAAGGTTTTGCAATGGTTGATTTAGAGGCTATGAGCATAGGAGTTCCTGTCGCAGCCTCTAACAGTAGCTGTCTGCAAGAAGTTCTGGGTGATTCCGCTTTGTATTTTGATCCATTGAACATTGATGAGATGGCAGAAACAATGAATAAAATTTTAACTGATGAGCAATTGCGAAATAATTTAATACAAAAAGGTTTCAAACAGTTTGAAAAATTTAGTTGGGAGAAATGCGTGCGGGAGACGTTGGAGATCTACCAAAATTTTACGGTTCATAATATTTAAACTGAAAATTAAAATAAAAACTGAAAATAACGAAGAATTATGAATTAAGAATTAAGAATCTTGTATTTTTAATTTCGTCGCTTTACTTAATTCTTAATTCTTAATTCTTAATTCTATTTCGTCTATGTCATTTCGTGTAGATAAAAACAATGTTCTCAAACAGATGTTTGATGTTCGTCCGACTAATAAGGCGGGAGATTTAGATGTGCAAAAAATTATTTCCAGTGGGAAAGCTGTTGATTTACGAGAAATAGAAAAAAATCGTAAAAATAAAATACGAAGAACTATATTAGATCTTGCCAATCCCGATGAGCAACCGCAAAGAAAAATTGTTGAAGAAATATATCAAACTGAACGAGACATCACAAAAGTGGAGGCATTGCGATTTAAAGATTTTCATGAACAGATCAATGATGGTATAGAAGAAGATGCTCATAACCCAGAAATCTATCTTAAGGAAAATGAGGAAGATGGTTTCTTGTGCCCAATAGCAGAATCCGATCATGACTATTTTGAAAGTTTCAAACAAAACATTCATGAAATTTCTAACGCTTTTTCTCCATTAGTTTCTCATTGGAAACAGTCGGTTGCGATATTCGCAGTAGGATGTTTGTTAATATCATCTTCCGTGGGAGCATTGGCATTTTTTCAAAAAGAGACTAAAAAAGTTATTGACATCAAAGCACTTTCTGCGAGCGGAGTTGAGATGTTAATGAAAGCAAAAGATAATGTAGAAAATGCTAATTTTCAAAAAACGGTTCAGAATTTTGAACAAGCATTTCAATTCTTTGATAAAGCGAGAAATGAGATATCAACTTCAGAAAATTTAATCGCTAAAATTCCTAATTTAATCGGGCGGTCATCTACAGCTGCTTCTGGAATAGAATTATTAGAAACAGGCAGGCACATCTCTCAAGCTGGTGTTAATCTTTCACAAGCGATCATCCCATTGGTTTCTCAAAATCAAGAAATTAGAATAAATGAGGTAATTTCAAATGCTCGTGATCTGTTATCTGGAGCGAAAGATGAGGTTGAACAAGCATGTGAAAAAGTAGAGAAGATTGACATCGCAAAACTCCCACCTGAAATTATGGGGCAGGTGATCATGCTAAAAAATATGCTTCCGGATTCTCTATCTATTCTCAAAGAATACTCACAGTATTTAGATCAGGCATTTGCAGTTTTGGGGAACAATAATCCTCGCAAGTATCTATTACTTTTCCAAAACAACACAGAAATTAGAGCAACAGGCGGATTCATCGGCAGTTTCGGGGTGGTTGATGTTTTCAAAGGAGAAATTTCAGATTTGCAAGTTAATGATATTTACAGCTCATCATGGCAACTATTAGAAAAAATAGTCCCTCCATTGCCATTTAAGAAGGTGACAGACAAGTGGAACATCTTTGATGCTAACTATTTTGTTGATTTCCCAACTTCCGCAAAAAAGGTTGAGTGGTTTTATGAAAAGACTGGAGGACCAACAGTGGATGGGGTAATCACTTTCACTCCAAAAGTTCTTGGTGATCTTTTACAGATAACTGGAGACATAGACATGCCTGAATATGAAACGGTGATTACGGTTGATAATTTTTTGGACATCCTTCAATACAAAGTGGAGAAAGATTTTGACAAGGAGGAAAATAAGCCAAAACAAATTGTTGTAGATCTCGCAGAAAAGATGTTGAATATTTTAATGAATTCGGCACAAGATGATTGGACACAAATCTGGGAAATACTAAAAGCGAATTTGGAACAAAAACATGTTCTAGTATATTTTAATGATCCACTTGAGCAAGAAATAATATCAACTTATGGAATCACTGGTGAAATTCTTTCCAACAATCAAGATTACCTTCAAATAGTTCACACTAATATAAATGGATACAAAACAGATAGAATGATTAGCGAAACAGTTAACCATGCTATCTCTATTGCTGATGATGGGTTGATCACAGATACTGCTACTGTCACCAAAAAACATTCTGGGGGGAATACAGAATTTGATTGGTATAACAGACAGAATGGAGATTTTGTTAGAATTTATGTTCCTCTCGGAAGTGAATTTGTTAGCGCCACTGGATTTTCAATTGAAGAAATTTACTCAAAAACGAAAGATTTTTCTGATTTCACCAATGATCCAGATGTAGAAAAAATGGAAAAAGATATGAAAAGGGATGAGAACAGCGGAGTGTTTATTTTTGAAGAATCAGGGAAAACAGTGTTTGCAGGATGGATGTACACAGAACCTCAATCAACATCCACTGTTTCTATCACATACAAACTGCCATTTACAGTTTCTCCGAACGACACTTCATATGAAATACTTTATCAGAAACAGTCTGGACATCCGGGAAGCACGTTGCAGGTTGAAGCAGAGAGAGATGGGGAAAATGTAGAAAGTTCAAAAATACATTTAATCAAGGATGGCCATCATATTATAGAACTATGATCAAAAAACTGCTCAACGGACAATCCAAAACAATCACATCCGCTGCAATTTTACTGGGAGTAGCATCACTTGCCAGCAAGGCTTTGGGGTTTGTAAAACTTCGTCTCCTATCAACAGTGTTCACTGCGCCAGTGACAGATACATTTTTTGTTGCGGTCAAAGCTCCTGATTTCGTTTTTAATCTTCTTGTTCTGGGTGCGATTTCATCTTCCTTCATCCCTATTTTCGTAAGTTATTTAGATAAGCAGGATATTCAAGATGGATGGGACTTTGTAAATGGAGTGCTAAATTTTCTCCTCATATCCACAGCAATAATTTCCGTAGTTTTTATTATTTTTGCTCCACTTGTAGTCAAAACTTTGGCTCCGGGTATTGTCTCTGATTCCGAAAGATTTAATCTTACTGTGTCCTTAACAAGGGTGCTTTTTTTGTCTCCAATTATATTTGCAGCATCCAGTGTGATGGGAGGAGTATTAAGATCTTTCAAGAGATTTTTACTTTATGCGATTGCCCCAATTTTTTATAATGTCGGGATCATTATCGGAATTCTCTTTTTTTCAAAACAGTGGGGGATGTTCGGAGTTGCTATCGGTGCAATCATAGGAGCTTCAATGCATTTCTTAATTCAATTCGTAGGAGCTTTGGCACTTGGATTCAAATTCAAATTTGTTCTTCCCTTAAAACATAGAGGAGTACGCAAACTTGCCAAACTGATGGTTCCTCACATCATGGGAATCGCAACCAATCAGGTCAACATATTGGTTTTTACTTTTCTGTCATCTCAATTATTGAAAGGTGACATCACTATTTTCAACTATGCTAACATCATCCAGAATCTTCCCATAGGACTATTTTCAATATCATTAGCATTAGCGGCCTTTCCTACGATGGCTTCTTTTGCCGCAAAAAAACAAAAAGAAGAATTTGTAAAAACATTTTCGGATACCGCTCGACAGATTCTTTTTTGGATTATCCCAACCAGCGCAATTATGTTTGCCCTTCGTGCTCAATTAGTTAGAACTATTGTGGGAAGTAAAAATTTTCCATGGGAATCAACTGTTGCTACTTACCAAACACTTGGATACTTCGCCATCGGGATGTTCGCAGTCGGATTGCTACCTCTCGTATCAAGAGCTTTTTATGCGCTAAACGATACGCTGACTCCATTTTTAGCAGGATTAGTAAGTGTCGCTGTAAGCATTATCGGAGGCTTCTATATTTCAAATAAAATGGGAGTAGCTGGGTTGGGAGTGGCTTTTGTTATTGCTGCAATTGTAAACATTGTAATTTTAATCGCTATATTAAAGGCACGATTGAAAGATATTAAACTCTCTGGGATATTTAAGATGTTAGCAAAAATTTTACCAGCCACCGTGATCATGCTAATAGTAATTCAGTCCGTAAAATACTGGGTTGCTCCACAAATTGACATGCAGACTTTTACAGGGATATTTTACCAGAGTTCGCTTGCGGGAATAGCAGGAATTGTTGTATACTGCTCTGTATGCCTAGCGTTGAAATGCGAGGAGATGATTACATTCTTACAAGCACTTGGAAGAAGGATTCACCTCAAAAAACCGCTTCAGGTGACAGAAATTATTGAAGATATAGATGAACAAAATTATTAACTTTTGCATTATTGCCCATATTGACCATGGGAAATCAACTCTTGCAGACAGATTTTTGGAAATCACAAAGACTGTTGAAACAAGAGTTTTTAAGGCTCAATACCTAGATCAAATGGATCTGGAAAGAGAACGTGGAATCACGATTAAACTTCAGCCTGTGCGAATGGAATACAAGGGATGTATTTTGAATTTAATTGACACACCCGGTCATGCAGACTTTGGCTATGAAGTATCTAGAAGTTTAGCAGCAGTAGAGGGAGCAATCCTGCTTGTTGATGCAACCTCTGGAATACAAGCCCAAACTTTGGCAAATCTCTATTTAGCAATTGATGAAAAATTAAAAATAATTCCAGCTATCAATAAAATAGATTTACCAACTGCAAAAACTCAAGAAACAAAAAAAGCTTTAGCAGAACTTCTTGGAATAGATGAAAATGAGATATTAGAAATCTCTGCTAAAGATGGAACAGGAGTTGAAAAGTTATTAGATAAAATCGTTGCAGAAGTTGAACCAGCTGAAACTGATAATAAAAAACCGTTCAAAGCATTGATATTTGATTCCAAATTTGATTCATTCAAAGGAGTGATCGCATATGTGCGAGTTCTTCAAGGAGAAATATCAAGAAACGAAAAATTCTATTTGAAAGTCGCCAAGATAAAAGGAGAGATTATTGAAACTGGATATTTTCTTCCCGGTCTATCGCCGAAAGAGAAATTATGTGCGGGGGAAATAGGATATATCGCAACAGGATTAAAAAATGTTGAAGAATGTAGAGTTGGAGACACATTAACGAAAGACTCCTGCAAAGATCAAGTAGAACCTTTGGAAGGCTATTTGGAACCCAAACCAGTTGTCTTTTCTAGCTTTTATCCAACAGACAACGGTGATTTTGAATCATTACGAGATGCCATGGAAAAACTGAAATCCAACGATGCATCTATGTTCTTTGAACCAGAAACATCCAAAGCATTGGGACGAGGATTTAGATGTGGGTTCCTAGGACTTTTGCATATGGAAATTATTTGTGAACGTTTAAGAAGAGAATTTGACATCAGTATCATTGCCTCACATCCAACAGTAGCTTACAGAGTGACAAACATCGCAACAGATGAGATAAAAATTATCTACTCACCATCAGACCTTATTGAGCAAAATAATCTAAAGATAGAAGAACCATGGGCGAAAATTGATGTCATTACTCCAAAAGAGTATATGGGAGCAATTATGAAATTGTTAGAAGAAAAGAACGGGATGATGCAGGGGACATCTGTTTTAGATGACTCTAGAATTGTTTTATCATATGAGATCCCACTCGCGGAAATTATCTCAAACTTCTATGATAAACTAAAGAGTATCTCATCTGGCTTTGCCTCAATGAATTATGATATTATTGATTTCAGAGAAGGCGACCTAATAAAATTAGACTTCTTACTCGCAGAAGAGACCATAGATGCTTTTTCAAGAATCATCAATCGCAAGGATGCTCACAAAGAGGGGAAAAGAATAGTTGAACGATTGAAAGAGGAAATCCCACGACAGAACTTTGTAATTTCCATCCAAGCAGCAATCGGAGGCAAAATTATCGCCAGAGAGAATAAATCTGCCTATAGAAAAGACGTTACAGCAAAATTGTATGGGGGAGACATCACCCGAAGAAGAAAACTTTTGGAAAAACAGAAAAAGGGTAAACAGAAAATGAGGCAGTTTGGAAAAATTAATTTATCTCAAGAAGTGTTTTTTAATATATTAAAAAAATAAAAATGACTATCAAAAAATTTCTCATCGTCGTTTTCGTTACAGTGACAGTGTTTGGGATGCTTGTAATGTTGTTAGCGCCGATGTTTTTCTAGAGTGTTTTACTGAACAGGAAGAAAAATGTACATTAAAATGTACATTTTTTTATTTAGGAGTCTTTAAAATCACGTTTCTATTCTTTTTTTATCGTTTTTGTGGTAAAATATGGTTAGTTAGCTGAAATATCCATTTTATGGGTTTATTCTGCTTACACGTTAGACGGCATGCGGTCGGCCTACAGTTTAAAACTAAATATAGCAAGCACAAGGAAATTACTAGAGAATTATATAAATGGCTCGGTGTTGGTAGGGATTTTTCAAACTGGATAAAAGATAGAATAGAGAAGTATGATTTTATAGAAGATTTGGATTATTTTATAGCCATCGCCAAATTTGGCGATGGACTAAAACTAACATCACTGTAAAAGACATTTGCGACAAATAAAAATTATGAAAAAAAATATAACAAAAAACAATTTAGCTTTTGTTGACGGACAAAATTTATACATGGGGACTAATTCAGAAAAACCAACATGGAAAGTTGATCTTGTAAAATTCCGCAAACATAATTCCGCTATGGTAAGCAAGAAAAAAGGTAATGTTGATACTGATATTGTTTTTGATATCATGAAAAGAATGTATAAAAAAGAACCATTTGATAAAATAGTTCTGGTAGCCGGAGATGGGGATTATAAAACATTAGTAGATTTTTTGATTGAAGAAGAAAAATTTGAAAAAATACTTTTTCCCAACAAACAATTTGCCTCATCTTTATATAAAAAATTACCCAGTAGATATTATGATTGTTTAAATAACATTAAGCATAAAATAAAAAGGTCTCCTTAGGCAGTTAGCCGTTCGGATCCCTTTTGTCTTAATAATTTAATTATATCAAAACAGCTATCCTTGTCAATAGCATGAAAACAACACTCAAAACCAATATCACCGTTAAAGACATTTGCAATAAGCAATAATAAAAGGACACAATGTTTAACACTTTTTACAAAAAATTAATCCTACTTACTGGAATAACTGTTTTAACACTGTTGTTTTTTGCAGTAAGGAAAGAAACTGAAAAAAACAAGCAAATTAGAGAAAATGTTAGACAATTAGAAGAAAAGATATTAAGCTTAAAGCAAGAAGAAACAAGCCTTGCAGGACTAATAGAATTTTTCCAAACAGCAGACTTTAAGGAAAGAGAAATCAAACAACAATTAGGGATGCAAAAACCCGATGAAAAGGTAATTGTGATTACAAGAGACACTAACCCAGAATTAAAACATCCTGACGAAAACGATGATCAACCAAAAAACAATTTAGTAAAATGGTGGAATTTTATTTTTAATAATTAGGGGAAAAACAGTATGAGAAAGATATTATATGTAGCAACATTTATAGTTATTGTCGCGACGATCGCCATTTCAATTAACCGTTTTAGCGGAGATTCAAATTCCGTTGTTCTTACGATTGATGGTGCAGAAATAAAAATGACCGAATTAAACGAAAACACACGAGCGAATATGCAGTTCTATCAATCCAGTAAAAAAATAGATTTCAACGCTACGGATGGAGACAAAATGGAAAAACTTGTTGAGAAGCAAGTCTTACAAGCAATGATAGAAGATACTTTAACCGAAAAACTTGTAGAAGATGCTGGAATCACTATTTCCGAAAATGACATTCAAGAAGAATTAGACAAAGTCATTGAGAGCGTAGGGAACAGAGAAAATTTAGAGAACAACCTATCAAGTGTATTTGGCTGGACAGTTGATGATTTTAAGAACCACGTGGTCAAAAGCCAAATTGCAGATCAATCGCTGAGAGATTTAGTAAGTGAAGACACATCATTCAACGGAGATGCCTATAATGAAATGGCAGATATTTTGGCTAAAGCGAAGAGTGGAGAAGACTTTGGAGAATTGGCAAAACAATATAGTGATTGCCCAAGCGGAGCAAACGGTGGAGATCTCGGTACATTTGCCAAAGCAGGGGATGATTTCCAAAATCAGTACCCACATATGGTGGCCCCTTTTGAAGAAGCAACTTTCGCTCTTGAACCCGGAGAAATTAGTGATATAGTAAAAACACAGTTCGGATATCACATCATAAAATTAGCAAGCAAAAGCGTTGATGATACAGGAGTCCCGATTGCAGAGGCTAGCCATATACTTATTAAAACAACAAGCTATGAAAACTGGTTTCTTGCAAAAAAACAAGAAGCAGATGTGAAAGTTAATCTTAAAGAATTTACATGGAACAACACAACTGGAATGGTGGAATTTGTTGATAAAGGGATGAAGGAATTTGAGAAAGAAAAACAAGCGGTGCTAGACAGTTAAAAGTTAAAAAGTTAAAAGTTTATAAAGTTCGACGTTTCGTCGTATACTCGTCGGACTTTCAACTTTATAACTTTATGAACTTTTAACTTCGTCGCGAGAGTAGTTTAGTGGTAAAACACAAGCTTCCCAAGCTTGCAATGGGAGTTCGATTCTCCTCTCTCGCTCATTTTTATCGAAATAAATAGTAAAAGTATAATATCACAAAAATTGACATTGTTTACTATTATAGTATAAAATAAGTACAAAAGTGTAATTAACCTCTTAAATAAGCCAACAATATGCGTACAGATTTAATAAGCGTGTTAAAAACATGGAATCCTTGGTGGGAAAAAGGAAAAGAAGGAATTGATGACTTTAAAGATCCTCAATTTAAAAGAGAGCTGTATGGAAGTGTATATAAACAGTTAGTCCAAGGTGAACAAATAGTTAGTCTCGTTGGAATGCGTCAGGTCGGAAAAACCACTCTTATGAGACAAGTTATTAAGGATTTGCTTCATCAAAACGTAAATCCAAAGTCTATTTTTTATTTATCTTTTGACGATCCATTTCTTAATACCCGATATAACAAATCAGAAGTTTTTGATATAGTTTTACAAACTTATTCGGAACAAATTATAAACAGTAATCTTCGAGATTACGCAGGAAAAATTTATTTATTTTTAGATGAAATCCATAAACTTGATAAATGGGAGGATCACTTAAAAAAATACTATGATCAAGCATATTCAATAAAATATTTAGTTAGTGGATCATCTTCCATTCATCTTCAGAAAAAGAACAGAGAAAGTCTACTCGGACGAATTTTCGAATTTATTTTATACCCATTCTCGTTTAGAGAATTTGCAACATATAATTTGCAGGAAAACTTTGAATTTCAAGAGAATATTCAAGCATTACAGATTTTAGTATCTAAGTTTATCTCTAATTTCAAAATCTCCGACATCAAAGATGACATCCAGAATGTTTTTCAAAGAATTAATACTTGGAATAAAAAAGATATCATAGATTTACTTAAAAAATATGTTATTGTTGGTGGCTTTCCACGAGTTTGGCAATTACCTGATTTTTCGTCTAGACAAAAATTTATTTGGGAACAATATGTTGGAAAAGTTATATTTGAAGATTTAATGCAAGTCGCTAATTTTAGACGACCGAAGGATCTCGAATCTATTTTTGCAAGATTAATTGAATTTAATGGGAAAGAGACACAAATAAGTGATCTTCAGAGAGATTTGAAAATAAGCAGAGTTACTCTAGATAAGTATTTGGGATATTTAGAGAAAATATTTCTTATTATTAGAACAGAGAAAACTAAAAGCAAAAGAACAGTTATCAAAAAAAGATCTGGAAATGTAAAATTTTATCTGACTGATATCTCTTTAAGAAATGCCTTCTATAAAAGAAATGAGGATGTTTTTTATGATGATGACGAAATGGGACTAATAGCAGAAAACCTTGTTCGAACCAAAATTCAATCATGGATCTGTGAATTGCAAAAAGATAATGATCAAGTAGGTTTTTACAGGGATAGCTCCGGAGAAATAGATTTTATAGTGAAAAATCTTGGGTTTACTTTACCCATTGAGGTAAAATGGAGAAATCAAATACCTGCTCTCAAAACTTTAGATAAGATAACAAGAAAGTGGGATCTTAAAGAAAGTATGCTTATCACAAAGGATTTTGATTTGAGTTTTGAAAATGGAAGATTATCTATCCCTTTGTGGTTTTTTCTTTTAACATTTTAATCGGTTATCTATCATGGGAGTTTGCGAAGCATCACGCCGAATGGCTGGGGCGATTCTCCTCTCTCGCTCAAAATGAATAGAGCCTCTATAAGGGACACTATCTTAAAATTAAATAGAGCACATCTGCTGGGGATGCGCTCTCTAATGAACTACATTTTTAAAATCCTTTTTTATTTCCTTAAGAATATGATTTCCCAGATTGCATCTGCAGAGTGGTTTCTGCATTTGTCCAGTAATATCAAAAATTCTTTGGAGACTTAATACCTCAACTTTTGAGATTGTCTCGTTTACGATTATGATATCTGGAATAATATCAGATACAATAACGGAACATAATTTACAATAAAGAAAACTTATTTCTTCCACAGAGCATTTTTTAATAATAATATTTGTATTTTTTGTAATTATTTTTTTAAGCCCCATGATCTTTTTTATGGATAAAAATTTTGTCCCCTTCCGTTTTTTAATAGGAACGTCTTCTATCCCTTCTTTAATATATACATTAATTTCTATACCCATTTTCATCCCTCCCCAGATAAAAAAAGATTGTTATTAAAAATTTCAAAGAACAAACAAGGAACTAAAACTACGTTACTTTCAATATAAACCTTTCTAAAAACTTGTCAATAAGAGACAAAATTGATAGAATGTTTGTATGGACATCAAAAAACTACACGCGGAAATTTTATCAGTAATGGACTGCCTTTGACATCGCTCAAAAAAGAGCGATTCTTTCAGATTTAAGTGCAAAATCACAGGATCCTGACCTATGGAAAAATCCAGAAGAAGCTAAAAAAACGCTTGAAAAATTAGAAAAAATCACAAAAGAAATCACATTTTGGGATGGAATTAAAAAAGAAGCATCTGATTTAATGGAAATGCAAGAATTGGCAGAACAAGACTCATCTGAAAAACTTACAGACGAACTCAATCAGAAAATATCAGAATTAGAAAAATTTTTTGGAGAGCATAAATTCACAGCTCAGATGAGTGGCAAATACGATAAACGAAATGCTATTTTAGCAATTCACGCTGGAGCAGGAGGAGCAGACGCACAAGACTGGACAGAAATGTTGCTAAGAATGTATCTAAGATTTTGTGAAAAAAGAAATTGGAAAACGAACATTTCAAGTAGGACTGATGGGGAAGAAGCTGGAATCAAAAGTGTGTATATTGAAATAGAAGGCGGATATGCGTATGGTTATCTAAAATCTGAAAAAGGGGTACATCGGCTAGTAAGATTATCACCATTCAACGCAAATAATTTAAGGCAGACATCATTTGCTCTCGTAGAGATCTATCCAGAAGTAGAATCAGAAGAAGTCTGTGTTGAAGAATCTGATTTAGAAATAGGAACATTCAGATCGTCTGGACCGGGGGGACAAAGCGTAAATACAACTGATTCCGCAATTCGCATCAAACATAAACCATCAGGGATTGTTGTTTCGTGCCAAACAGAAAGAAGTCAGATACAAAATAGGAAATCCGCAATGACAATTTTGAGAACAAAACTTCTTGAATTGCAAACAAAAAAGACAGAGCAAGAACAAAAGAGTGCAAAAGGACAACATGTTTTAGCAGAATGGGGGAATCAAATTCGTTCATATGTCCTACATCCTTACAAATTAGTTAAAGACCATCGCACGAAAGTTGAAACAGTAGATGTTGAAGCTGTGTTGGATGGGAAATTAGATATATTCCTGAAATAATAAAAATATAAAATTCTTAGAAACAAAATGATAAAATTTGAAAACATAACTAAAATCTATCCTAAAAAGGTTACATCACTTGATCATGTCTCTCTCATAATCCCTGATGGGGAATTTGTTTGTTTAGTTGGGCAAAGCGGAGCAGGGAAATCAACCTTGTTGAAGATGTTGACAGCAGAAGAACAACCAACAGAGGGAAGGATATTTCTGGGAGATACTGAGGTTTCTAATTTACATCATAAGGAACTGCCTTATTTACGAAGGCGAATCGGGGTCGTTTTTCAGGACTACAAACTTTTACCAAAGAAAACAGTATCTGAAAATGTCGCTTTCGCTTTAGAAATTTCTGGAGAGAAGGGGAACATCATCAAAGAAAAAGTATCTCAAGTTTTAAGATTAGTAGGACTAACTTCAAAAGCAAATAGTTTCCCGCAAGAGATGTCGGGTGGAGAAAAACAGAGAGTTGTAATCGCACGCGCGCTCATCCATGAACCTGAAATTATCATCGCGGATGAGCCGACTGGAAATTTGGATAGAATTAACGCACAGGAAATTATCCAACTTTTATTAAAAATTAATAATTTAGGAAATACGATTATTCTTGCTACCCATGATAAAGAAATTGTTGACCATATTGAAAAAAGAGTTATATTTCTTAAGCAAGGAAAAGTCGCAAGCGATAAAGCTGGCGGGAAATATGTAATATAAAAATATGAGAATAACAAATTTTTTTAGAGTCATCCGCAGAGGAATAAGTAGTTTTCAAAGAAACGGCTGGCTTAGTGTTGCGACTATAAGCATTATGACCATCGCTCTCGTTGTCGCAGGATCTCTTTTGGTGGTAAATGATTTAGCAAAAACCGTCACTCAAGAATTCCAAGACAAGATTGACATCAGCACATATTTCAAAGAGGATGCTCCCGAAACTCAAGTTCTTGAAACAAGAAAATTTATTCTTGAAAACCCAAAAGTAAAAAGTGTTGAATATATTTCAAAGCAAGAAGCATGGGAAACTTTTAAAGATCGTCACCAAGACAACGAAGTGATAACAAGCTCAATTGAAGAAGTCGGAAGTAATCCATTATATGCTACTCTTAATATCAAAGCATTTAGCCCATCTGACTATCCTGATATAGCCGCGATGGTGAGTAAAAGCAATTTTTCAGAGTATATCCAAAAAGTTAATTACGAGCAGAACAAAACCGCCATTGAAAAATTCTCTTCCATCATATCTGCCATCACAAAGTCTGGCCTCTTTACAGCTATCTTTTTATCCATTATTGTAGTTCTGGTGACTTTCAACACAATCCGTATAACGATTTATACTCA
>Ga0268279_1000294_pt1 | contig 33928 bp, 30 predicted proteins | sample saktaG_6_FD_190142 | JGI IMG/M metagenome (GOLD analysis project Ga0268279, IMG submission 190142) | Saline water microbial communities from Sakinaw Lake, British Columbia, Canada - sak_2010_1_5_80m | ecosystem: Environmental > Aquatic > Non-marine Saline and Alkaline > Saline ...
AAATCAAGATATTCCAATCAAATATAAGGCTTAAAGGTTATTAGGGTAGAAAAAAGGCATATCAGATATCAATCTGACATGCCTATATTTGTGCACCACAACCCATTTGAAAGGTGTGTTTCCTAAAAACCACAACCTATTTTAAAGAGCCTTTTGTTTTATAAGAGATTTTTATCAATCCATTTAAGATCTTTGATATCGTAGTCCAACTTATTAAATAAATCTTGCGAATGAATATTTTGTTTTTCTATTACAGCTGCAATATAAAATATTTTTCGATCTTCTAACCATTTTTCTAAAGCTTCAATCATTGATGTACCTATGCCTTGATGTCTGAAATCTTTTCTAACATGAATTTCGTTGATCCAGAAGTAATCTCCACCTGATTCAATTCCAGATCCAATATTACCAAAAATAAAACCTATAGGATTATCATCTAAATAACTCACTAGAAGAAGTGCTCTTTTGCTCTTCATTAAAGCATTTTTCAGTGCTTCATCAATAGCAGAGCCTGATTTTTCTGAATTGATTGCAAACATTTGCTGTTTGATTAAGGCAATAATTTTTTCGATTTCAAGGATTTTTTGATAACTTTGATAAAAATGTATTTTCATAAATTACATCTCCTTTTCAAATGATTATAATTTATCATTTAAATGCTTTTGACAGTCTTCACAATAACCATATACTGTCATATCATGGTGTGTAATCTTAAAATTGTGTTGTTTAGCAACGTGATCAGCAATGTGATCGAGGTGACAATCAATTTCATACATTTTTTGGCATTCTATGCAAATCATGTAATGATGATGATTTTTTTGATTGATATAATAATAAGCTGTATTTTTCATTGTGCTTTTTGATATCATTCCTTGAGCAAAAAAAGCATCAAGCGTACGATAGACAGTTGATAAGTTTAATGTTTCTTTGGGTAACTCTTCAAATATCATTTCAGCACTTTTTGGTTGATGTGTTTTGGATAACAGATTGAGTATCATTTTTCTTTGATGTGTCATTCTCATAATTTCATCTCCTTAAAATAGCTTTTAATGTGAGTAGAACCGCAAGTAGTATAGCATAAATAATAACAATTGTAGATCCTACGGGAATATCAAGAGGGTGAGCAATAAATATACCTGCAACCACGACAATGAAAGAAGATATGATTCCAATGAATAAAGTATTTTTAAAACTTTTTGTAAATTGGCTTGCAATAACTGAAGGAAAGATAACAAGTGCAGAAATCAACAAAGTACCTATGGTTCTAACGCTAATGACAATGAAAAATGCTGTTAAAGCAGATAATGCATATCCCAAGAGCGTTGTTTTAACTTTAGAAAATTTAGCATAATTTTCATCATATGTCATCAATAACAAAGGGCGATAATAAATAATAATAAAAGTTGTTATTAAACCAGTGATAATAATAGATAAGATCATTTCAATTTGTGTCGCTGTGAAAATGTTACCTACGAGTAAACTTTCAATTGAAATGTTAAAACCTTGCCCCTTTTTCACAAGAATTAAACCGATTGCAATTGAAACAGCTGAAACGAGTCCAATCGCTGCATCGCCATTTACTGTTTTATGTGCAGATAAGTATTTGATTAATAAGGAGGCACTCATAACAAAAGGTATTGCGAGATATAATGGCTCATTTGAAAGTAAAACACCTAAAATAATACCTGCAAAACTGACATGTGCTAGACCGTCAGCAATCATAGCCTGTTGATTTAAAACTAGAAATGGACTTAAAAGAGAAGCGGATAGTGCAAGCGCAGTACCAATGATAAATGCTTGCTGAATAAAGTCATATTGGAGAAAATCAAACATGATGATGCCCCCTATGCTCAAACTCTTTATATGACTGATAAGGACCAAAGAATTTAATGGTCTGATCAACATACATTGTTAAACAATTTTCTTTGACAGCATCTGTTAAATCATGCGTAACATGAATAATTGTCATATCTTTTGTTTGTCGTAAATCATAAAGCATGAGATAAAACTTTTCTCTAAATGAGGGATCGAGTGCTGAAGCAGGTTCGTCTAGGATTAATAAATCAGGGTTTGAGATTAAAGCTCTAATCAAGAAAACTCGCTGTTGCTGTCCTCCTGATAGATAAGACATGCTAGAATGAAGTAACTGTGGTATTTCCATTGTATTTAACCATGATTTAATGAGTTCAAGCTCATCTTTTTTAGGAACCAACCTTTGTTTTTTAAAACCACTATAGATAACTTCACAAACTGTCATCGGAAGATTAGGTTTTGAATTAAGTTTTTGAGGTAAATAACCCATATGCATATTTTCATTTGTTGAGATTATCCCTGACGATGGCTTTAATAGACCCACAAGGAGTTTAACTAAGGTTGTTTTTCCACTACCATTCGGTCCAATGATATGCAGAAAATCTCCCTTTGTGATATGGAAGTTGACATCAGTAAGCACATTAAATTTCCCAAATGATACAGATACATTCTGATAATCAATCATATGTTTAAGTTGTGGTTAAAGCGATCTGCAGTTGATCCAAATTTCGTTCAAGCAAATCGAGATAAGTCACATTCCCTTCAAAGTCTATTTTCGATACATTTTCAAATGAATAGAGTTTTAATAGATTAAGATCAAAATTATCTAATGCAAGTTGTCCTTTGATTGTGTCAGCCGCTTTAGGAAGATCCAAAGCGTCAATAAATAAATAATGTGTTCCGTTGTCTTTTACCTCATTAGTAAAAGTTATCAGTTCACTAGATGTGAGATCAGCATCAGGCTTGAATTCTTCAAAAAGAGAAGAAATACGTAATCCATATCTTGCTGCAAACATGCCGAGAGCATTATGTCCAGCAAAATAGATGGTTGAACCAAGATAAATATCACTAGTAAGAAAATCGCTAATTTGTTGACTCATATCGTTGATTTGATTAATATAGGATTCGGCATTTTGTCTATAATAAGTTTCATTCTCAGGATTGATAGTAACAATTTGTTCTAAAATGGCGTCAATCAATTGAACTGCATTTGCTGGGTCAGTCCAAAAATGGATTGTGTCTCCCGGATGTGTTTCCATGGGTAATAACAAGGGATAAGGATATGCAACAGGTAAATAATTTTGAGATAAATTCATCACAACTGTATCTGTTCCACCAATCGTCTCGGGATTTTTGATCCAAGTGTCAAGTTCAAGACTTGTAAAGATAAATAGTTTTGCTTCTTTAATAGAAACCATGTCCTGACTTGTTGCTTCGTATTGGTGAACTTCAGTTCCAGGAGGAATAATTTGACTTACTGTCATTTTGTCTCCTACGATTTGTCTTGCAAAGTCGTATTCTGGAAACATTGTAGTTACAATGTCAGCAGTTGGTTTTGATGAACAACCAGTTAAAAAGATGATTGATGATAACATAAAAATTGCGAGTATTATTTTTTTCATACCTAACTCCTTATTGCAAATGATTCGCAATAATATTATATCATAGATTGCGCTTAATGCAAATGATTCGCAATAATAATCCTTTTGAATATAAAATGTATAAAAATCGTCTAATAAATTGAATTCTTAATGAAAAAATGCTATACTATAGGCCTAAAGTTGAGTGGGATGATGATTTCCACTCATTTTATTGAGGTCAAAATGAATATTGAAAATATTAAAAAAAAATTAATACCAATAATCAGTAGAATTAATCTTAAAATTTACAGTATAAGAACCAAAAGAGAATTTGGGGAAAAAATTGTAGAAATTTTACTCGATACTGATTCGATTGACATCGACACACTTGAAAAAATTCATTTAGAATTTATTGAAACATTAAGTGATGATGATCTTGATCCTGATTATTTCCTTGAGTTATCTTCTTTAGGTGCCGAACGACCAATAAATACGAAAGAAGAACTTTCAAATGCGGTTTCTCAGTACATTTATATTGTATCACCAAAATACAAGGGAACAGGCACTCTCATATCATTCAAAAATGATATAATAACGTTAGAAGTCAACGACAAAGGTCGTTTTAAGAAAATCGAAATCAAATTTGATGACGCTAAGAAAATGCGTACAGCCATTAAATTTTAGGAGGATAATATGATTAGCAAAGAATTTTTTAAAAACATCGAAGCAGTTGCTGATGAAAAAGAGTTAACACACGATCAAGTCGTTGAAGCTTTTGTACAAGGAATGATTGCAGGATGTAAAAAAGCGCATGATGTTAGATCATGCCGTGTAGATATCAGAGAAGAAAAATATGAAATTCTTGTATACAAACAACATTTGGTTGTTGAAGAATATAGTATGGAAGCAGATAAAAATTATACACAAATGCTAGTTGATGAAGCAAAACAAATCAACTCACGTATCAAAGTTGGTAATGTTCTAGAACAAAAAATTGATCCAAAGGATTTTGGACATTTTGCTGTTCGTGATTTCAAAAGTAGACTTAATGAAACACTTATAAATATGCAGAAAGAAAACCTTTATAAACACTTTAAAGCGTTTGAACATGAAATGATTACAGCAAGAGTTATTGATGTTGCTGATGACCACTTCAGATTAGATATTGGTAAAGATTTAACAACCTTACTTCCTAAAAAAGAAGCTCTTCCAAAAGATAACTTCCACATTGGTGATTATGTAAGAGTTTATGTCTCTGATGTTGAAATGAAGACAAAATGGCCAAAAGTATTTGTCAGTAGATCACATCCAAGTTTAATTATTCGTCTATTGGAAAGTTTTATTCCAGAAATTAAGGATGGAATCATTGAAGTTATGGGTATTTCACGTGATCCAGGAGATCGATCCAAGATAGGTGTTAAATCCAATGATCCAAAAGTTGATCCAATTGGTGCATGTGTCGGTGAAGGTGGATCTAGAATTCGTGAAATTGTTAAAGCTTTAAGCGATGAAAAGATTGATTTGTTCCGCTGGAGCGATAATGAAAAAGAATTAATAGCCAATGCTTTACAACCAGCTGAAGTTTTAGCGGTTACAAGAGTGAATCCAAAAGATAAAAATGCTTTAGCAATTGTTCCTGATAATCAATTATCACTTGCTATTGGTAAACTAGGCCAAAATGTTAAACTCGCAGTTCAAGCATGTGGTTGGAGTATCGATATTAAAAGTGAAACAATGGCTCAAGGTGAAGGCATCTTATATTAAGTATTGAATTAAGAGGTGACTTAAATGACTAAAGTCAAAAAAATTCCAATGAGAACATGTGTGGTAACTAAAGAGGTTTGTCCAAAAAAGTCATTAGTAAGAGTTGCTGCGACTAAAGAGGGCATCGTCTCTATTGATTTAAATGGAAAAGCACCAGGCCGTGGTGCATACTTAAAACTAAGTAAAGAAGTTATTCTATTGGCAAAAAAAAATAAAGCGCTCGATAAAAAATTAGAAGTGAATGTTCCAGAAAAAATTTATGAAGATTTATTAAGTTTAATAAATGGATCATAATCTTGGGCTTGCTTTTCGCGCCAGAAAAATAACAGTTGGTACAGAAATGTCCATCCAAGCACTTAGAAACGGTCAAGTGTTTCTCATGATACTTGCTACAGATGCTTCAGATTTAACAAAGAAAAAAGTTTATGATAAATCTAAGACATATCATGTAGCAGTCATTGAAAGTTTATCATCTATAGAAATATCTCAAGCTATAGGCAAAAAAGACATCAAAGTTATTGGTATAACCGACAGGGGGTTCAGTCAATTATTGATGAATGAAAAAAGGAAGTGATTATATGCCTGCACAAAATAAAAAAAGGGTTGTTAAGAAAAACTATTCGAATCGTAAACCCAACGCACCAAAAAAAGAAGTCAAGCATGTTGGTGAAAGAATATTTATTTATAAACCTGAAATGAATGTTGCAGCAGTTGCAGAAGGGTTGAACCTTAGTAATGCTGGAATGATTAAAAAATTAATGCAATTAGGACTTATGACATCAATAAATCAAGTTATCGATAGAGATACTATCGAAGTTATTGCACTTGATGAAGGATATAAAGTTCAAGACGAAGTTATTACCGATGTGACAAGATTTGATGAAATGCAACTCGTTGATGATCCGAAAGATATGGTGAATAGACCACCAATCGTCACTGTCATGGGCCATGTTGACCACGGAAAAACAACTTTGCTTGATGCGATTCGTAAATCCAGAGTCGTTGAAGGTGAAGCTGGTGGTATTACACAACATATTGGTGCTTATCAAGTTGTAAGAAATGGGACTCCAATTACCTTTATTGATACTCCGGGACATGCCGCTTTTACTGAAATGAGAGCACGTGGCGCTAAAGTCACTGATATTGTTGTTTTAGTAGTTGCAGCAGATGATGGCGTTAAGCCACAAACGATTGAAGCAATCGATCATGCCAAAGCTGCCAAAGTTCCAATTATTGTTGCAATAAACAAGATTGATAAAGTTGGTGCTAATCCCGATCGTGTAATGAATGAATTATCTGAAAAAGGATTGATTCCTGAAGCCTGGGGAGGAAAAACACAATTTGTTAATGTTTCAGCTTTGAAAAAACAAGGACTTGAGGCATTATTAGATGTAATTCAATTATTAAGCGAAGTTGAAGAATATAAAGCTAATCCTAATCGTTTAGCTAAAGGTACCGTAATAGAAGCCAGACTTGATAAAGGTAGAGGTGCTGTTGCAACATTAATTGTTGAAACAGGAACACTACGTGTTGGAGACTACATTGTTATCGGAAATACCTACGGCAAAATTAGAACGATGCAAGACGATTTAAAAAGAAGATACCAAGCTGCTATTCCATCACAACCTATAGAAATTACAGGTTTAAATGAAGTTCCTCAAGCTGGTGATATTTTCATGTCATTTAATGACGAAAAAGTAACAAGACAAATTGCTGGCGAACGTCAATCAAGACAAAAAGAAACAGAACTCAAAGCTGTTAAAAAGACTTCACTTGATACAATGTTAGGTCAGATAGAAAGTGTTGAAAAAGAACTCAACATCATTATTAAAGGTGATGTTCAGGGCTCTATTGAGGCATTAAAAGGAATGCTTGAAAAAATTGATATTGGTGGTTTTCATGTCAATGTTGTAAGATCTACAGTAGGAGCAATCACTGAAAGTGATGTTACACTTGCTAATGCATCTAGTGCAATTGTTATAGGTTTTAATGTACGTCCTACATCTGTGGTTAAACAAGCTGCTGATGCACAAGGTGTTGAAATCAGATTATATAATATCATATATCGTGTTGCTGAAGATATTGAAGCCGCACTTAAGGGAATGCTTAAACCTACATTTGAAGAAATTGTTACAGGTCAAGCTGAAGTTAGAGATACCTTTAAAAATTCTAAAGTTGGAACGATTGCTGGTTGTTACCTAACTGATGGTAACATCAAACGAGATGCTTTGGTTCGCGTACTTAGAGACGGCATCGTTGTTTATGAAGGTAAACTTGCATCACTTAAACGTTTTAAAGATGATGTAAAAGAAGTTAGACAAGGTTTTGAATGTGGTCTATCTATAGAAAATTTTAATGACATCAAGGTAGGAGATATCATAGAAGCTTCACAAATGAAGGAAGTTGAGGTAGAATAATATGTCAGTAACTACTGATCGCTTAGCAAGTCTTATTCAACGTGAACTTGCATCCATTGTTAATTTAACTGTAAAAGATAAAAGCTTTGGTTACATCAATTTAACTGAAGTAAAAGTGACTAAGGATACAAGTTTTGCGACAATTTATTATACGATTTTGAGTGATGAACCAAAAATTATCGAAAAGGCTCATCTTGCAATTGAAGAAAGCAAAATTCTCATTCGTATGGAGCTAGCAAAAAAAATAAAGAATATAAGAAAAATTCCTGATCTAATTTTCAAATATGATGAAGCATTAGCTTATGGAAATCATATCGATCAAATTCTTAAAACAATAAAGTAACCTAGGTTACTTTTTTTGTTATTTAAATGATATAATAAAAATGGGTGAAAGCATGTTTGCAAAGGTCATAATAGATATTAAACACGAAGAAGTTAATCAAACATATGACTATATAGTTCCTGATACCTTTCAGGGTTTTTTAGAACGTGGCATGCGCGTCATGGTACCTTTTGGGCCTCAAATCAGAATGGGATATGTAGTCAAACTAATGGAAATAAGTTTTGAGGCAACCAAAGAAATTCTTGAAGTTTTAGACATCACTCCTGTTGTTAATGAAGAAACTTTTATGATAATTGATGCGATTATGGATTATGCTCCAAATCTATATAGTTCCATATTTTCTACAGTTCTTCCTGTAGGTTTGCAAATGAAATATCACAAGGAAACAATGATTATTGACTCTCAAAAAATACCGAAGGATTTGCTATCTTTTTTTAATAAAAAAGGTATTTGGAGACTAACAAAAAATGATCAGATTTATTACCCTAGATTAAAGAAGTTGTATGACCAAAAAATTATTGATATTAAACAAGTTATTAAACAAAAAGGTGAAACACTATCCGAGATTCAATATCAATATAATTCAAATCATCAATATTCAAAAATGATACACTATCCAACGATTTTAGATGCATACACATTGAAAAATCGTTATAGTAAGAAAGAACTCATTGCATTGGGTATGACTTTGAGCAATCTTAAAACGCTTGAAAAACATCAGGTTTTAATTCCTGAATCCATAGATGTTTATCGTAAATTGACACATCACTTTGAACTAAAAGACAAAAAAGTAGAATTAAATCAAGAACAGAAAGTAGCATATCAAAATATTAAATCAAAATTAAAACAACAAGAAATATTTTTACTAAAAGGTGTCACTGGTTCTGGTAAAACTGAAATTTATATAAAATTAATTGAAGATATCATGAATCAAAATCAAGTTGTAATGATTTTAGTTCCTGAAATTACTTTAATTGCTCCTCTGGCGCAAAGGTTAAAATCAAGATTTGATAATGTTGCTATTTATCACAGTGCTTTAAGTCAAGGTGAAAAATATGATCAATATCAGCTTATATTTCAAAAAAGAGTACAAATTATTTTAGGAACAAGATCTGCTATCTTTTTACCAGTTGAAAATCTTGGTTTAATTATTATTGATGAAGAGCAAGATGCATCCTATATTCAAGATGAAGGCGTCTTTTATGATACGAAACTAATTGCGGAGCTACGTTCTCAATATCACAATATTCCTTTAGTTTTAGGAAGCGCGACTCCAAGTATTGTATCGATGTATCAAGCATTAAATCAAAAGATGCATTTGTTAGAATTAAAGCAAAGATACAACAACTTGAAAATGCCCAAAATTACATTGGTAGATATGAAAGAAGAGTTGAAACAAAAAAACAGTTCTATTTTCTCAAAAGTGTTAATGGATGAGATGAAAAAAAGATTAGCAAAAAATGAACAAATTATTTTGCTTTTCAACAGAAAAGGTTATGCGCCTTTTGTAATGTGTAAACAATGTGGAGATGTTCCCATGTGTCCGCATTGTGATATATCATTAACATATTATAAAGATAAAAACACACTTAAATGCCATTATTGCGGATTTGAAAAACCATATAATTCAACATGTGAAATTTGTCATGAACCTGCTGTTAAAGAAGTTGGAATTGGCATTGAATATGTTGAAAATCAATTACATAAAGCATTACCTGAAGCAAGAGTACTTAGAATGGATGCCAATACAACGAGAAACAAAGGAAAGCATGAAGAGCTATGGAATATCTTTAACAACCATGAGGCTGATATTTTATTAGGAACGCAAATGGTAGCAAAGGGTCTTGATTTCCCTAAGGTTACTTTAGTTGGTGTATTGATGGCTGATCTCTCATTAAAAGTTCCATCATTTCAAGCAAGCGAACAAGCTTATATGCTCTTTACACAAGTCACTGGTAGGTCAGGTAGGTTTTTGCCTGGTGAGGCCATTATACAGGGATATAACTTAGAGCATTACGCAATAAAAAGTATCTTAGATAGCTATGATCTATTCTATAAAGAAGCAATCTATTATAGAAAACTAGGGAATTATCAACCATTCAAAAATACTGCTCAGATTTTAATTGAAGGGGAAAAATATTTAAAAACTTATCAACAAGCATTTTTACTTAGAAAAACTTTGGTAAACTTGAATTATGATGTTTTAGGTCCAACTCCGGCAATTATAAAAAGAATAAGAGATCAATTTAGATTTACTTTAACAATTAAGTCTAAACATCAAATTGATCATTCGGTTTATGATCTAATCGAACAATCCAAAACAAAAGATATCTTTGTTAAATATTATCCAAATTTAGATAAAGTGTAGGTGAAAATATGAAAATAGTATTCATGGGAACACCACAATTTGCTGTTCCTATACTAAAAAAAATTAATGAAGCACACGAAATATTGTTAGTAGTCACACAACCAGATAAACCTGTAGGTCGCAAAAGAATATTTGAGTTCTCACCAGTTAAAGAAGCTGCCACAATATTAGATATTCCTGTTTTTCAACCTGAAAAACTAAAAACAGAATATCAAATTATTTTAGATTTAAAGCCAGATTTGATAGTTACTGCAGCTTATGGACAGATGCTTCCAAGAGCACTTTTAGATGAAATAAAAGCAGTTAATGTTCATGGCTCACTGCTACCGAAATATCGTGGTGGTGCCCCCATTCAGTATGCTTTATTTGATGGCTTAAAGGAAACTGGAATCACAATCATGTATATGGCATATCAGATGGATAGTGGAGATATCATTAAGCAAGAAAAAATAGATATTGATCCTGAAGACAATTATCAATCACTCAGTTATAAATTAAGTATTTTAGGCAGTCAGATGATTTTGGATGTTCTAAAGGATTTCGATAATAAAAAAATTGTTAGTATACCACAGGATATATCTAAAGTCTCTTTTGCGTACACATTGAAGAGAAATGATGAGCATATAGATTTTAATCAAAACTCACAATCAATTCTTAATAGAATCCGTGGATTATCACCAGAACCCGGTGCGTATGCGTATTTAAAAAAACAACTTATCAAATTCTATCGTGCTGAAATTAGTGATATAATAGACAGTGAAGTAATACCAGGGACAGTAATAGAAAATAAGAAAAAATTGATTATTGCAACACTTGATGGTGCAATAGAAATTCTAGAGATTCAAGTTCCTGGAAAAAGACAAATGGCAGTAAATGATTTTCTAAATGGACAAACCATCATTCATAAGGGTGATGTCTTCACAGAAGGGAATGAATAAAATGGCTCATAAAAATGCAAAAAAAATAATATTTACAAGACAAGAAATGTTTGAATTTAATAAAAAGACTTTACTAAAAAGAGGTATCACTATTGAATCGATTGCAGAAATTACTTTTCAACAGCAATCCAAATACACCGATGATATTTCCCGAGCTATTTGTTTGGAATCAGTTGAAAAAATTCTATCGCTTCGTGATGTATTCCATCATGTTCAATTAGCTGCTGAAATCGACCGTTTGGCAGAAGAGGGATTATTTCATGGACCTATTCAAGATATCATTTATGAAGATTTAGGCTTATTTGGAATTGATGAAACCATGGGTTTAGATGTTGCAGGACTTTATGGCACCATTGGTCAAACCAATTTTGGTGATATTGATGTAAATAAACGCGGTATAGTAAAACGTTTAAATGACGCTGGAAAAGAAGATGGCATATGTCATACGTTTATGGATGATATTGTTGGAGCTCTTGCTGCAGCAGCATCAACTAGAGTGGCTCAAGTGATGAATGAAGATTTAGCACATGAAGATTTTGGAGTAAAACGCTTTAGCATTTTTGATCTATAAGATAGGATGATGATTTGTGCCTGAAACCAAAAAACGACACATCTGGAATATAAAAACGCTTGGCAAGAATATTTTTGCTAAGTTTTTTGGTTTTGAACAAGGCGTTGATATTACTGACGATACTGCAGTGTTATATCGAAGAAATGTAGTAATTAAAAACATTATTTTCCTATCTAATATCATGTATTCAATTATTTTATTGATTTTGTCATTGAGTAGTGATGGACAAGTTGCTGACTGGGTTGTTACTGTTATCGCGCTTCCTTTGACGTATGTTATCAATAAACTATTAAAGAAGCTCATCAATATGGATCCGAATGATAAAACAAAACAAATGGTAGCAATGTATGTTGCTGCATTCTATATTTTCTTCTCATCTGTTTTGATTTACGCAAGATTATATCAAAAAGAATATTTTGAAACAGGTGCTTACATCTTAATGTATTATGCTGTTGTTGTTATTTCTATGTATCAGGAAAAGAGATTGTTAAGCAGTAGTTTTCAAGCATTGTTAGCTATTTTAACAGCAATTCATTTAATTTGGACATATAATTTTCATGGCTTAGTAAATGGTCAAACGATTATTGAATTCTTACCAGCATTTATTTCTCTACCTGAATTCAGTGATATTTTACTTAGAACATTGCTCTTTATTCTTTTCTATTTTGTTGTTTATTCTATTGTATCAATGGGTCAGTATATGCAAGAGGAAAGAAAAAAAGAATTGATTAAAAGACGACAAGTTCAAGGCGATTTTTCGCATATTGTTGGTGACCTGTTTTCTGTTGTTTTCTCTAGTTCATATACACTTATGGATAAAAGACATGCTTATCAAGTGCAATTAATGAGTGAGAAATTAGCAAATAATTATGGGCTGCAGCAATCTAAGATAGAAGAGATGAACAATTATGCAATGGTTCATCTACAATATCAAGAAATCAAAATATTATTAAATGATATGAATTCTTATGATGAACAATCTTATGATATGCTTAAGGAGAAAACAGAATTAGGTTCAAAGATAGCGAAAAGAATGCAACTCGCGCAAAAATGCGAAGATATCGCTAGAGCTCATATTGAAGATACAGCAAATGAAAAATTTCTTAAGGAAATGCTTATCATCCAACCTGAAATTGATGCTCAAATCATTTTATTGTCCGATCTCTATATTACGATGAGAGGACCAAAACCATATAAGAGACCTATGGCACACTCTATTGTAATGAAACTTTTTCAAAATGAACTTGCCAATTATTTTGATTATGACTTAAAAGAAAGATTCTTAAAATTTCATGATGAATTTGCAGAAATGTACAATAACTTTTAATTTCTAAATCTTATGTCTTTATGTTGACAATTCATGATAATTCATGTATTCTAAATGAGCAATTAAAAATATAAGTTCCACTTATTCAGAGCTACGGAGGCTAGTGACCTGTGAAGTAGCAGCAACCTATTTAATTAGGTGCTTATCACGAGGGGTACAACCCATCAATAAGGAAAATCCAAAAATAGGCGCTTTTCCTTGGGAAAGCGTATTTTTTTGTAAAAAGGAGAAGATGATGAAAAAATTATTTAGTAGTGAATCTGTAACTGAAGGACATCCAGATAAAGTTGCTGATTTAATCTCAGATTCAATAGTAGACGCATGCTTAGCACAGGATCCAAATTCTAGAGTTGCATGCGAAACAGCAGTAACAACCAATTACGTATTACTATTAGGCGAAATTACGACCAATGCAGTGCTCGATTTCGAAAAAATTATCAAAAAGGCAGTAAATCAAATTGGCTATGATGAGCACGGTTCAGGCTTTAATGCAGATCATCTTAATATCGATGTCAGAATAAAACCACAATCATCTGATATTGCATTAGGTGTCGATGAAAAACATGATAGGGAGCAAGGTGCTGGAGATCAAGGATTTATGTTTGGTTATGCAAACAATGAAACAATTGGACTCATGCCTTTACCTATATTTTTAGCGCATCGTTTAGCAGAAAGATTAGCATTTGTTAGGAAAAATAATATTATCAAAGGTCTTCGGCCTGATGGAAAAACACAAGTGACTGTTGAATATGACGAAAATCATTATCCAATTTCAATTCATACAGTTGTTTTATCTACGCAACATGATGAATCATGGACACTAGATGCACTTAAAAAAGAATTGCATAAGCACGTCTTACACCCTGTATTGTCAGGTTATGATACAAGTAACACGATCTATCAAATTAATCCAACTGGAAGATTTGTTATCGGTGGACCTGATGGAGATGCGGGGCTTACAGGAAGAAAGATTATCGTTGATACTTATGGTGGATATGCTAGACATGGTGGTGGAGCATTTTCAGGTAAGGATCCATCTAAAGTGGACCGTAGTGCGGCCTATATGGCAAGATATATCGCTAAAAATATTGTAGCATCAGGTATTGCAGATGCATGTGAAATTCAAATAGCATATGCAATAGGTATCTCACAACCAGTTAGTATTTATATTGATACATTTGGTACTGAAAAAGTTGCTATTGAAAAAATTTATGAAACAGTAAAAGCCAACTTTGATTTAAGACCTGCCGGTATTATCGAAATGCTTGATTTGAAACGCCCAATTTATGCCAAAACTGCTGCATATGGACACTTCGGAAGAGATGAAGAAGATTTTTCGTGGGAAAAAGTCGATAAGATTGCTTTATTTAGAAAACTATTATAATATAGTTATGGTGATAAAATGAAGAATTTAGAAAAATTCGAAGAAAAAAGACTTGAAATATTAAAGCAATACAGAAAACAGAATAAGACAGCTATATTATTAATTTTACCTGCAATTATTTCTTTAGTACTCGCAATTGTTTTAGATTTACCTTTGTTATTTATATTGACAGCTGTGTTTGGCATCCCAGCAATTATTTTCTTTGGGAAAGCAACAACTTTTTACTCAAGTTATAGAACTTTGATTAAAAATGAACTGATTACAGCTCTGTTGAAAGAAGAATTGGATGATGTAACATATGAACCAAAAGATTATATACCCATCTCTAGAATTACACAAACAGGAATGATAAAAAGACCTGATAGATATACAGCTGAAGATTATATCAAAGGCAGTTATAAGGGTGTTGGTTTTGAAGTTTGTGATATTAATTTTAAAGAAAGAGTTGAAACTAGAGATGCGAAAGGTAATAGAATAATAACTTACCAAACGTATTTCATGGGTCGCTGGTATATTTACACTTTTGAAAGAAACTTTAAAGAAGAGCTTAGAATAGCTGAAGGTCGCGGTTATGGCATGCAGAAAAAAAACCTTATTAAAATCGATACTGAAAGTATGGAATTCAATAAGAAATTTGCAATTTATGCATCGACTCAAGAATATGGATTTTATCATATTACATCAAGCATGATTGAAAAACTTTTAGAATTAGAAAAACTGCATCGCGGCTCAATTCTTTATTATTTTAATGACAATGAGTTACACATTGGTGTCAATGATCGCAAGAATTATATGGAATTATCAATGAAAACACCAATTAATCCTGAATCATTAAAACCATTTATGTCAGATATTGAACTAATCCCTGCAATTATTAATGAATTGCGGTTAGATAGTATTAAATTTAAGAAAACTCTTTAGAAGGGAGAGAAGAAAATTATGTGGTTATATTACGTATTAGCAGTTGTTTTAGTTGTAGTTATTATTATAGGGTGGGTAATTAGTACTGTAAATTCATTTAGAAGAATGCTCGTTAAAATTGATGAATCAGAATCAAGCATTGATATTGCACTAACAAAGCGTTTTGATTTATTAACGAAAATGTTCTCCGCTACTAAAGGTTACATGAAGCATGAAAAAGATACTTTAATTAAGGTCGTCGAAATGAGACAACCTCCACACGGAGCATCAATTCAAGAAAAACAAGAATTTGCAAACGAAGTATCTCGTGGTCTCCAAGCTTTGAATGTTGTCGTTGAACAATATCCAGATCTTAAAGCATCACAAAATGTAGCCAAGCTACAAGATGCTACTGTTGAAGTTGAAGAAAATCTTCAAGCTTCAAGAAGAGTCTACAATTCAAATGTATCATATTACAACCAGAAAGTTGTTGTATTTCCAAGCAATATTATTGCAAATTGGAAGAAGTTTGAAAAACGTGATTTTTTTGAAGCTGATGCAGTTAAAAAAGAAGACGTCAAATTTGATTTTTAATAGAACGCCACTGGCGTTTTATTTTTATTTAATGCTTTAATCAAGCCATTATATATATAAACTTTAGAATACTTATCTATTGGGTAAGTGTTCTTTTATTCTGTAATTATGTTAAAAATCCTTAAACACTGATATCTCTTGTAAAAAGACGCTTATTATAGTAATATAATAAAGAACGCAAAGGATGTGTCTCTATGCTAAAAAGTTGGTTTGATCCAGGTAAAAAAGAATTAAAAGATGCGAAAAAAATAGCAAATATTGTCTTTTCATATGAAAATGAAATGGCTCAATTATCTGATGAGGAATTATCAAGTAAATCGACTATATTTAAAGAAAGATTTAATAATGGAGAAACTTTGGAATCTATAATGCCAGAGGCTTTTGCTGTCGTTAGAGAAGCTTCAAGAAGAGTTACTAAGTTGTTTCCATATTACGTACAGGTTTGTGGTGCTGTTGCTATTTTTCATGGTAACATTGCTGAAATGAGAACCGGTGAAGGTAAAACACTTACAGCAGTTATGCCTGCTTATTTAAGTGCGCTTAATGGTGAAGGTGTGCATATTGTTACGGTAAATGAATATTTGGCAAAGCGTGAAGTCGAAGGTGAAATTGGCGATTTATTCCGATACCTTGGTTTAACTGTTGGGTTGAATGTTAGAGACATTACAAGAGAACAGAAAAAAGCTGCTTATGATTGTGATATATTATATTCGACAAATAGTGAACTTGGATTTGACTATCTACGTGATCATATGGTCTTATTTGCTAAAGATATGGTTGCTCAACGTGGCCTTAATTATGCAATTATCGATGAAGTCGACTCCATTTTAATTGATGAAGCGAGAACACCTTTAATTATTTCAGGTGGTTCAAAAAACAATCATAATTTATATCAAGCTGCAGATAGATTTTCAAAATCAATTCGTGATGAAGATTTTGAAATTGATTTGGAAGCTCATGCAATCGCATTGACTCCCTCAGGTATTCAAAAAGCAGAACAAGTCTTTCAATTAGATAATTTATATGATTTAAAACATGTTACACTTGTTCATCATATTAACAATGCACTTCGTGCAAATCATATTATGGCAAGAGATAAAGAATATGTCGTAGATAATGGCGAAGTATTAATTGTTGACCAGTTTACTGGTCGTATTTTAAGAGGTCGTCAATTTTCTGAAGGTCTTCATCAAGCCTTAGAGGCCAAAGAAGGCGTTCAAGTTAAAAAAGAAACTGTAACAGTTGCTACAGTAACTTACCAGAATTTCTTCAGAATGTATAAAAAACTCTCTGGTATGACTGGTACTGCGAAAACCGAAGAAGAAGAATTTAGAGAAATTTATAATATGGATGTTGTTGAAGTACCAACAAACGCACCAGTTATTAGAAATGATGAACCAGATTTTATCTATGCGAATTTAAAAGATAAATTTAATGCTCTTGTTGATGAAATTGAAGCAAGACATAAAAAAGGCCAACCTTTACTAATTGGTACAATTGCGGTTGAAACTTCTGAAGATTTATCACGTGCCCTAAAGACAAGAAGAATTCCACATGAAGTCTTAAATGCGAAAAACCATGAAAGAGAAGCTGAAATAGTTGCTAAAGCTGGTTTATTAGGCTCTGTAACAATTGCAACCAATATGGCTGGACGTGGGACAGATATTAAACTAGGTGAAGGTGTTGTTGAGCTTGGGGGTCTAGCTGTTTTAGGTAGTGAACGTCATGAGGCTAGACGTATTGATAATCAGTTAAGAGGTCGTAGTGGACGTCAGGGAGATCCTGGATATTCCAGATTCTATTTGTCTGCAGAAGATGAACTGATGTTGAGATTTGGTGGAGAAAGTTTTAAAAACCGTATTGAAATGCTTGAACGTTTAAATTCTACTGGAGAACCATTATCATCTAAACTTTTCTCTAGATTTGTGACTAGTGCTCAAAAACGTATTGAAGGAAATAACTATGATTCTCGTAAGCAAGTTCTTAAATATGATGATGTACTTCGTAAACAAAGAGAAATTATTTATAAAGAAAGACGTGAAGTTCTTGTCTTTGAATCGATTGAAGATGAAGTGAGAAGAACAATAGACAACAGTCTTTCAAAGACAATCAATCAATTTATTCATCAAGTGGGAAAAAATCAAATTAAGATTGATGTTGAAAATATTATTGCACAACTTAATGGAAATGTTTTTTATCCAGATACTTTAATTAAAGAAACGATTGAAAAAATGGATGAAAATGAACTTAAGGAATACATCTTGGATCTTGCACATAAGGAAGTTGATCGTAAAAAAGAAGCAGTTCCACCTGAAATATTTAATGAATTTTTAAAAGTTGTTATGTTAAGAGTTATAGATACTTATTGGATGAGACACATTGATACAATGAGTGAACTTAGACAATCAGTGAGTTTGCAGTCTTATGCACAACAGAATCCATTAGTTATCTATCAACAAGAAGGTTTGAGTAAGTTTAATGAAATGATTGAAAACATTTCAACTGACGTAACAAGATATGCTATTCGTGCACAAATTAATTATAATGTTGAACGTGAGGCAGTTGTGAAAAATACATCGACCAACCAAGGACGTTCTGATGCAAGACCTAGAAAACCAAAAGTGAGAAAAAACCGGGCACAAAGACAAATGCCTTGGCGATAAGGAGGTGGTTTTGTGGAAACATACGAAGTTAATAAAATCCTTACTGGATTTAAGCAAGGCATCGAAGATATGACAAGAGCACTTCAACCCACAAAATTAGAAGAGCAATATAAAGAGCTCAACCTTCAGATGCAACAACCAGATTTTTGGAATGATACAAAACAAGCAAAAAAGTTGACGAAAGAATCTACTGCTATTCGTCAAAAACTTGACAGTTTGAAATCCTTGGAAGCTAAATATAAGAATTTAGTTGATTGGTTTGAAATGAGTGAAGAGGGAACAGCTGAGTGGGCGTTATTAGAAGATGACATTAATGAGCTTCAAAAAGAACTTAAGTCATTTGAATTAGAAACCATCTTAAATGGACCTTATGATAGTAATAATGCTATTATTGAACTTCATCCAGGTGCTGGAGGTACTGAATCCCAAGACTGGTGTGACATGCTTTACAGAATGTATACAAGATATGCACAAAAGAAACAGTATAAGGTAGAAGTCTTAGATTATCAATCTGGAGATGAAGCGGGTATAAAAAGTGTAACAATGCTCGTCAAAGGGCCATATGCATATGGATATCTAAAAGCTGAACGTGGTGTTCATCGTTTAGTTAGAATATCTCCTTTTGACTCAAATGCGAGACGTCATACATCATTTGCTTCATGTGACGTACTACCAGAAATAGATGATGATATCGATATTGATATTAAAGATGAAGATATAAAAATTGATGTATATCGTAGTGGCGGAGCAGGCGGACAATCAGTGAATACAACCGATTCAGCCGTGAGAATCACTCATCTTGAATCAGGGATTGTTGTTACTTGTCAAAATGAACGAAGTCAATTAAAAAATAAAGAAGCAGCAATGAGCGTTTTAAAAGCAAAATTAGTTCAAGAAGAAATAAAAAAACAAGAAAAAACGATAAAAAATATTCAAGGCGAACAAAAAGATATTGCTTGGGGATCCCAAATTAGATCATATGTTTTCCATCCATATCAAATGGTAAAAGATCATAGAACCAACTATGAAGTCGGTCAAGTTGATCTTGTCATGGATGGAGAATTGGATGGATTCATTAATGCTTACCTAAAAGCAGGTGATGTAAATGAATAAAGCTAAGCAACTTGAAATATTAGAAATCACTGCAGGCGTCATTCTATTGTCTCTGGGTTTCTATTTTTTCTTATTGCCATTAAATATGGTTATAGGTGGTGTGATGGGGGTTTCTGTCTTATTGCAAGACTTTATCTCTGTTAGTTTGTTTATGTATATTGCAAATATCATTTTATTAATTGTTGGTCTAATCTTTTTAGGTAAGGTCTTATTTTTCAAAACGATTTATGCAACATTGTTATCTCCAACAATTATTTGGCTTTTGGAATTGACGATTGATAAAAACTTTTTTATGCAGCACTTAACAGAAAGTCCATTACTCCTGGGTGCGTTATTTGGAGGATTACTAATAGGCTTAGGCTTAGGAATTGTCCTGAGAAATAATTCGACAACTGGTGGTATAGATATTATTCAAAATATTATGAATCGATTTTTACATATTCCTTTTTCCTTAGCGATGTATATTACAGATGGTATCGTTATCTTTATTGCAATGCTCGTTGATTTTCAATTAGGACTTTATGCGGTTGGTGCAATGATTATTGGCGGGATGATCGTAGATCGTCTAGCCATTGAAGGCAAATCAGGATATACTGCATTTATCGTTACTGATATTAGTGCAGAAATACAAAAAGAAATTTATCGCCGTCTAGAACGAGGAATGACTAAGGTTAAAGTTATTGGTGGTTTTTCAAACCAAGAAAAAGATATGATTATCTGTACTGTTGATCGTAGACAAATTTATCAATTTAAACATTTGATTAAATCAATAGATCCAAAAGCATTTACGATATTCACAAGAACAAAAGAGGCGCTTGGACAAGGATTCAGTAGGGAGGCAGCCAAATGGGAAGCAGAAAATTAGGAATTATCTTTTTAGCTAGTGTCGTGCTTGCTTTTTTTGCTGGCTATTATATACAGCAAGTTATGCCCACCACACCCACGGGAACAAACCAGGATACTTTTGAACAAATTACAACCCAATTTAAGAATTATTATTATTATGATATTACTGATACTCAGACACAGGATGCATTCATTGCATCCATGGAAGCAACCATTAAAGCTTATGGAGAAGCCAACAATGACCCATATACGCGTCTTTCAGCTAATCCATTAAGTGTATCTCCAACCGGAGATGAATCCTTTGTAGGCATTGGTATTAGTTTTCTTATGGAAGATCTAAATTTACGCGTCACCTATATATATTCAAATGGTGCAGCAATTGGTAAACTTTATCCTAATGATTTAATAGTAGGAGTTATAGTAGATTCTGAATCCATTTATTTTAACACACTCGATTCAGAAACAGAGGTCATGAATTACTTATCAGGAGAACTTGATGATACTAAAAATTTTATTGTCATAGATCCTGATCTAAATGAATATACAGTAGATATCACCTATCAAGAAATCTTGACACCTACAGCATATTCACTTGATATGCCATTTGATGATTTAGCCTATATTAAAATTACTGAATTTTCTGGTTACGTTCCTGATGTAACGATTGGAACAAGTAAAGCCTTTAATGATACATTAAATGTCTTAGAAGCCGATATTTTATCAATAGATAGTGAATCAAAGACATTAATTATTGATTTAAGAGATAATCCCGGAGGAGTTTTAACAGCCTTACATAATTTAAATGATACGACACAAATTCCAGGAATCATTCAACAATTACTGACAAAAAATGTTGAACAGTCTATATTTCAAATGATTCCAAGAACTGGTGAATCAAGAACATTTTTTGGAGGGCTTAATCAAGCTAAAGATTACGAAATTGTTGCTTTAGTAAATGGTCATTCCGCTTCAGCTGCAGAAGTGTTAGCTGCTGCTTTAAATACCTATGGTGGTTATGAATTATACGGACAACCAACCTATGGTAAGGGTGTGTATCAAAACTCAATTAATCTTTTAGATCTTAATAATATTCGCTATGCTCTCGTTTATACTGAGGGGGAATGGTTTTATGATAATGGAAAAAATGTTGCTACTGATCCTTTAGCTGTTAATCTCATTGAACAAAAGGACATTCATGCACTGGATATGCCTGTTTATGGAGGAGAAGTTTTACTTAATCAAGTATCTACTTATCTTTCAAGTTATCAAGCATTTTTCAATTACTATTTTGCCTATTCAAGTTTAAATATGCTTCGAACAGATGGGTATCTTGATAGTGCAACACAGTCTTCCATTACGGATTTTCAAAATGACCAAACAATAACTGTAACAGGTCACCTAGATAGAGAAACAGCAATCGCAATTCAAGAAATCTATATGTATAGAATGTTAGATATCACTTATGATTTTCAACTTCAAGAGTTGATTGATTTACTTGAAAGTTAACATGAAGAAAGTATTAGGAATAACGAAAAAAACTAAATCATATGCTGTTCAATTTGATGAAGATGTTATTTTAATAGAGCCTGAAATCTTTCTTAAATATCATCTAAGACTTCTACAAGAACTAGATAAAAAAACATTTAATTCACTATGCCTAGATAATGATTATGCTCATTATTATAAGTTGGGTATTGCAAAATTAAAAAAGATGTTAACCATCCATGAAATGAGAGAATATTTAATTTCTAAAGGTGCAAAAGAAGCAATTGTAAAACAACTTATCTCGAGATATACTGAAAAGAAATATTTAGATGATTTCGCTTATGCTAAACTCTATACTCAACTCAAACAAAACAGTGAAGGACCAGTGATGATTGCTAATCGACTTCGAGCAAAAGGAATTTCAAAAGATATCATTGATGGCTTTGTTAATGAAATTGATGAAAAAGAAATATTAAATCATCTCATACCAAAAAAGATGTCATCTATAAAAAATAAATCAAAAAAACAGATGATCCAAACATTAAAAGGTTTCTTCGTAAGAAAAGGGTTTAGTCTTGATGCAGTAGAATCAGTTATCAAGAAATCTCTTTCTTCGTATGATGTTAATGAATTAGATTTAATTAAAAAGAATTATGAAAAACTTTTTCAAAAGTATCACGGAAAAATGAAAGATAAAGAACTCAATTATTTTTTGACACAGAAACTATATGCAAAAGGGTTTAAGATAGAAGATATTAAGAAAGTTATCACATAACAAACAAGCTCAAATCATGGTAAAATCATGATAAGAGCTTTTTCTTTTAGAGGTGAATGATGAAACTTTGGAAAAATGGATATTTTCATACATTGGAAAATGAAGCGAATGTTAAAAAGCATATGGCAACACATCTTGGAGTGATTATTGGATTTGATAACGAGATTAAAAATTTATCATTTGATGAAGTTATTGATTTAAATGGTTCACATGTTTATCCAGGGTTTGTAGATGCTCATTTGCATTTAATTGGCTATGGAAGAAAGCTATCAAGACTTAATCTCAAAAATGTTAGAGATAAAAATATAGTTTTAGATACTTTGAGTAATGTTTTTTTAAAAAAACCACTATTTGCTGAGGGTTATTTTGAGTGTGGAATTACTAAAATTGATTTAAATCGAATCAGTACAAATTTTCCAATCATTATTAGACATAACGATTACCATAGTGTCACAGTAAACGATTTTGTTTTAAAACAAATGAAATATCAATCTGAAACAGGCGTTTTAACTGAAGAAATAGCAGAACTAGCGATGGATACTTATCCCAGATATACACATGATGAGCTGAAAGATTTGCTGAAAACATCAATTAAAAGTCTATATAGTTATGGTGTTACTGGAGGTCATAGCGATGATCTTTCCTACTATAATGGATTTACAGATACCCTTGGTGTTTTTGATGAGGTGTTAAAGGATTTGCCTTTTAGAGCACATCTTTTAGTACATCATAATGTCATGGATGAATATCTAAAATCTGATCGCGTTTTCTTAGATCAAACGACCTATCTTCAAATAGGCGGGATTAAAATGTTTTACGATGGTACAGTTTCATCGAAAACAGCTTTAATGCATCATCCTTATCAAAATCAATTATCGCATGGAATAAGAATACATCCTAAAAAAGAATTTGAAGAAATGGTTCAGAAAGCAAGAACAAATAATTTAACTGTTGCGATACACGTTATTGGTGACTTGGGGTTACATGAAGTGATAGAAATTCTTAGGAAATATCCTCCTCAAAAAGGTGCTTACGATAGATTAATCCATACACCATGGATTGATAAAAAAACAATTGAACTGATGCGAAATATGCCTTTATCGATTGATATCCAACCACAATTCTTATCTAGTGACCTGCCTTGGGCTCTTGACTATTTCAGTCAAACACCAGAGTTAGTTTTCCCGTGGAAAACGCTATTGGATAATCAGATTATTCTTGCTGGAAGTAGTGATGCTCCAGTAGAGATACCCAATCCTTTATTAGGAATGTATGCAGCAATTAAAAGAAAACCGGATTTTGTTCATAAACCTTATTATGAACAAGAGGCTTTAAATAGATTTGAAGCCGTAGAACTCTATACAAAGGGTGCTAACTTTTCTACAATGCACCAAAATAGGGGAATGCTAAAAAAAGGATTTATCGCTGATTTTTCCATTTATGAAGATAATTTATTTGAAATGAATATAGAAAAATTCAAACAAGATATATTATATGCGACTGTTATTGATGAAAATATTGTCTATAAAAAAGTAAATAACGACTGATAAGTCGACTCTTTTGACATCCTAACATTGAAATTCTATAATATATATAGTCTTTGTTATTAATTGACTTATTCATCTGATTTAGGAGATTATCATGAAATTAGAATTTTGGTTAGATTATTTAAGCCCACTATGCTATCTACAACACAAAAGTATAGAATCATTATTTAATAACTATGTTTTTAAAGATCTTGAATTGCTTTATAGAAGTTATGAAATGATTCCCTTTTTTCAACCTGAATCTGACTGCTCATTTGATAAAGTGATGAGTAAACATCACGTCATCACAATTGAAGAAGCAAAAAAAATGATTCCAACAATCAATCAATTTATTAAACCAGTACCTGTCTTTGATGCACATCGATTATCCCATCTTGCAAAAAAGGAAAATTGTGCTTTTGAATACAATAAAAATATATTTAAGGCATATTATGAAGAAGGTAAGGATATTAGCAATTATGACATTTTAACCGAAATTGCTACGGATTCAGGAATGAATATTAATCATGTGAAATCTGTTTTAAGTTCAAATCAGTATGCAAATGCTGTTGAATTCAATCGCGAAAATGCCATATTAAAAGGAATATTTGAACTTCCTCACATACGTATTGATGGAAAAATTAGATTAAATGGTTATCATCATGTAAAAGCGATTTTACAACAACTTAACCGTGCAAGTTTGCAATATTCAAAGAATGAACATTGTGAAGGTGAAGACTGTGATAGAAATGAGACTCTTTGAGTCTTTTTTTATTGGTTCGATAGTATTTTATGCTTAATTATGGTATAGTGTTAAAGGTTTTATAAGAATTGAGGAAAAGAATGAATATTTTATTTAATGAATTACCGATTTTAGAAGAAACAAAAAAGGCAATCGAAAATTTGGGTCTAGTGGAAACAACATCAATACAACATCATGCAATTCCAAAAATGCTAGAAGGCAAAGATTTGATAGGCCAGGCTCAAACGGGTACAGGCAAAACATTCGCTTTTGCAATCCCAATATTAGAACAGATCAATGCCAATGAAAAAACCGTTCAAGCATTAGTGATCTGTCCAACAAGAGAGCTAACGCTTCAAGTATACAAGGAGTTTTTAAAACTCATCAAGTTTAATAAGGCTGTAAGAATTACATCAATTTATGGTGGAGAATCATACAACAAACAGTTTAAAGCTCTATCAGAGCACCCACATATTGTGGTTGCTACACCAGGTCGTACAATCGATCATTTGAATAGAGGAACAGTTGATTTTAGCAATCTAAAAATATTGGTTTTAGATGAAGCTGATGAAATGCTCAAAATGGGGTTTCAAGATGATTTAGAAACCTTGTTAAAGGATACACCACGTGATAGACAAACAGCACTTTTTTCTGCAACCATCCCACCATTTATTAAAAAAATTGCACAGAAATATCAGAAGACACCAGTCATTATTCAAATTGAGACACCTACGCTAACAGTCACAAAAACAGATCAAGTTTACTACATGGTTAAAAAATCAGATCGTGATCAGTTATTGATGCGTGTCTTAGATTATTATGATCCGAATTCAGCAATTATCTTTGCAAACAGAAAAGTAGATGTTGATAGTTTAGTCACTTATTTGCAAAAACATAATTATGAAGCTGATGCAATTCATGGAGATTTGAAACAAAGTCAAAGAGACTATGTTATGGGTCGTTTTAGAGCAAAGAAACTAAAGTTTTTGATTGCTACTGATGTTGCTGCAAGAGGTTTAGATATTTCACATGTTGATATGATTATCAATTATGAAATACCTTTTGAAGATGAAATATACGTCCACAGAATCGGAAGAACAGGACGTGCTGGAAAATCAGGAATGTCTGTCTCATTAGTTTATCCAAGCATGAGAGGCAAACTTGCTATGATTGAAAGATATATCAAGACGAAAATTCGTGAAGCTGAAATTCCAACAGAAGCTGATATTATCAAAAAGAGTGAAGAAAGAAACTATAAGAAATTGAAGGATCTAATCACCAAAAATGAAACAAACTATGATTCTGTCATTGAAAAATTACATGAAGATGGATTTGCCGATAATGAAATAATCTATGCACTTCTTAGCAAGCAAATGCTAGAAGCTAAGAGTTATGATCGGATTGATTCACCAGCAAGAAAAAGAAGCGATGATCAAAGATCAAATTCAAGAAGTTCTGACCGTTCAAACTCAAGAAGTAATAGAAGAAGTGATTCAGGAAATGCGAGATCTAGTGGAACTTATAAGTATGCATCCATTAATTTAGGAAAAGAAGATGGCATTCGTCCAGTTACATTACTTGATTATTTTAAGAAGTATGCTGACCTCTATCCAAAGAACGTTGGAGACATCACAGTTAATTCAAATGACACAGAATTTCAAATTCATCCAGCTGCTATCAAACGCCTTGATGAATTGAATGGAAAGTTGTATAATGGAAAGAAAATAAAGTTTGCAATTATTCGACACAAATAATACAAAAAAAATAGAAAATATGTCTAATTCATGTTACAATTAATATGAAATTCATATTTTTTTATTTTATAAAAATAAAGGAGGACCCGATGGCACATCTCTTTGACAAGATTAATAGCAATTTTTTTAGTGTGCTTTCCTCCCCTAATAAAAAAACATACATCGATTGTATTTTTATTATCTACAGAGCAATTGATAGTATCGAAGATGCTTATCAGGGGGATAGAGAATTTATCGTTTCGAGGCTAGTCGATTACTTTGATGATCAACCATCTGATGATTTCATTGATGTAGAAGAAGATGAACCTGCTCGAACAAGTAGACAAAAATCTCTACATGTCATTAATGTTTTGAAAAAGAATGGTTGGCTTGGAGAAGAAGAATTGGGAAATTACAAAACTTCTTTGAATCTATTTGATTATTCAATTCAAATTATTGATATTTTAGAGGGTATTCAAAATAATAGACAAAGCGAGTATACTGGTGAAATATTTACCGTGTATTCTCTTTTGTCTTCTTTTTCAATTGATGAAGGTATTGGAGTTTTAGAGCAAGCCTATCAAAAAACAAATGATATTATCCGCAAATTAAAATCCCTTAAAGCAAATATCTATCGTTACTATTATGACATCACAAAAAAACAATCCAAGCAAGATTTGCAAATATTATTGGAAAAACTATTGATTGAATATAAACAGAACTTCTTTGATTCAGCCTATTATAATCTTAAGACGACAGATAGTTTACCAAGATATAAAAGAGCTATCCTAGAATCAATTTCCAACATAAGAAACAACGAGATCGCAATGGACGAACTTGCTCAGATGGTTCAAAAAGTGAAACGAATTGAAGATTACAATGAAGCATTTCTATATATTGAAGATCGCTTGAGATTTATAACAGATAGTTTCACCGCTTTAGAACATTTGATTTTAGCAATTGATAGAAAAAATGAACAATATATCAGTGCAGCAGCAGCTAAAATTCTCTTCTTTACAAATCAATCAGATGATATTGAAGGTATTTTCAATCGTTTGTTCACAATTGTACTTGGACAAAAGGATTTCGATTACACAACACTATTTTACTTAACTCAAGCACGAAATTTAGATACGAACTCTTTATATAACCAACGACGAATGCGCATAGAAACAATTGCTGAAGAAATATTATTTGATGAAAGTTCAATATCTGATGAATATCGACGTGAAAAAATAAAAGATTTACTCAAAAATAATATTTATGGTAAAAAGGAAATTGATGAACATGTTAAATCACTTTTAGATGGTAATCCATCAATTGAGGCAGCACAGATTAATTTAGAAACTCAGGAAGATTTTATCAAACTGATTCTGATTTTCCTTTATTCAAAATCTGTAGGTATGCATTATGATGTTGTTCCATTGGGTAAGGAATGCAGAAATAATTTTGTTACTTTCCAAAACTTTAGAATCAAAGAGGTAAAAGCATGAATAAAACAACAGCAGCTAAACAATTCAATGATATTTTTATCACATTAAAAGAGGGCGAAAAAACCATCTTTTCTAGAGTTGTCAACAAACTTTACCAAGTGAATTTTATTACCAAGAAAAAGCCAGGAGACACTAATGATTACCGTTTCATTCTCGCATATAAAGAACTTTTCGAAGCTTTCTTTACTTTAACTGATTTCTCGATTGATGTTCATCGCGAAGATGAAGTTGTTCAAATTATTAATGATAATTTCTATAACCATATGCGTTTAAGAAAAACAGAAAGCCTTTTAATTCTCGTCATCAGAATTATTTATCAAAGAAAGAAGGATTTTGTTACTTTAGATGAAAATGTTGAAATCTATTTACATGAAATTCATGCAGAATTGACAAGAATTGGCTATCTAGATCACAAAAGAATAACAAAAGATAAACTTAAACCCGCTTTGAGTTTTCTAAGAAACCATAACATTATTGATTTTATTGATAAGGGATTACATGATGATGCACGTATCAAAATTTATCCAACTATCCTTTATGTAACCAATCTTGACAGTATTAAAGAGGTTGTACAGAAACTAGACGGTTATGTGGAAGGAGGTTCAGACGATAATGAAGAAACTGACGAAGATTAAATTAGTCAATTGGCATTTGTTCTCCAACCAAACTATTGATATCAAAGATAACACTTTGATTTCAGGTGAAAATGGATCTGGTAAATCAACACTTTTAGATGCTATGCAATTCTTATTTGTAGGTGGTAGAAGTGGGTCAAAGTTTAATATTGCGGCTACTGACGATGCAAAGCGAACCTTAGAAGGCTATATTAGAGGAAGAATAGGTGCTGAAAATAAAGAGTTTTTAAGAAATGGAGATGTAATCACCCATCTAGCATTAGAATTTTTTGATGAGCAAAGTAAGAAATTTTCTACGATAGGATGTATTCTTGATTTACCTAAGTCATCAAACTTGAAAGAAAGATTCTATTTACTTGATAATGTATCAATTCATGATAGTTTGTTTCTTGAAAAGAAATACCCAAGAGATTATAAGAGTATGAAAGCATACTTGAAATCACTTGATATCGAATTTTCTCCATATGATTCACAAAAGAAATATCGTGATGCTCTAGCGAGATTTTTCGGCATGGATGCAACCAAATATGCAAAAATACTTCCAAAAGCTCTTGCATTTCGTTCAATCGATCTACAAGCCTTTGTCTTTGAATTCTTATTAGATGATGATCCGATTGATATTCAGTCATTAAAAAATAATGTTGCGCAACTTAAAAAAGTTGAATTACAAATAAAGCGTGATAAAGAAAAACTTGAAAAGCTTGACATGATATCGCAAACTGGTGAAGATATTACAATCAATAAAGAGCAGCAGGGAATAAACGATTTAATCGATCAATTAAATTGGGTTGAAAAAAGAGAATCTTTTATTAAAGAAAATGAAGATAAATTAACTCAAATTGAAAGACGTTTAAGCTATCTTAGAGATGCAAAAGGACAAATTGATGTTCAAATTGAAGAAAATGATCAAGCAATTCTCAATTTAGAACGCTCTAAAAATGATAATGATTTATCAAGAACTTTGAATTCTTATCAAGATGCACTACAAAAGAAATCTAATGAATATGAACAACAAAAGGAAGCTTTAAGAGAAGTTAAACTACAATTACAAAGAGAATTTGACACAATTAAAGAACTCATTAATCTTTTACCAAATGTGACACTGAAAGAATTTGTAAGCTATTACCAAACAAATGAAGATCAAATTTCTTCTGAAGATCTCTCTCATCATTTATCAACACTCAACACAGAAGTCCAATCTTATATGCAAGCTTATAATATTGAAAAAGATAAGCTTGAATCAGAAAAAAGAGAATTATCAGACGAAATTAGAGTATCTCAGCAACGTTTAACGCAATTGAAACGGCATGTGAAAACCTATCCGGCATATGTTGAAAATTTAATACGTTCAATTAATGAAGGATTATCCAACCATTATCAAAAAGAAATAAGAGTTAGACCCTTATGTGAATTAATAGAGGTTAATGATGAGGTATGGAGAAATGCACTTGAAGGATATTTAAACACGCAAAGATTTGATATTATCGTTGATCCAAGTTACTTTAATGACGCACTGGATATATATGAAAAAGTTAAGTATGAACAAAGAATTTATGGTGTTGGTTTAGTTAATACTCAAAAATTAACTGCTTACGAACAAATGCTTCCAGGAACACTCGCAGACAAGATTACATCAGATCATACATATGCAAGATACTATATCAGCATGCTCTTAAACAATACGTACTGTGTAAATGATGTACATGAACTTAAGAACTTTAATCGCTCTATTACGCCAACATGTATGACCTATAATAATCATACTGCACGTCAGATAAATCCTAGAGTGTATGAGATTCCTTTTATTGGAACGCAAGCAACAACGATGCAAACCGAAATGGAATCAAAGCATTTAGTTGAACTTGAAGCTAAGATGGATAAGCTATATGACATCACAGATAAGAATGATAAAATTATGAGATTACTTTCACAAAGTAGAAGTAATCAGCTCATCCACCAAGGACAAACGCGTTATTTTGATTTAATTAAACAAACGAGAAGAGAATATACTCAAATTGAAGAACAAATCAATAGTTTGGGTAAAGACAAGAATCTTGCAAAATTAGATGAACAAATTGAAAAAGCTAGAAATATCCGTAAACAACTAAGATTAGATTCAGAAACCTTTGTTGGTGATATTGCAACACAGCGTGATGAACGGCAACGTATTTTAGATCTAATTGAAGATGTGAAAATTAAGTTGGATGAGTTCAGTGCTAAACAGAAAGAATTGAGCCATAAACACCCTGAAAAACTCAGCTTAGCAAACACGCAATTTTATGCGCTTAAATCTAAATTTAAACAAGATCATGATAAGATTACATCTTACTTGGCACAATCTAATATTTCTTTAAATACACAGATTATTAAAGCTGGAGCAGATTTAATCAATCAAATGAAAAATTATATCGATCTTTTCCATTTTGGTGCCGCACCATCAACGGATCAGCTTGTCTATTTTGAGCAAGAAGCTCAAAAGATTAGAAATAATAATTTAGTAAGATACGAACAAGAAGCAACTGAACTTCGCAGAAGCTCTGAAATTGGATTTAAAGAAGAATTTGTTGGTAAATTAAGAGCGAGCATTGAAAACGCACAACAACAAATTGCAGAACTTAATGTGGCATTAAATGGTAAAACTTTTGGTACTGATAGTTATCAACTTATTTATAAGGCAAGTGATAATCCTGATTACAAACTTTATTACCATATCATCATGGGTAATGAAGCAATTGTGAAACATACATTATTTACTGAAGGATTATCAAAGCGAAATGAAACAATTCTTATGGAATTATTCGAAAAAATAGCCTCAAATGATCCCGAATATGATATCCTCACTTATAAATATCTAGACTATAGAAATTACATGGCTTATGATATTGAAGTAACTAATCAAAACGGAAATAAATCATATTTTTCTAAGGTATCAAAAGAAAAGAGTGGTGGAGAAACCCAAGTACCATTCTACATCGTCATTGCTGCATCCTTCCAACAACTGTTAACTAAGAATCGCCGTGTCGATTCAGGTTGTATTGTCTTATTTGATGAAGCATTTAATAATATGGATGAAAGTCGTATTGATGCAATGATGAAATTCTATAATAGTTTGAGCATTCAACTTCTAATTGCTGTACCACCTCAACGTGTATCTAATATTATTAATTATGTAAATACATCTTTAGTCATAGTAAAGGAAAACGACTATGCAATTGTTGAAACATTTAAAGATGAAAGAATGATTAGATTATAAATAAAGACGGTCCTATTGGGCCCTCTTATGCAATAAGAAAGGTGAATATATGAAAAAAATTAAATTAAGCGATTTAAAGGAATTACAACAAAATTATGAAAATAAACCTGTTCAACAAGCCTTAAAACGTGTCTTGATGAAAAATGACTTAGCTAATCTTTTTGATAAGCAAGAACAGAAACCTTTAACACAGTTTCGCTTTTCTAATGAGATTAAAACTTTGCCTGTAGCAAACCAAAAACAAAGTGGTAGATGTTGGATTTTTGCAGGTCTAAATGTACTAAGGGAGATCATTGCAAAAAAATATAATATCAAAGAATTTGAACTATCTCAAAACTATACAGCGTTTTATGATAAGTTTGAAAAGATAAACTATTTCATAGAAGCAATGGATGATTTTTTAGATGCTGATCAAGATGATAGAACACTACAACATCTCTTAAAGACTGGTATTCAAGATGGTGGTCAATGGGATATGTTTGTGAGTTTAATCGAAAAATATGGTATTGTTCCTAAGGATGCTATGGAAGAATCTACATCGTCTAGTAGTACGAAATTTATGAATCAGATCATTAATTTGAAACTTAGACAATATGCAGCCAATGCAAGACATCTATTTACTGATGGAAAGAAGAGTGAAATAGCTTCACTTAAGGCTCAAGCATTAGATGAATTCTATACTTTCTTATCAACTAATTTTGGAACACCTCCTAATAGATTTAATTTTGAATACACATCCAAAGAAGATTATAAAATCATTAAAAACTTGACACCTCAAGCATTCTATTTTGAACATGTAGGAGATATCTTAAAAAATTATGTTTCTATTATTAATTCACCTACAAAAGACAAACCTTTTTTGAAAACATACACTGTTTCTTATTTAGGTAACGTTGTTGGTGGAAGAGATATCAAATATTTAAATCTTGAAATGCAAGATCTTAAAGCACTTGTGTTAAAGCAATTATTGGATAATGAAGTTGTGTGGTTTGGTTCTGATGTAGCTCGATATGGAGACCGGAAACTTGGCGTTTGGGATGATCAATCTTATGATATGGATCAAATGCTTGAAATGAGTTTAGTATTATCTAAAGAAGATCAACTTGACTATCGTCAAAGTGCAATGGGTCATGCAATGATAATTACAGCAGTTAATTTAGATAAAGGAACACCAAATCGTTGGAAAATTGAAAATAGCTGGGGCGATGCAACTGGAAATAAAGGCTATTACTTAGCTTCAGATACTTGGTTTGATCAATTTGTCTACCAAGCTGTAATTCATGAAAAATATTTGTCAGAAGAACAAATAAAAGCATGGAAAAAGGAACCTAAAGTCTTAAAACCTTGGGATCCAATGGGCGCACTTGCAAAATGATGAAATTAAGAGCTTCGGCTCTTTTTTTTATGGTTTGTTTTTGATATAATAAATAGACCGGGACGTGGCGTAGCTTGGTAGCGCGCTTGGCTGGGGGCCAAGAGGTCGCAAGTTCAAATCTTGTCGTCCCGACCATTAAAAAAAGCGAGAATATCGCTTTTTATTTTAGGTATTTAAAATAGGTTGTGGTGTTGTATAGGCTTTAAAAAGGATTGTGGTGTATTCAATCTTTTAAAAAGGCCTTTTTTATGCATTAAAAAGAAGACCACAGATATGATAAGATTAAGTATC
>Ga0268279_1000300_pt1 | contig 33285 bp, 34 predicted proteins | sample saktaG_6_FD_190142 | JGI IMG/M metagenome (GOLD analysis project Ga0268279, IMG submission 190142) | Saline water microbial communities from Sakinaw Lake, British Columbia, Canada - sak_2010_1_5_80m | ecosystem: Environmental > Aquatic > Non-marine Saline and Alkaline > Saline ...
AAAAGATAATAAGAATTTTTCTTAAGTCAAACTCCAGTATTTCTTAAGTCAAACTCCAGTATTTCTTAAGTCAAACTCCAGTATTTCTTAAGTCAAACTCCAGTATTTCTTAAGTCAAACTCCAGTATTTCTTAAGTCAAACTCCAGTAATCCTTAATATAAATTTAGATCGGTTTTGTTATTTTTTTTATAGAGGTTTCTTTAAACTATTATTAACTTCTTTACTTATTTAAAAACCCCTTTATTTATTTTAATGATGTGCCGGAGAAGCAATAATAATAAGGTTTTTTCCTTAGTGTCCGATGTTCGGACACTCTCTTTTATATCCAGTATTTTTATTATTTATTTAGAATATTTAATACTTGATGAATGGCGTCTGTTATTTCAGACTGTTCTACCTCAGATTTTCTAAATTTTATTTTTAAAATAAACTCTCTTCCAGGAGATTCAAATTTATATTCATAGTATTTAGGTCTTCCTTTTTTGTCTTTAGATTTTTTGAGTTTCATTTTTGCTTCTCGAACCGTTAATTTTCCTTCCCTTGTTTGTCTGTAGAATTCCCTTATATTTTTTTCATCACTTTGCCGGAGAAGCAACAATAATAAGGATTTTGGCACTGTGTCCGATGTTCGGACACTCTCTTTTATATCCTGAGGAAGTTTAAGTAAAGAAAGCATTTCATTCACATAACTTTTAGGAAGTCCTAATTCTCTTGAGGCCTCTCTTTGAGAATAGTTTGGGTTGTCCATTCTTTTTCTACTGATCAAGGCTTGGATTGAATCTGCTTCTTCAAGTGGTGGAAGGTCCTGCCTTTGGATGTTTTCAATTAACTGATGAATAAGCCGGGTGTTACTATCAATATTTTTAATAATACAGGGCAATTCTTGAAGGTCGGATAATTTAGCCGCTTTATATCTGCGCTCGCCACTGATTATTTTAAAGCAATCTTCAGCTTCTATATATTCAACGGTAATTGGCTGTAGGAGTCCATGTTTTTTAATGGATTCTGCTAATTCATTTAATCTTTTCTGATTTAAACTTTTCCTTGGTTGTTCGGGATCTAATTTTATTCTGGATATTTCAATAATTCTGGCGCCGGAAAGACCCTTTGTTCCTTCTCTAATACCCTTTTTCTCTTTTGTGATAATTTCTTCTTCCTGGATTGGAAGGGAATCAAAAGTATCTTTGGCGAATTTTCTTAAAATAACTTCCTTTTTTTTAGTCATGATTTATAAACTCCTGAGCTAATTTTCGATAGGTTTCTGCTTGTTCTGAAGAAGGTAAATAATAAGTAATCGGTTTTTTTATAGTAGTTGCCTCAGCATATTTAACACTGTTCGTTATCTCTATTTTAAATACCTTATCTTTAAAACCCTCTAAAACAGTGTCGTGGTAAACCTCTTCCAGCTTCCTTCTTCCGACAAACTTATTTATAATATAGCCCATTATTTCGAGCTTGGGATTTGCCCTTTTCCTTATCTTGGTTATAGCACCTCTTAAATAAGCTGTCCCTTTAACGGCCCATTCCTGACACTCTAAAGGTATAATAACCTCATCTGCGGCCACCAGGCCAATTCTAGTGGCCAGGCCTAAACTTGGAGGACAGTCAATGAGTATATAATTATAGAATTCTTTTAAGCCTTTTAATTTATCAGCTAAAAAATACTGGGCATCCGGCTCTCCGGCCAGTTGCAAATCTATTTTACTTAACTCTATATTGGAAGGGACAATGTCTATGTTTTGAAAAGAGGTTTTTTGGATAACCTTGGCAATATCAAGGTCATTATCTAAAAAGAGGTCGGCAACGGTAAATTTAAGATCGTAGATATCTTCTAAAAATGAAGAGGAAAGATTTCCCTGCTGGTCCAAGTCTATAAGGAGAATCTTTTTGTTCTTTTCAGCCAAGGCTCCGGAGAGATTAAAAGTGATGTTGGTCTTTCCCACTCCTCCCTTTTGATTGGTAACGGCAATAACTTTAGGTCTTTTAATTTTCTGGGTATTTCCCTTATTCATGGTTATATTTTATCTTAACCCTGTTAAGTGAGTATCTACTAAGCAGGGTTAATCCTTTTTAAATTTTAGATGGAGTACCGGCTTAAGAATTATTTAGACTTTCCATTGCTTTTTGATAGGCAATCTTATGCTTAAAGCCCTGCTTCAAAAATTTCCATATTATCTGGATTTTGCGAAAGTCTTCTTCTGTATATTCTCTCATCTCTAAATCGCCCCTGGTTATTTTTTTGGGATTAATATAACCTTTTTGTTCCAGGTAATAAAGTTTGTGTCTGGGAATATTTATTTTTTTCAGAACATCTGAGGTTTGCATTTCTTTCACCTATAAGAATATAGATTTATTTTTCTACAGTTTAACTTAAAAAAAATGATGTGTCAAATATAAAATTAAAAATTAAATAAGAAATTTTATTTAGAGTTGTTTATAAATTAAGTAAATGCCTAAGCTTTGTCCATAAAGGCAATAGTAAAGCAATTGTAGAAATTAAACTTTCAACGTGCGTTAATACAGCTTTAATAATTGAGTTTTGCCTCTTTTCCTTATTCAACAAAGATTGTTTGGTTAGAAATGAAATTAGTTCAATGATTTGATTTTTTGTATCATTATTAAGTTTAGTCTCAGAAATAACTGCTTCAGTAAATTCCTTCACTGCTTTTGTAAGTTCTTCATTCCCGGAATTCTTAATTTTGCTCATTGTAATATCAATTTGTTTTACCTCCGCAGTATTAATGGCCCCAATAACGCTTCTATCTACATTAATATTATTAAATATTAATGTGCTATTTGTTATACTTACGTTTTTTTTATTATCTTTCTCTTTAGGCATCATTTTTAAGCATAAATTTGCAGAGTATTCAGCAATATTATATACAGAACCAGCATATATAGAACCAACATCATTATTGTTCTTCTTATCACGCATTGTGCCACAGAATTTAAATTCAAAGCTATTATCAAACAGATTTTTAATTCCTTTATACCAACGTATTTCTGGGTCATTTTCATTAATAATCTCTTTGTAATTTTTAACTTGGTCCACTTCCAAAAGTTTTTCACCCGCAATACAAGCTAATTGTTTAAAACGTTGTGTAACTGTTTTATGCATACCTCCTGCGATACGCCAATATTCACCTGAATCTCCCCATTGAACGTCAATTCTTGAAGACTGAAGAGCATCTTTTAGTTTAAAGAATTCTTCTTCCAGTTCTTTCCAACTTAACATAAAACCACCTTAAATTTAGACATCATATGCCAGTCGCTTAATTACCACTTATTTAAAAATTCTCTGATGGTATCTTCCGGAGATAGATTGAGATAAGTTTCAGTAGTGGCCAATATTTTAAAATATTGAAACCCTTTAACCCTTTTTCGTTCCTTTAGCCACAAAATCAATTTTTAAAACTGCCCCGCAAGCTTCTGCTATTTTATTTAAAAGAGGCATGCTATAACTTTTATAATCAGAATTTTCATAGCGCGAGATCGCTGATTTGGTAGTATGTGTTCGTTTGGCCAAAGCATCTTGCGTTAAATTTGCTCGATGACGGATTCCGGCAATTTGTTCTCCAATACAAATATTTTGGTATTCCTCATCGAATTTCTCGCGAAATTCTTTATTTTCCATTAATTTATCCATATAAGTTTTAGTTTTTTTCATAATAAATTCCCTCTTTTAATCTATTAGTGTAAGCATTTTTTACATTCTTGGCTTTCCCTAGATCTCTTTTACTTACTTTCTGTGATTTCTTTCTATAAGCATTAGTAATAATTATTTTTTTCCCTTCATAGAAGAAGCTAAAGAATCGATGATCTAAGGGTTTAAACTCAAATATATTTTCTTTTGAGTCCACTTTCCTAAATTTTGTTTTATTAAAGAGTATGCCATGATCTGCAATATATTTTACCAGGGCGGCTAGCTTAACTTGTACCTCCAAAGATTCTTTCTCTAAGTATTCTTTGGCCGGCATTTCCCCGGTTTCAGTGAAATAAAATTCTACCTGGAACTTTTCTCCCTGGTAGAAAATATAATCTTCTTTTTTGGGCAATGGCATAAAACTCCTTCAACATAAAGTTAGCATATGTGCTAACACATGTCAACAAAAATATTATTGTGAAAATCTATTTTAATTTATTATATCCTGATATTTTTCTTTAAATTTATTATTATGATCTTTGTTAAAAAATGGCAGACCAATTAAGCTATATTTTTTATTTTCAGCTTTTAATAGTTTGGTTTTTCCGTATTTTTCTGAAATTTGCTCTAAAAAATCTTCTTTCCAACCTTCTTTCCCTGACTTAAAAGTACCATCATCCCCGAGATATTCATTTCCTTTTGGTTCAATAAAAATCTGATAATATAAATTACCTTTTTTGCCTTTCAAAAATAGTAAAAAGTCCGGCTCAAATCCGCGACCTTGCTTAAAGTCATAGATTTTATACACTTCCTCGTTTCGGAGTAAATATACCTCGTCATATTTCTCTTCCAAATTCCCGATTATTTTCTTCATAAATTCCATCAATTCTCTTTCTTCACTTGTTCCATTGAAACTGTTTAATACATACCACTTATGTCGTTTTAATTCAGTTTCTAAGTTTTTACTTTCTTGATCGATAAGCACACTTTTTTCTTTTATATCTCCAAATAAATCTTCAAAAGAAAAAGGCGAAAAATTTTCAGTTCCCAGATATGGATTGGCAATTTCTTTGAGCTTTCTCGTAAAAGCATCAAAAAAATCCAATAACAATTCTAGTTTTATATCATTGCTTATATCGCTTAAATCGGTTTTATCTTTTGAAGTGATTATATCGATCTTAAAGTTGCCAATAAAATTATCTCCCATTATTTCGCCAACACTATTTATGCTTAACTCGTTCTGTAAATTATCAAAACGTAAAAGTGATAAATCTTTTGTTGCTTTTTTATTGATAGCTTTTGCAATAATATGTTTTTCAAAATCTTTTAATTTTTTACTGATTGTTTTGCTTTCTTTTACGGTGCTTTCTGCCAAAACTTCATCTTTTTCTTTGTCTAAAACGACTTGCTGTTCTTTCATTGCAAATTCTTTCGTTTTGTATTCAAAAACAAAATCCTTTTCAAGCTCCGAGAGTGTTTGTTTCCTTCTTTCCGGATTATCTATCTTTTCGTTCTTCCAAACCCTAATCTCTTTAAAAAAATCACTTTGTTTAAAATCATCTTTAAGTGCAAACTTTTTTATCTCGCGATTATCTTGAATAAATCCCTTATTTTTAAGTTCACGTTTTAATTCATCAAGATAGCGATAATCATCATCGCTGTGATAATAAAACTCTTCCAGCACTCTAAGCGGATTTTCCAGGCTATTATCAAATTTTCTCTTATTTTTTTCATATTCATTATAGGTAAATGGATAATAGCGCACACCCCGTCCGATAAGTTGTATTTCTTGTACGGTGGCTTGCCCTGCGGCTCTCTGCCCGTTTTGATGCTTTTCGTCACGTCCTTCATAAAGACGAACTATGTCAAAAAGGTTTAAAACATCCCATCCTTCCGTCAATCGTTTAACCGTAAAGATTGCGCGGATATGGTTATTTTTATCTTCTAAACTATTAAGCAATTGTTCCTGTTCCTCTGTTGTCTTTTCTTTGGTGGTTGCCTTGTTATCTTTTGAGTTAGTTATAATGCAATTTCTTTCGCTAAACTCATCTTTTACATAGTTCACAATCTCTCTAATACCAATTTTTTCATCTTTAATATACCGGAGCATTTGCTTAACACGGCTTTTACCTTGTTCGTAAACTTTAAATAAACTTGATTGATCTTGTTTGATATTCCTTTCAATATTTTTAAGAAAATCAAAATCGGCCGATTTTAATTCGGTAATGAGCGATAAAAATTCTTCATAATCCTTTTTTGATTCTTCAATAAGTTTACTTCTAAAAAGCATTACCGGTTTAAAATTAGAAATATTGTTTTTGAGTGCAATTTGGTGGCGATACCAATTGAAAAGTAAAGCGAGTAAAATTTTATCTTTCTTTATTAGTGATGTAGAAACGAGATTTATTTCTTTGGTATAGCCAGCTTTTAGAAAATCTACAAGTTCAAATTTGTATATTGTTTTTGTTCTATACTTTTCTATAACATCCGCATTTTTTGGTATGGTTGCTGTAAATTCTAATAATACATTTTTGTTTTCTGTTTCTTGTTCACTCTTGCCTTTTTTTAAGATTTTATTAAGCACCGTATTTTCCCAGCTTTTTTCAATATCTTTTTCGCTAGCGTTTTCTTTTAATTCCAACGGAAAATCCATTTCTATTTGTCCATTTCTTATTGTTGAGGCATTGAGATGGTGCGCTTCATCACCAATCATCACTAAATCCTTTTTCTGTAGATCTTCGAGCGTAACCGAATTTTCTCTTGCTAAATAAACCGCATTATGAAGTTTATGAATTGAAGTAAATTTAATTTGTATATCATCTATATTATCGAAAGTCTCCACCTTTCGAATATTTATTATTTTATCGTCAATCACAATATTTTGGCGAAAAAGGTACTTAGTGTGGTTTTTATTGATAAAATTATTTTCGGTTTTATCAACGATATTGTTTTGATTGACGAAGAAAATAAAATACCGGTAGCCTTTTTTATAATAATACAAAATTAAAGCCGCCATGAGCATGGTTTTCCCGGTACCGGTAGCCATGTTGAACATAAGGTGATTCGGTTCAACTGAATTTTCTTTGTTTCTTAATTCCTCATTTGTTAAAAAAAGCTCAAGTGCTTTTTCCTGCCAGGTCCATAAAGTATATTTCAAGTTCTCTAAAATATAAGAGGGGATCTTTGGTTTTATTACTCCATATTCATAGGCTTTTTCTCGAACGACAGAATAAAGAAAAGGTTGATCGGTTGAGTAGTTCATTTTGCTAAATAAAACTCCTCACTTAATTTAATATCTTTTTCTGAAAGATTATATTTTTTATCTGCTCTCTCGCTAAAATTCACATACATCTGGTTCATATCCAGCATTTCCACGAAAAGATTCTTTTGCTCATCTAAGTTAAGTTTTTTAAACCCTTCTTCTTTTAATATTTTTTCCTTAAATTCTTTTGTTTTAACATTGTAATTTAGAAAATATCGTTCATAAAGCTCATCAAACAGCTTTTCCAATTCAGTTAAACTTTTTGCCTTCAAAATCTTTTCTTTTGCTTCCTCGTTCCACTTGGCAAGTTCAAGGTAAACAAAATCACCGCCACCTTGCCAGCCAACAGACTTTGAAATACCGGACTGATCACCATTAATAACATTCTTAAGCCTTACTTCAGAATCATTATTTTCATAATTTAATTGTTCAATTCCGATATACTGTATTTTAAGTTTATGAGCAACAGCACATGTCGTTCCACTTCCAAGAAAAAAATCGACAATAATATCGTCGTTTTTAGCTCCAACAATTTCAATTATTTGCTTTAATAACTTTTCGGGCTTTTTACCATTCTTAAGACGAACACCACCCTCGCGTGCTATTCCTGCCCATGAAATATGGTTCCAATAATTTGTAAGTAATTCTACAACCTTTAATTCTCCATCAATTTCTTTTATTTTATTCGAATAAAAAGCAAGTGCGCCTCCGTTAATTAAATATGTGTACGAACCGTCTCGTTTTTTGTATGGGATAATTTCATCTCTATTTTTTCTTGAAGATTCTTGTAACTCCTTAACTTTTTTTGATGGTTTATGAAGGTCTCGTATACTCACAACATTTTCCGGGTTCGAAAATGCAAAATCTGATATCAATCTTGACAAAACCAAATCAGCAATATTTCCATATTTTTCTTTCATTTCACTTCCGCTTTTATAGCCGCTTTCTTTTATAACTTTTTCTTTAAGCGATACTAATTTCCATTTTTCAATTTTTTCTGACCTTTCCAAGTATAGATTGTAGTTTTTATGATAACTAGCTTCTACATAATTTTTTTGAAATGCAAATTTATTTTTATTTTTTGTATAAAAAAGAATAAATTCTGTTACATCAATAGGACCAGGATTAACTGCCTTAAAACCAGATGCAGCTGAAACCTTTAGGGAAATAATTTGAACTTTATTCTCAAGACCAAAAACTTCATCCATAAGTATATTAAGATATGCTAATTCATGATGATCTATTTGTACAAAGATAGCTCCATCGGGAGATAATAACTCATATGCTATTTTGAGCCTGTTTTTTATAAATGTAAGCCAAGTAGAGTGATTGAAATTATCATTATAACCAAAATCATCTTTGCCAATATTATACGGTGGATCAATGTAAATTAGTTTCACTTTGCCCGCAAACTGCTCTTTTAAGCTATGCAGGGTAAGTAAATTATTACCCTTAATAATCAAGTTTTCCCGTATAGTACCATCTTTATCTCTTTTGAGTTCTTTAATTCTTTCCTCTCCTTTAGCGGTGTATCTTTTCCAATTTACCAATGCTTTTGGATCAAAAAGCCGGTCAATTTCATCCTTTGCCAAAACCTCATTAAAAAAGATTTCATTTCTTTTTTGATCTTCTTTGGTCATCCCGCCTTCCAGCACGCAGTCTTTGAAAGGCCAATCTAAAACAACCTCATCTCGTTCGGAAAGAAGTTTATTACCAACCTTCAAGCCGATTTTGTTTTGGTATTGTGTGTAGGAATTATCCAGCTTATTCTCATCAATAAAAAACTTCAGCTCATTTTGCTTAAAAACAAAAACATCTTTAACTTTTATAAAAAACTTTTCTTTCGTTTCTTTGTCACTAAGCAATAATTCAATAAGTTTTTCGTCCAATTTATCAATCAAGTCTTTCAAAAGAGTTTCGTTGAGTTCCTTTTTTTCTTCATCCCAAAGGCGAGAGTCTTTTTTCAGCAGGTCGTATAGTTTAATTTTAAAATTAGTTTTCATATCATTTAACTCCAATAATTAATTTATTGTTATTCAATACAACTTGACAATTTGACAATTTGGGAAATTTGTTATATTATAAAAATGGTTTTTAAACGTTCCACCCTGCTGATAAGAGACCCTGGTCTCTTCTAAGGATAGGTAGGGTGGTCATTTTTTTTTATAGAGTATTAATAGTAAATGTTTTCCCCAATTCCAAAAACATCAAATTCGCTTCTTATCTTATTTTGGATCGCACTATAAGGCCTCATTTCTCCGTCTGTCCATTTTTTATGAATAGCCCAACTACAATAATCTGCAATTTGCGTATTTTTATCTGATCTACATTCGTGAAAATAAAGAAAAAAAGGTTTCTGGAATTCTTGCTTTAAGTATTTTTTTATTATCATTTTTATTAGGGCTTGTTTGTTTTTATCAAAAATAGAACTTAAAATTACAACTACTAAATCGATATTTTCAGAGCTCTCATATCTTTCGAAAATATACTTAAGTAAAGTACGCAATGCTATGATGTAAAGTTTGTAGCCCTTTTCTTTTTTCGACATTTTCTTTTTTTCTGGAATATATAAAGAAGGATTTGCTTTATTTTTTTGAACTATCACCGAATCTATTTCTATATCTTCTAAATTTTCTATAAAGTTATAAATTATATTTCTTACAAATTGCTCATCCTCTGAAGCATGAAAATATTCAGTATTATTTCCATTTTCCATTAAATTATATTTTATTTTTTCTAACCCCTCTTTCCCCAAAGGATCCAAAGTACTAATAGCAGAAATAGAAAAATATTTAGTTCCGTTTGGAGAGAAATCAAAATTGCCCGATTCGTCAATAAATACGAAAAGTGTTCTCATAAACAACCTGCCAATATTTTTTGTTTAATTTTTATTAAGTGAAAATCTTGGTTTATTGGGATTTTGTTCTTCCCAGTATCATTTTAATTACCACTTATTCAAAAACTCTCTAATAGCGTCTTCCGGAGATAGATTAAGATAAATTTCAGTAGTCGCCAATCTATCATGGCCCAAAAGAGACTGGAGGGCTCTAGTAGAAATTCCTTTTTTAATACAATTTACTGCAAAAGTATGTCTTAAAACGTGGGGACTAACTTTCTTTGCAACCCCTGCTTTATCAGCTACATTCTTTACTGTTCTCTCGATTGTCCTTTTGCTCATTCCGATATTGTTATTTTCGGCAAAATGATACTCAACCAATCTTCTAACACGATCAGTCATGGGGATTATTCTTCTTTTTGTTTTTTTGCCGTAAGGACCGCCCTTGCCGTAGATAACCAGTCTTTTTTCCTGCCATTGAACGTTTTCTTTTTTAAGATCAGCAAATTCTGACAACCTTAAGCCTGTATCGAGCATGGTCCATATAACAAATTTTTCCCGGAAAGTATCACAGGAATTAGTTAATTTATCCACTTCATCATTATTTAATGGTTCTCTTTTGTATTGGTATGGCATAATTTTCTCCTAGCGTCTCGCTTGTTTGCGAAATGCCGTAGGTATTTGAGTGAGCGAAGTGACCTTCAAACAAGCTGTTATTCACAGTGTGCTCGAATTGTTTATTTATGGTTTATGAAATCAATCAATTTTACGAATTATCTTCACAGGAGGCACCATTAAATATTCCCAAACTGGATTACTTTCACCCGGTATTCCTTTCCAGTATAGGTGTGCATTATAAGACAATTTCAACAATGAACCCTGCAAGGTCAATAGGCGCATGTCTGCTTTAAATGCAACATTTGATTCAACTTCCCAGATTAAACTATCTGATGTTCTATGTTTATTTCTAAAATTCACTGCTTGGTCAATGTTTTCAGATGCAAAAAAAGATTGAAAACGTGAAGGGCGAGAAGGGAAATAACTTTTACGAACATACTCAAAAAGGAGTTCGATAACTTCATTCACACCCTTAGCAGGCGTTTGCCCTCTAAGTATATAGCACTCACCATGACTTGTAACTCCATCAGGAAACAAAGAATCAATGTGAACTTGTAGCTCAAGAGGGTTAACATCAGTATATTTAACTAAATTAATTATTTGTTCTTCTTCTAAAGTTTTATTACGATCAACAGTAAAACAACGATACATTGTATTTCCTTAATTATTTTGTATTTAATAAAAACATTATGTGTATGGCGCATAATGTTCCGGACATATCTGAATTTCCCCAAAGAGAAATTTGGGCGAAACACCAAAGGGGCAATCCGAATACACTCTGTTATCTGAATTGAGCCACATCAAAATGTACTAAGATTATTTTTTCTACGATAATAATTGAAAATCTCTAAATCTTCTTTAGAGATTCCTTCTATTTCAATTTTCCATGCAATGGGATTATCCTCAGGCAAGTTAAGAAAAGAGCTTTCTTTAGCAACACAATCTAAAATTTTAACAATATCTGGCCTTGAATCAATATCTTTGGGATGTTGGACTCTTGAATCATAACTTATAGGCAGTAACTCCCATTCGGAATTAAAGGATAATCCATTAAAAGCATTAATTAAGGTGTTTTCAATAATATCAAAATCAGTCCAGGAAATTCCCTGTAGATTTAATTGATTTTTAACATATGATTCATCAACGTGTGCTAAGGCTTTATTTCTAAGATTTCTAACTTTCTCATCGATAACATTTAATTTTTTGTTAAAATCGATTTCTTTTAAGTGTGAATAAAATTGTATTAAATAATTCTTTTCAATATTTTTACTTATTTCTTTTTTAAATTTTTTCATTGTGTAAGCATCTGTTGATGTATCATTCGACAATTTGAATGCCGAGATTAAACACATTTCTAAAAAAGTATTAGCAACCGCATTAAAGAATATATCTCCATCAGTATCTCCAAACAAATGAAATGGAAAATCACGTATTTTTCGAGTATATATTTGTTAGTACGAAATTTCTTTAACTCCCATGCAAAAAAGCTCATAGTATCCGTATATTTGTTAAGAAAACTATTTAGCAAACATAATTTTTCATCGATTGGAAATGTTTTCATAATTTTACTTTCAGATTAAGCAAAAATTTGGCGTATTTTGTATAACTTGAAATTGTTTATATTTGAATTCGGATTCTTCGTTTCAGTTTATACTTTTAATAGATTTTGTCAACATTTAATAAAGAATACGTCAAAATGTCGTAAATATGTAATCTGAAATGTATATGAAATAAGGATTTTATTTTTGGCAGAAGGAGTAAATGACGTGCTTTTACACAGAAGACGACAAGAAGGTAGTAGTATGCTTTTCAAGTGAGTTATAATAATTTTACACTTTAGATTTGAAGGATTTATTTAGTATTCTGGTAAGTATATAGATAGAACAAGAGTATTCAAGATAGAATGGGAGATAATCAGAGCAAAGATGGATAAAAGCGGAGAATATAATGAATCAAGAAAAATTATCATCAATATAAGCCTGTTTTAAGCCCTTGTTTTAAGGTGGCTGGTATGAATCATCGTATTTTTTAAATTCGCCTCATATACGCAGTTTTAGAAGCTTTTTTTAAAAACGCTAAAAACCTTATGTAGCAACAGTTTCATTGATATTTTGCAAAATCAACCCGCAATTCATTGATTGCCTGCTTGATTTCTTTGATTTCAGTGGTAATACTATGGGAAAATTCCTTTTGATTCTTGATTATTTCATTAATAAAAAACTCTAATTTCCACACTAAATATACAGAAAGCACCAAAGGAAAGCCGTTATTTGCTATTAGTTTTAGTGCATATTCAATATCCAATTCACTTATTTCCTTTCCAAAATTGTTTTGATCCAGGCCTAATATCAAGATGTAAGAAATTTTTCTTTTCATAAAATCCAATACCATTAAAGTCTATTTCCTGAGCATAAAGAAGAAGATCATAAAGTAAAAAATCCTTTACCTGAATGTCTACTGCCATACCCAGGAGATGATAAGAACCGGGAACTCCCCCGACCTTATGATTTTCTTCTTTACACCGGTAACCGGAATTGATATATACTGGCCTATTTATAACCATCCTTAAATGATTTAACCTGGCAAAAAGATCCGGAGACAGCATAACCCGCTTACAGCAGGGACACTCAAACTCATATAAAGAAAAATATTCAGTTAATTCTATATCATTAATTTTATCCATAATTTATTTATATTTTAAAGTCCTGGCATTCCTTACTACATCCGGCATAGCCTTATAGATGATTTCATTCACCTCCGGAACAGTGGCTTTCATAAGATCCTTTACATAGGAAATCTCACCCTCTTTTAATTCTACTTTCTGCTTCCTTAATATTTCAACCAGTTTTACCCAGGCTATCTTCCATTTTTCCTCACCGTTTCCTACCCCCAGCTCTTCTTCTGCCCAGAGCATAGCGGCAAGTATAGCCTCTTTTATCTTGTCTGTCCTATCCTGGCCTAACTTGCCCACCATATATTTAGAGGCCAGGCCTACCAGAAAGACCAGAGCGAAATCCAACAGATATTTGGTGATAAATACTTCTAACATTGATTTCTCCTTTCTTTTTTTCTCTCTCCCAAGGAAGGTCCGCGGAGCCCTCCAAGGAAGATTTTATATTGATTTTATATTACACATCCATCACATCGGTAGACTTGTAATCAAGGATCCTGGCATTGACTTTGGCTACCAGGTCATTCCCGTTATTATGGAAAATGTTCTTAGCGATTATAGTATCCATAACTCCTTCAATAGCTGCATCTTGTGCGGCAAAATCAGCGTAATCTGCATCATCTAAATTTTTAGGATTATCCAAAGTAAGGTTGGTAGTGTTTGCAGCACTGTCCCTGAATTGCATATAGAGTCTCTTATAACTGGTTACTTCTCCTAATTCGGTTGGCATTTATTTTTTCACCTCCTTTTTCAGGATTTACCAGAAGGTAAATCCGTTATCGGTTTTTAGTTTTTAGCCGTTAATTTTCTTTCATACTCCTCCTCCTCTCCTATTAACGACTATTTTACTATTCAGTAAGTTGGGATTCTTGTCCGAGTCTGATTTCATCTACGGTATACTTCTGCAGGCCTACTAAAGCGGTAGCTGTATCATAGACATCCTGATCTAGAGCAGTAGATTTAATATTACCAAAGGACTTGCTGTTGATGATAGGAGCTCCGGTACCCGGATTGGTACCTACTACCAGTCTAAATTGCAGGCTTGAATCACGAGGGACGGTTATTACTGTTGCCATTTATTTTTCACCTCCTTTTTTATGGGATTTGAATCAAGTAAAACCAAGTTGTTATATGAACATATTATCATATTACCATGTATAAGTCAATATTAAAGCGTCCGCTTTGATTTACATAAATAAAGATGTGTTTTTCTTTGATTAGCTTTGAATTGCTCGCTATATTATAAAAATAAAAGGGATCCTTCCGGTATAAGAAGGACCCCTTCCTTGCTTTCATCTACTTAATATGCAATTTTTAAAAATCTAATATTTCAAGCCAAAATAAAAAACCCCTGCTTTCTTAGGGCAAGGGTTTTGGTAAATATTCTTTTGTATTACTCAATTATTTTATAAGTCCTTTTTCTTTTAGAATTTTGATATAATCTTCTCTGCTAAGAGGACAATTTTTTAAATTCTCAAAATCATCCTCATTAATTTTTAAAGATTGTCTAAATTTATCTGGAACTTTTCCTGGCATATCTCCTCTACCATGAGAATAATATACTGCTAAAATAGGTATCCCTTTATATTTAAACCACCCATAATTATGCTTTTTATGACTATATTCTATCTGTAGTTTATTAATTATCGTCTGTGCTTCTATTTTTTTTAATTGCATATTACTTTTCTTCTATTATTTCTTTATAATAAACCATCATTCTTTTTAAAATTGGACTCAATTCTGTTTCAGTTTTTAAGTCTTCGTAGCATTCTATAATTGATTTTTTCAGGTCTTCTATTGCTTCCAATTCCATATCATCGTATCCATATAATCCTAAGTCATAACTATTTGCAATGTATGTTTTCCCATCATATTCAATGCACACTGGGATAGGTTTTTTCAACTTATAAATTTTGCTATTTAAAGACTCTATAAAAATATTTTTACATTCTAAAGATATTTGATTAATAACGGGAAAATTATACATTGTACTATCTTTTTTTGTTTCAGTAGTTTTATCAATGTTATCTTCCGTATTATAAATATTTTTATCTTGAATTCTATTTGAGTTTAAATATTTATTCGTTGCAATAAATTCATCTACATCTAATACAGATACCATATCATTTCTCCTTTTTAAGATAATTTAATAAATCAACTTGGATATCATTTATGATTTCATTATATTCCTTTAGTATATTTAAAAAAATATTACTTTTAACATTTTTTTTGGAACAGTCTAAATCGAGTAGAATACTAACTTCAGGAGCTATTTTCCCCACAAAACCAAAACGTTTCATTATTTCTTCTTTTTTTAATGGACCAATTTCTATATGCAAATCGAAATTATTTTTTTTAGTGTTTATCACGTATGCTATATCAGTAATTTCCCCGAAAATATTATTATTTTTTGCTTCAACATTATATAATTTATTAAATAGAAAGTCTTTTAAATCCGAAAAACCTGAATCAGATTGAAAAATAAAAAAACTTCTAATGCCTACCCTATCTAATTTAACTAATCCTAATCCCTCTATAATTTTTGGGAATATAAGCTCTGCAAGAGATTTAAAATTTTCATATACACCCGCATTATGAGTATTTAAAGAAGCTCCTCTATTAGTAAATCTAAAAATATTTTTTCTATCTTCTTCTTTTTTTCCAAATAAATCGTTAAGTTCTATTTTCCCTATATCTATATTCCAATTGGGTAACTTATTTTGAAATTTTTCGCATATTTCATACCTTTTGCCATGATAAATAAATCTTGGTTCAAATCTTATTTCACAAATACAGTTATATAAAATAGAATCGTAAAAGTGCATTTATCCCTCCTTTAATTTCTACAAGTAATCCCATAAAATATAATTTAAATAGAGCTTTTGCACATATTAAATGTTATAATTATTTTACATTATTATATAATTATACTACATTTGTTTAAAAAATCCTTCTTTTTTTAAAGTTATTTAAAATATGTGTTATTTTGATTAAATTTAATTTCCCTTATAATCTTATCATCCGGACATATTCCTATCAGTTTTAGACTACTCCAGCTACTTTAATCAACCCATTTTACCACTCCGGTCAATCTACTTATGCCACGACCGCCCGCCAGGAGCTTTTTTAGCCTGGTTAAAAATATAAAGGCGGGGTTCTTCTACGTTTTTATCTTTTTTTACGGGGAGAGGACTAAACTATATTTGAACCTGATTGCCGGGAAATAAAAGAGATTCTGCTTGATTTAGCCGCTGCTACCAGGGAGCATTACAATAGAATAGAGAAAGTTTGGAATGAAAAAAAATAGCTGGTTTTAGAAAAAAAGATTCATTTTTAAAAAAATATTTTTGATAATGAAAGAAAGTTCCTTCCTCTTGCGTATAAATAAGTGAATGACAAAAAAATATTGTCATCAAAAAATTTAAGGAGGAACGAACAGAATGAAAAGTTCAAGAAATTTAAAAGTCGGAGTAATTCTACTGCTCATAGTACTGGCAGTAGGAATTTTCGCATCCTTTGCTTTAGCGGGTGGAAAGGGAGTAAACGGAAGGGGGAACTCAAATAACGGGATAAATAGTGGAATAGGCAATCAGCAAGACGCACCCGATGAGGATGGAGACGGTATCCCCAACGGACTGGATTCGGATTATATACTCCATGATTGTGATGAAGAATGTGATGGTATCTGTGTTTTTGTACCCCAGGGGAATGGTTGGGGAAGAAATTCCTTAGTCGAATAAATTCTTAAACTATCAAAATAAAATAGCTCATTTCAATTAATAAAAAATAGCTCCTTTGCTGATAAAGAGTGAGGGAGTTATTTTTTGAGTGTTATGCTTCCCCCCTAATGAATCATAGCCTAACCTTGTTTTTTTGCGGTGTGCGAATAAAGTGAAGCAACAGCGGCGCGGCGCGCATAAGAGCGTTACTTTCCCCTGCACTTATGCTAAGAAGCGTCCCCGCGAGCGTAGCTTTTGAGCCAAGGAGCAATAATTAAAGGAAGGGGGATAAGAGGGGTTTCTTAGGGGGGATTTAAGGGGGAAGGAAAGTTACCCGCCCCGCGCGTGGTTAGAGTTGTAAAATCAGAGATAGCCGGAGTAGATTAAATTAGCCAGGTGAATTAGATTAGTCAGATTGGCCAGGATTGATTAAATTGGAAGAATAAGATACATTTTTTCAAAAATCCTCTTTCTGGTACTAAAGAGATCTTAACCATGAAGAGAGAAAGAGATATAATAAATTATCATTAAAATAAACAGATCCTATTCCAGTATATTAGTCTGCGTTTTTTCGCTGAAGTCCTTGAAAAATATAGAATATACCCCTAAAAAAGTGAAGGGTTTTTTGTAATTTAAGTTCTAAATAGACTAGCTTATAACCTGCATTTCTTTTAATACTTTCATGGCATTCTTCACCGTATTGGAGTTCATATTCGCTGTTTTTGCTATCATATTTATTGAAGGATCTTCCCTCTCAAAAACAGTTCCTAAAAGACAAGCTATTCCGCGTTGAGCATTGCTAATTTCGGTAATATTCTAAAATTTTTATTATTGGTCTAGACCATCCTACACTATTTTTAGCTGCAATATAATTTCTATATTTTAATACTACATAATTTCTAAAAATCCTTCTTTTTAAATAAAAAAGTCCTTCAGTAATTGCCAAAGGGCTTGAAATTGTCAGGCTCCCCGGGTTGTAACATAGACAGAACTTCTCTATTTGCATTTTATTTTCCTCACTAAGTCAAGAAAACAAATCAAATCAAACATGTATGTCGAAACCTTATTTATTTAGTTGAAGAATAAAAAAAGATGATTGATAACTGACAAATGAAAAACCAGGCTGACCTTGCCTGCAAGCTAGGTATCTCCAGAGTGCGTATTTGCCAAACCCTAAAGGAAAATTAAAATAAATAAGACAGGGAAAATTTATAAGGTTGATATTTATTTGTATCGAGCATGTCTATTATAGTATGTGTAAAAATTAAAAGAAATTTGTTATTCATATGAAAGAAATTTGTTCTAGTTGGCGTATTATAAAGTGGGAGCTTTTAATTAGTCAGTACAAAATTTTAATAAACAAAATTTCCCATATTTTATTTAATAGATTATAATAAATTGTAAACGACAGTCTCCCATTCTCCGTCTCCTGAGAAGAAATCACTACCTGATTATAATTTTTTTGAAATTTTTATTGCATCTCTGCTAATATATTGTAGCAGTAAATTCCTGGCTCAAAAATTAGAGGTAAGCTTCTGCAAAGAAAAGAAATTTTGGAACGTTTTCTTGCTAATCAGTTTTATCGGTTCTGCCGGAATGGGAATGACCCTAGTATTTATTGAAGATTACGATTGGTTTAGGTCTATTAATTTTAACTTTTTATTCTGGCATGTAGAGTTCTCTATCGTTATGGCTCTATTAGGTATATTTCATGCTCTCTGGCATTTAAAATACTATTTGTCGATATTTAAAAAGAAAAAGAAAGAAATTATTTGCAAGTCCTAAAAAGCAGAAAGAATTAAAAATTATGGTTATAAGTTCAGAGTGTATTAATAAAACTGATGAACAGATAGTAGCCCTGACTTTGAATAATCAAGATTACTATCTATGCTTGATGAAACGTTATGAGGCTAAACTTCTTAATTACATTTTAAAAATATCTAATATAAACAGAGAAGATGCAGAAGATATCCTTCAGGAAGTGTTTGTCAAAGCTTACCAAAACTTAAATGATTTTGATTTAAATTTTAAATTTTCTAACTGGATATATAGCATTGCTCACAATACTACTATTAGTGTTTTTAGAAAGAAAAAAGTGCGTCCCCAAACAGTTTCCTGGGAAGATAAAGATTTAAATAACATATTGGAGTCTACCTTAGACGTAGAAAACGCAAGCCTTCAAAAATTAACTTATAAACAGATTTTAAAAATAATTAATCAACTGCCTTTAAAATACAAAGATGTATTAATCTTAAAGTTTGTGGAAGGAAAAGATTATCAGGAGATAAGCGATATTTTGCGCAAACCGATGGGCACTATAGCTACTCTAATAAATCGAGCTAAAAAATCTCTTAAACAGAAATTAAAAAAGGAGGATATTAAACTCTAAAAATTATGAAAAATATAAGTAATGAAGTTCTTAAAAAAATAAAAGACAATAATATTAAACCAAAACCCCGCTGGTACTTTGTAACTAAAAATTATTTTATCTGGTCGATATTTGTAATTTCGATAATCCTGGGTAGTTTCGCCTTTAGCATGGTTCTATTTATTATCAAACAACTTGATTGGGATATCTATCATTATATAGGGGAAAGCTTTTTAAAAACTGTTTTTGTAAGCTTGCCTTACCTCTGGCTAATATTTCTAATCCTATTTACTGGAGTGGCTTATTATAATTTTATTCATACCAAAAGAGGTTATCGATTTAAGTTTATATCAATCCTCTTAATCAGCTTGATAATTAGTGTTACTTTGGGAACCGGCCTTTATTTTAACGGCTTTAGTGAAAGATTAGAAAATGTTTTTTCGGAAAAAATTCCCTATTACAACAAATTAGTTTATTCCTGTGAAGAGCAATGGATGCAGCCTAAAAGAGGGCTTTTAGCGGGGACCATCATAGAGATAGGACTTCCTGAAAATAGTTTTATGCTTATGGATTTAAACAATAGCCGCTGGGAAATTATAGCCAGTAATGTTGTCTGGAAAGGAAAAATTACCCCTGCAACCGGTTTAAAAATAAAACTTATTGGCAAAGTAATAAACGATAATAATTTTGCGGCAATGGAAATAAGACCCTGGCAAGGTAAGAGAAGATTTATGATGGGGGAAAATCGGTAAGTAGTTTATTCTTTACTTCGTTAAATCGAACACTATACCGGGAATCAACTGAAAAAGAGCAGCCGGGAGCTTAAGCTTTAAAAAATCTACCCTATACACTTTCTAGAGCCTGGAGTTCTACGCCATCCTCTCCTTAACTTCTTTCTCTATAATCTCCCAGGCATTCATTGCTTCCATGAGAAAAATTTAAATGAGCAACATCCATAACTCCTGAATCAGCTTCTCTATTTTCTCATAAGAATTACTTATATCCCTAATAGTACATACTATTTTAGTTTTTCCATTATACTAATCATAACCTCTCCTTTATATTAATCAGCTACTTTGCTTTCTTCAATTTACATTATTCTATAAACTTATCTTTAATTTCTCCGAACTCTATTCCTTTTTCAATTACAAAATCTCTTACAGAAACTGATTTCTTATCGGGTATCTTGAAACCGGTAACCTCTTCAAATTTCTCTTCGGTTATCCCGTTATCCAGCAATTCCTGAATAGTGGTACTGCCAGTGACCGCAAGTCCTTCAGCTTCTTCTGCAACTATCTTGGTGAACTCCGAAGCGGTTAAATATTTAGTATCCAGATATTCCAATTTAAAAGTATGTCCCTGCCAATATTCTTTTTCTTCCCCGGTCAGTTTATCGTTCTCTACCAGATAATTCACGGTCTTTTCCGGCAAATAAAAGGTTTCATCAGAAACATAGGGAATTTTCATATAAAGGGAAGTAAAAACTTTAACCGTATCAGTCTCAACAATGTATTCTTCTCCTTCCAGTTCTACCGGCTTAAATATCTCTTTCATATCTTTTAGTTGAAAAAATTCCGGAATGGTATCCGGTCTTAATCCAAAAGCCTCTATAACCGAAGAAGCCGGCAACTGACAGTGTTTTTCAATCTCATCCAAAGTATGTGAACCCCGCATATCAATGACATCGCATATCCCTTCTGCTGTTTTTCTGGGACTTTTTACTCTGGTAGTATTATAAAGATCTAATTCGCTGGCAAGTAAAATACCTCCTCCGATTATAATTATTATGGCTAATAGTATATGTATACTTTTTATCTTCATTTTTTCCCTCCTGAAATACTTTCTTTGTTCTTTCCCTTGGAATCTTTCTCAGAGTTTTCTCGAGAATTCTTTTTTTCTAAAACAGTAAAATTTAAGGTGTTATTAACCGGACAAGTTATCTCATCGGTACATAAAAAACAGCTAATACATTGATGATCAGAAACAACTTTAGAAGTAGAAACATTAATATTCATCGGGCAGACCCGGTCACAAGCTTTACAATTTATACAAGTTTTTTCGTTTCTTTTTAATTTTACAATCCTAAATAAATTAAAAATACCCAGTAATGCTCCAAGTGGACAGAGATACTTACACCAGGGCCTTTCGACAAATAGAGAACCAACTAAAACCAGACCGAGCACCAATAAAGATAATCTGGTAACCTCACTAGACCAGATATTAAAAAGGGCAAAATAAGGGTCAAAATTAGCAAATAACAATTTTCCGGAAATAGCAGTATTGACTACCACCAGTATTAAAATGATATATCTCAGATATCTTAACAGCCTATCCAACTTAAGGGGGATAAAATTATTATATCTCTTTTTAAATATCTTCCTCCCTATCTTACCTATAAATTCTTCAACCGTCCCAAAGGGGCATACCCAACCGCAAAAGACCGGACCAAAGAGCAAGGTTAGAGAGAAGATCAACCACATTAAAGTAAAAGAAGATTGATGAATTTTTTGTATAAAGGCACCTTCGGTAAAGTAAGTGTAGATGGTTACTACCCCTCCGAAGGGGCAGACCGCATGAAGAGAGGGTCTCCCTATCAACAGGGGTAGCAGCCCCTGCTCACTCCGCCACTGATTTAAACTAACCAATATTATTAGGGCAAGGAAAAAAATTTGAACTGCTAATCTTATTAAATATTTATTCTTACTTTGTTTTTTAGACATAAAATGCATGCTCCTTATTATTGAATTAATTTATCTTCACCAAAATACTTTTCTTATAAATTATAGCCCCCCTGCTATACAGAAGGAGAGCTATAATTAAGTGAGTCTTATCTATATTTTTTAAGTTATTTTATGGTCAAATTTAGTCTGTTTTAATTTTTTCTGCAATCTCCATTATCTGATAAGGTGAAAATCTAATTTCTCCTCTTAAATCATCTATGGTGTTGTTAATATTATACTCTTGAGTAAGTTTAAATTCATTCTTAATTCCTTCTAACAATTCGCCAGCATCTATCCCCCAAAGGGCAGCAATATCTTCAATGGTCATCGTCTTCATTTCCATTCCGCTTACATGAGCTTGTAATTCAGAAACATTATCAGAAGAATTTCTTCTCATGCCACTGCCTTTAGGTTTGCCGTCACAGGTTTCATCACATACATAATCCTCATCTTGTCCGTTAGGGATACCATCACCATCATGATCAGGTGCAGCTGCTCTGCGACTCATTTCATTTCCCAAGCCTTCTGTCTGACCAGAAACCTCTTTATCTTGCATGCCATATCTGGGAGTTTCAATATTTCCACTGGATCCCCTTCCCATTCCATACGTTCCATTACTATCTGCCCAAACGATGAGGGTAAAAACTCCTACTGCCAGTGCTATGACCAGTAAGATTGTTCCTCCTTTAAAAATTCTTGTACTTTTCATTCTATTCGTTCCTCCTATTTTTGTTTGTTGACAATATTTTTTTGTCATCCACTTATATATACGCAAAGAGGAGGAGCTTTCTTTCATTATATCTAAAATTTTTTAAGAATCCTTTTTTAAAACAAAAAAGCTCTTCAGCAAATGCCAAAGGGCTGGAAATGGTCAGGCTCCCAGGACAGGACAAAACCACCAGACTTATCTCTTAAACCACTGGCTGCAGAATAGATGCAAAAAGGATCAGAAAAAGCAATTGTTCTAAATACTGTAAGAAATTTTAATTAAAATAAAAATACTCTGTTTATACTAGAAGCCTTATAAATAATCTTCTTATGTAAATTGTAATTTATACTTTTAAATATAATTTAAACCCTTTTTGGCGTGGTATGAATTAAGGGTTTAGCTTATAATCACCCCCAGACCTGAATAGTTTTAAACTGAGTATGATCTGTTAATTTTTGCAGTATTTTTATAACTTCCAAAAAAACATTTAAATCTAATAAAATAAAAAACCGGAAGGAAAACGCAGGGCAAATCTTTCGGTATAGCCATAAAAAAGGGAGCGGAATTTTGGTACAGTGCCAACCTTCCATGTCAGGTACGGAGCCCCGGATTTATCTCTTTTCTTTTTTCAAGAGGCAAGAAAATAGTAAAAATTGTCCCTTTGCCCAACTTACTCTCTACCGAAATATTACCCTTATGTTCATTAATGATATTCTGACAAATCGAGAGACCTAAGCCGGTGCCCTCATCAGAAATAGTAAAAAAGGGCTTGAATATTTTTTTGATATTTTCTTCGGAAATACCTATCCCTGTATCTTTGAATTTTATGATTATTCCCTTTCGGGTAGAATCAAAACTGGTAGTAATATAAAGATCTCCTCCTTTTTTCATTGCCCGCATGGCATTAAAAATCAGGTTTGAAAAAACCTGCTCTAAGAGATCCGGACTAAGCCAGACCCGGGGTAAGTTTGTCTCATATTTTTTAATGATCTTCATATTCTCCGAAGTAATATTATCTAAAATTGTCCCTGGTCTGTCTAATATTTCATTGATATCATGATAGGAAAAATCAGAGCAAGCGGGATGAGATAAATTTAACAAGTTAGCGGTAATCTTGTCTATCCGATTTATATTCCTTTGAATTATCTTTAATTTTTCTATTTGGTATTTATCAGCAGATTTATTTTCTAAATCTTGAGCAATTAGGCTTATTGAAGCTAAAGGATTTCTAACCTCATGGGCCACACCGGAGGCTAATTCTCCGATTAAAGATAAATTTGCCGATTGAATAAGTTGGTCTTGAGCTTCTTTTAACTCCTTGGTTCTTTCTTCAACTTTTAGCTCCAGTTCTTCACTGAACCGTTGCAGTCTCTCTTCTGCCAGCTTGCGCTCCTTCGCCTGTGCAATAATATTACTTAGTGTTCTGAGTAGAGTTATATCCTCTTCTGTCCAGCTTTTTTCCATCTGTACTGCATCAAAACCGATGAATCCTACCAGCCTCAGTTCGTAGGTTATCGGAACGACAAGTACAGACTTGATGTTCTGGGATTGAAGAATCTCCTTTTCGGCGCGGGCTTGGGTCGGCAGGTCATCTACACGCGGGATATATACGATCTCATTACGATTGAGTTTTTCCATCCACCAGGGAAAGGTAGAGGAAGGAAATCCTTGCAAGTGTTCTATTTGCGCTTCAATACCAGGAGCGCACCACTCATGGGTGTTGTCCATTATGGAACCATCGCCAGAGAACAAAAAGAGATAGCTGCGGTCAATATGGCTAAATTGCCCGATGATTTGCAACATTCGGTTTATTTCGTTATCAATCTTATCTAGTGGAATGCCAACGAATCTGGTTGAAATGGCAGCAATAAGTTTTTCCAACTCAATTCGGTAGAGCAGTTTATTCTCTGTCTCTTTGCGCTCAGTGATGTCGGTCGTGTAACCGGCAAGGTAGCGAGGTTTTCCTTCGACAAGTATTGGGAATTTTATAGTTGAATAAAACCGCCCGTTTAATTCTTCTTCCACCTTTATTTGCTTTCCTTCATTTAAGATAAGTAGGTCGTCGGCAAGCATACTTTTTGCAAGGTCAGACGGAAATAGGTCATCCGTGGTTTTGCCAAGCAATTCATGCATCGGTTTCCCTAACATTTTCTCATAATTACTGCTCAATCGAATTGCTTGCATTTTGTCATTTTTAAAAAACACATAATTCGGGCTGTTTTTCAAGAACTGTTGGAATATATTATCACTCTCCTGCAGCGCCTCTTCTACTTGCTTAGATTTATCAATATCCTGAAAGGTACCAACAAGTTTTACTATTTTACCATCTTGATAAACGGCTTTTCCCAGCGACCTCACCCAAATTTTATCTTTGCTGCCGGAAGGAATGAAGAGGGATTCAAGGTCGAACGGTTCGCCTGTTTCCGCAGTTTTCTTCAATGCTTCCTCTAAAGCAGGCCTATATTCAGGGGCATAGAAATTCAGGGCTTCTTCCAGCATAATCTTATTTCCCGGCTCGACTCCGTGAATGCGATAGACCTCTCCCATCCAGGAGACCTCCTGAGTCAAGAGGTCAAGCTCCCAACCTCCGACTTTGGCCATTTTCCCGGTATCGTTTAAAACTTGAACAGTTTTCTTCAAACTTTCTTCCATCAGTTTGCGCTCACTGATATCCTCCATCAAACCAAGGATGTAATCCACGCTACCATTGGATTTCCGAACGCAACCTATGTTAATATTGGTCCAGATTACTCCTCCGTCCTTACGGATAAACCGCTTATCCATAGTATACTGTTCAATTTGACCACAAAGAATACGATTAAATTGTTCTATGTCGGCGGCAAGATCATCAGGGTGGGTCAATTCCTTCCAATTCATGCGGAACAGTTCGTCCCGGGAATACCCCAGGATTGAACAGATCCGGTCATTGACTTCAATCCATCCTTTATCAGGAGAGGTAATGGCAATGCCGTGCAAGGTCAAACTAAAGTAACCTTGGAAGCGGGCTTCACTCTTGCGTACTTCTTCCTCCGCCTGCTTGCGTATGGTGAGGTCGTTCATTGACCCCCCCCCCGCACTTTTCTCAAAGTTTTCAGTTCTTTTATTAATTCTGCTTTTGTCTTATTCTCATCTTTCATTTTATTACCATCTTATTACTCTTATAGGATAAATAAGCGTGTAACTAGTCTTGTTGTTATTTTAAATCTTATGAATGTCTCAGCATTCTCTTATATTTTTTTTCTCCTAAGTTTTTCTGGTTTCAGGTAGTATTTTTTAATTGCTACTTATATCTTTAATCCTTCCGGAACCATTCCACTCTTTTATTTCCCTCTTCTCTTTTCTTCTAGAACAACCTCGAGTAATTTTGAAGTTTCCCCTTTGACTCTTCTTGTCCTGTCTATTTCTGGGGTCAAATCTTTGTTATATTTCGTAACCCCTTCAAATGCTAGTTTGAGGCGCTTTCATCAAATTTAAATCCCTTTTCTTTAAAGAGTGCTAAGCAAGCGTCTACTACTTCAGGGTCATAGAGGATGCCTCTGTTTTGGGAAATTTCTTCTAATGCTTTATCGATACCTAAAGCTGGCCGGTAAGGTCGGTGGGAAGTCATAGCCTCAACCACGTCGGCTACCTCTAATATCTTCGCTTCCGGCAGGATTTCGCTGTCCTTTAGCCCACGTGGGTAACCGGAGCCGTCTATCCTTTCATGGTGCTGGTATGCGATCTGTGCGACGGGCCCCGGGAAATCTATACTTTTCAATATAGCGTAGCCTCTTTCAACGTGAAGCTGAATCACCTGGTATTCTAAGGGGAGCAGCTTCCCCGGCCTGCTCAGTATTTCAGACGGCACGTATAGCTTAGCGATGTCATGGAGGGTAGCTGCTATTTGGAGATAACCGACCTGCTCATCCGACAGGTTCATCTTCTTTGCCAGGGCGGTTGCCAGTTGGGCCACGCGCACCTGGTGACCGGCCGTAAACGGATCCTTGATATCGATAATGCTAGAAAGGGTGCCTATTATATTCTGTAAGGTTTTCTGCGCTATCGTAGCTTTTGTCTTCATGGCAGCGCTCTCCCGTAGCGCCTCTTCGGCCTGCTTGTGTTCGGTGATGTCCTGGACAACAGTAAACCGATATCTTTTATCTTGCACATAAATATTTTCTGCGGATAACAGCACATGCTTGATATCACCGTTCTTTGCTTTTAAATCGGCTTCGGCATTAGTTATCTTTCCATTACGATCTGCTTTCGTTAATATGGTACTTCTTGCTGTTTCAGTAGTAAAAATTCCTAAATCATAAGCTGTTTTACCAATTACTTCATCCTTATCAAATCCCAGCAAAGTGTAAAATGCTTCATTTACTTCAATGTATTTGCGGTCATCTAAATCACTTAAACCACAAGCGGAAGGATTGAGATAAAATAATTTCGAAAACTTTTCTTCTGATAATTTAATTTTTGAAATATCCTTAGTAACTCCAAAGATCACCGGTTTGCCGTCCCAAATACCATGGGAGACTCTTGTTTCAACTGGAATTTGAACCCCCGATTTTGTAATAATCGGAACTGGACAAAACTTTGCTGTTCCGTTTAACATTTCACCAACAATTCTGCCGGCTTCTTCGCGGCGTTCGGGCGGATGAACCATAAGAACTGATTTTCCAAAAAGTTCTTCTCTTGTGTAGCCGAGACGGTCAATAACTGTAGCATTAGTATGAATGATATTCCCTTGTTCATCAAGAACAAAAAGGAAATCATCTATTTTGTTAAAAAAGGTTTCGTAATTTTGACGGGTTTGTTGTAATAAATCATTCACCTGCTTGCGCTCGGAGATATCTCTGCTTACGCCGAGCAGGCCGATGACTCGCCCATCAGCATCGCGAAGTGGAGCTTTAAACGTATCGATAAGTGAGCGAGAGCCATCCGGATAGGTGATCCACTCCTCGTTGTGCCGCGGTTCTCCCCGCTCTATCATGATCCGATCCTGCTCACGGAAAAAATCGGCGATCTCTTTGCTGAAAAAGTCATAATCCGTAAAACCAATGATGTCTGGAATGCCTCGATTAACAAAACGGGCGAACTCCGGATTGCAACCAAGATACACCCCTTGATTGTCCTTGAAAAAAACTAGGTCCGGAATAGAGATCAACAAATTGGACAACAGAAGTGTCTTCTCCTGAAACACTTCCAATACCTGCTTATTCTCGGAGATGTCATGAAAAAACACGGCGAGATAGCCGGGCTGGTCGCTGTAGGCTGTTATTTCGTACCAGCGATCTTGCAGGTCAAAATACTGTTGAAAATGGATGCTCTGACCGGTTGCAGCTACTTGATCGAAGACATTGAGCAAATCTAATTTTATGCCCTTAACCAGCGGAAGTATTTCGGTCATCTTTTTACCAATAATATTTTCTCTTGGATGCCCGATAATGGCCTCAAAGGAGGAGTTGACTTCTAAGAAGACATAATCCAGCGGTTTTCTGCTACTATCCAGGACCATTTTATGATAGGCAAATCCATCAGGCAGGTTCTCCATCAGTAAATGATATTGATCTTTTTCTTTAATCATAAGTAACACCTCCAAATGTGTCAGATGGTTCATTGGTTCCCGGGATAATATCGGTATAGCTTGTGGTTGATATCCAGGTGCCCTGTCTGATGAAGCAGTAAAGAATCCACCTGCTTAGCGGGTGGATTCTTTACTATTCTACGGGGAGGCCGTGGCCTCCCTATTTTAGTAAAATGACAACTCTAAAAGCTCTTTGTTTCCCAATATTCAAAAATGATGTTCTTTTAGATTCCCGGGAAACATTTTAATTTTATTCTTAGAAGTCCTAACTTATTATATTTCTTGGCTTTGTGTATTCTTGGTCTGAAAGTAGAAACATAGAGCTTCATATCAACTCTTTTTTTTACAATATTTACTATCTTGCTAATAATACTTGTCCTACCAAGACATTTACTCTGTATAAGTTATGGATGTATAAATCTTACCGTTTCTAAACTTAAACATGGTCATTCCTTCAACATGATATGGTGTACCGTCACTTTTTAAGGTACCATCCTCGACCCAATGCGTAAAGACTACGTCACCATCGGCGGCAATATCCCGGATTTTGTGATCGTAGTTTTCAATAGGCTGGTTAGATTCCTTGAGCTCCTGAACAATGTTAGAGAAAGCAATTCCGGAATCAGGATACTGTGTGTGTTCGTAATCTTCGTGAAAATGCGCGCTAACTGATTCCAAATCGTTGCGCTCCCAGGCCATTTGAAACTCTATTGCCTTTGCTACATTCGCTGCCACATTGTTAGGCTCGGATGTCATGTTCAAATTTGCTGTTGGCATGCCAACCATCTGTTTTTCAACTTTGAGATTTCCTTCTTCTTGAGAATCAACATATTCATTGTTCGTTGCCACAAACATATCGATGATCTTTCCGTCCTTGATTCGAAACAGCTGTATTGAGTCCCAAGAGAAAGTCTTTCCGGCATATATATCGCTCTTTTCTGATAACGTTCCTTCAGTGGTAATGTGGGTGAAAACGACATCTCCATCAGCAGCGATGTCTTTAACCGTTATCGAAAGATCAGGGGTATTTTCGTGTATCGCTTTTACAAAAGCTTGGTGTTGTAAAAGTGTATGTGGAAGACCTTGGTGAAAACCGGGAAGATGAAAAACCCGGAATAAAAATTCATCTGGATGTATAAGTTCGTTAATTAAGTCGTATTCCTTGTTATTCATAACGCCATCTATATAGGTAATAACAATCTCCACATTTTCAGATTCATTGGTTGCAAAAGCGGCTACCGGGATACAAATTGTGGCGGAAATCAATACCAAAAACAAAATTCCTATCAGTGCTAATCTTCTTTTCATAATATCTCCTTCTCTTAAATTATTAGAATAATGATTTTTACTTTCTACTTCTATTTAGTTGATCAAATCAATGTTATGATGCACTTAAAAACATGATGGTTTTCATACCATACTAAAACACCTCCCAACCCGACCCATATTTCTCTCTCTTTCTTGTCTAAGAAAATGAGCTTGATTACTATTTTTAAATACTCCCTTACTTAGAAATACTACTTTTTTAAGAAAATTTTTTAGATTATCGAGGTAGTTGTTCTGAATCATAGACCCCCTAATAACAATACACCGATAGCATACCGGAGTTCGACATCGGTCCCCGGGATGATAGAGGTTTGTTATCATTTTTAAAATACTTCCTAACTTATTTTATATATTTTTCTATAACTGGATACTAATTCGACAAAGAGTTTATAAAATACTTCTTTTTTGTGATAGGACAGGCATGTTGCCGGTCCATTTTATAAAAACAAAAAAGCCGGCAGCCTGGCTGTCATAGCACTTGATGTGCCTTAGACCCATTGCTTTGCGTCCTATCCTTTAGGATAGTTTGCCTTTATCAACTTTAAATAGATCACTGATATTAAATTTATATTAATCTTACTGCTTTAGTATATTCCCTAAAATAGAACTTTTAGACCTCACCTTAACCAATTACTTGATCATTCTCTATTAAATTAATTATTGCTATTATCTTTTAATCTTAGGTTAATCCTTCTTTATTTTTCTATTTTTAAAGTTTAGGGATTAACTTAAGTTATCTTTATTTATTATGATTGTCCCCCAAAAAGCTAAATATATTTTAAATAGTAATACCAAGTCGGATAAATCCGACCCCCTTGCCATTCCCCGATCAGGTCGAGGACAGATTGGTTTACTTTTTGGGGACACTCATTTTTATTTATTATATAATATTTATTTTAAAAAGTCTTCTTTTTTTTTAGTCCAATACATTTGCACCATTTCCGCATTGGAGTGACCCCTCAGGCTAGACACTTTAAGTCTTAGCATACCAGGGGCATTCCCGAGAGTTATTCTCTGCCAGTAGCCTCTCGTATTTCTCTGGAGGCCGATAGTCCAAAGATGAATGCAACCTTTTCTTATTATACTCATCTAAAATAAAACAGGGAATTCTTTCTATAACATCAGAAAAGGTTTCATACTGCCATAGATACACCTCCTCCTGTTTCAGGGTTTTAAAGAATGATTCAGGTTGTGGCATTATCATAAGGATTACCTTTTTCGGACATACTTATTCTGATACCATTATCTTCAAGTATTTTTATATAATCTTTACAGGTATACTTCAATCCCCTGATCTGAATGATGAATCAGGTTATCGGTATTTCTGGTGGCTATAGCCATAGAAAGTGCAGCAATGGTCAGCTTAGGAGATAAGGTTTTACTGATAGCATAACCGACTATTTTTCGTGAATAGATATCTATGATGGCTGATAAGTAGACAAAACCGTTAAGTATCCTGATATAAGTGATATCCGCACACCAGACTTGATTAATACCGGTAAGCTCTTTATCTTTAATCAAATTAGAGTATATTTTATTATGGTGTTTGCTATTAGTAGTTGCAATATATTTGCGTTTTATTCTATCTTGTATACCCATCTCTTTCATAATCCTTAATACCTTCTTATGATTTACTATTACCTTATCCCTTCTTAATTGAGCGGTTATTCTTCTATAACCATAATAGATGTTCTTGGGAAATAGTTGCTATTTTATTTTTAATTATAATTAATCTATCATCCGGACCTATTCCCATCGGTTTTAAACTACCCCAGCTGCTTTAATCAACCCGTTTTACCACTCCGGTCAATCTACTTCTACCACGACCGCCCGCCAGGAGCTTTTTTTGCTACGGAGCTTAATTGAAAGCCTCTACGTACATAACAAGACTCTATACGACTTTGCCGCCAGGCATAACTGAAAGCATAGGCAAAATCCGATAAAGCTTTGTTATGTATAGCAAAAAAAGCATTATATTTTTAACCAGCAAAAAGCTTTTTTAGCCTGGTTAAAAATATAAAGGCGGGCTAAATTAGATACTTTCTATCGTAGGGCTAAATCTCTGTTCCCGGTAATCGCATGGCTCCCCTCCCTCCCCCTCCCTGTTCCTGCTCACTGTTCTTCTACGTTTTAACATTTTTTATCTGCCTGCATGCGTACACTCCGGGCAAAGCAGATAAAAAAAACTAAAACTATTATAGGAGCTTACATACGCGACATCAAGGGCGTTTATAGAAGACTTAGCACCGCAAAAAATTACAGCAATAATAATCAAGCATGAGATTTTTTGCGGCACTGGCTTCTACAAACGCAGGGAGAAAAACTGCAAAGAGAAAAAAAAGAAGAGGAGAAGGGGGAGATAAACTAAGAGAAAATCTCATAAAAAACAAATAAAAGCCATTTTGTGAAGACCTTAAACCTAAGCGTCCCATGTCGTCATTTGGGGGATTTCTACAAATCTTTGGTAAGTTCCTGAGCCTTTTTAAGGAAATCTCCAGCCGCTTTTAAAGCGAAACTAGCCCCTTCTTCCGACCATCTGTCGTAATAATCGGCGTCCTCTCTTAGCCTTTTACCTTTTCCGAGGGCTTCTATTAAACTGCCTGGGAGCAGCCTTGTCTCTACATAAAGAGCCCGCATTGCAACAATAAGACAATAGTGACTGTGCTCTCGATAGTTCTTGGCAAACAAAAGGGCTCTGGCGGAATGGAACATAGAGTAATAGGACTGGATAGTGGCCCATTTATAATCTTTATCGTTAAAAGTTTTCTCTGCCCTTTCCAGGTCCCGTTGAGCTATCTCAAGGGTTTTTGTCATGAGGGCTTTTCCACGCGGAAATTCCCGTATTTTATTTTTCTTTAAACACTGCTCAAATTCTGGATTCATCTTTAGACTCCCATAGGGTTATACCATGTTCTATCTCTTCGCAAAATACCGATTCTTCTTTTTCCATTTTGACAAACTGGGTTGAGTTGCGAATAACCGGTTGAAGTTTTTCTCTGAGGTTGTTTTTCTTTATCTTCTCTTCAATGGCCTTTGAGCTATCGGCTAATATGAAAAGGTCTATATCACTATCGGCTATATTCTCTCCCCGGGCACAACTGCCAAACAGGACTATTTTTTTAGAGTACGCTTTTAATTTATTCACCAGGGTTTGTAAGAGCATGGTAGTCTTGAGGACTTTCAATTGCTTAATAACGGGATTATTATAATCAACCGAATAAAGATAGATCTTTGCTTTCTTTTCCCGCAGGACAAGCTTTTCTTCGGCGAGCTTACGAAGAGAGAAATTAACCCCTGCCCTACTAACCCTGGTGGCCTTTTCGATTTCATTAGCTAGAAATTGCTTGCCCGGGCTTTGGATAAGAAAGTTTAAGACTTTCTGGGCATTGGTTGATATAAGACTATTATTCATATAAAGCTCCAGCGTGTTATCTAAAATATTAGATGTACGTCTAAAATAATATACGATTATCTAAGAAATGTCAAAGGGAATTATAATAGTTTGCTAAACTGGGGGTGGAGCATACAGGAAGCGAGCTTTCTATATCAGAATAAAAATAGATAAGAGGGGGTGGTCTTCCCTTCTTATCTATTTTTTGAGCCTTCGTCTTCTCTTTAGCATTACGCGATAAAAATAATTTCAATTTTTTTCCCTAAAATTAAATTATTTTTTGAGTGTTATGCTGCCTGCCTGTGCGTGTACGCACGCAGACAGGCCCTTTTCGCTTTTCTATTTCCGGTATTGCTTTTTGTAAAAGAGGGGTGATTTTCCCTTGTTTATAAAAAGCAATACTCTTTCTCCCTGGCAATGCTCTCACCAGGTAAATTACTATTTAACCGGTTGAG
>Ga0268279_1000307_pt1 | contig 32684 bp, 36 predicted proteins | sample saktaG_6_FD_190142 | JGI IMG/M metagenome (GOLD analysis project Ga0268279, IMG submission 190142) | Saline water microbial communities from Sakinaw Lake, British Columbia, Canada - sak_2010_1_5_80m | ecosystem: Environmental > Aquatic > Non-marine Saline and Alkaline > Saline ...
GTGAATACCATGGATTTTGAATTGATTATTGTTGGGGGAGGGCCTGCCGGCTTGTGTGCCGGAATTTATGCCGTGCGAAGGGGGATTAAGACGCTGATTATCGAAAAAGGGGTGGTGGGAGGGCAAGTCCTTCTCGCCCCGGAAATCGGCAATTACCCGGGTTTTCCAAGTGTTAGCGGAACCGATCTCGCCAAGAGTATGGAAGATCATGCGAAGGGAGTTGGCGTTGAGTTTGAACTCGGAGAAGTCTTGCGGATTGAGGTCGGTGGGGGTATTAAGAAAGTTACAACATCCAATAGAACTTATGAGTGCAATGCATTGATTATCTCAACGGGTGCAATACACCGCCCCTTAAACGTCGCTGGAGAAAAGGATTTTCTGGGTAAAGGTGTCTCATATTGTGCGACCTGTGACGGACCGCTTTTCAAGGGTAAGAAAGTCGCAGTCATAGGGGGTGGAAACCATGCTTGCGAGGACGCGGCATACCTTGCAGACATTGCAGAAAAAGTCTTCTTAATACATAGAAGAGACTCTTTCAGGGCTGAAGAGTGTCGCCTAGAGCACGCTAAGAACAAGGGGGTGGAATTCATCACCGACACAGTCGTGGAAGAATTTGAGGGGGATGTTTTACTCGAAAAAATAAGGCTTAAAAACGTAAAGTCTGGCGGAGAATCCGAACTTTCCGTAAACGGGGTTTTCGTATCCATTGGAGTCGTCCCCCTCTACGCTCTTGCCGAACAAATCGGCGTTTCAGTCGACGAGCGAGGCTACATCTTAGTGGATGAAAACCAGATAACTAATGTTGGGGGAGTTTACGCTTGCGGGGATGTTACGGGCGGTGTCCTTCAGGTTGCCACGGCAATTGGTGAAGGTTGTGTTGCTGCTCTTTCAGTGTACGAGTACATTAGGAAACCTTATTGGCGTAAAGTTGATTAATCATGGCTTTGAGGAGGGTGTATGCATCATTCGGGCTGTTGTTTTTATTCGGGATTTTATGTTCAGCCCAGACTCTTGGTTTGAAATCCCTTTGGACTACGACACTTAGGGGAAGTGTTGATTTCATCGAAGTCGATGGGAAAAATATTTTCACCTCAACTTCTGACGGAACAATTTACCTGCTGACATCAAGTGGTAGGGTTAAGTGGAGTAGAACATTTGACAGCAGGGTGACTGCAATTACCTTAAATTCAATTTACGCGGGAGTCGCCCTTGAGAATCGTGAGCTTATCTTGATGGATTTGAATGGCAACAGGATTTGGAATGTTTTAACTGAGAATTATATTGGTTTTGAGGATGCATTGCATATTTCTGACGAGGGTTTTTATGCGGGGGATATGGCAGGTTTTGTATACTACTTTGATTTTCAGGGTAATCTAATTTCGAAAGTTCACTCTGACGCTTACGTTGTTTCGGTTAATGAAGTAGGCGGTAACTTGGAGGTCATTTCTGATAAGGGGCTTTATTTCCTAGTTAACGGTACTTTAATTGAGAAGTTTTTCCTTAAGGATTACGTGAGAATTGCCGAGTCAAATGGGGATTACTCGATTCTAGCTTCCGGTGAGGGGGATGTGTTCCTAGTTGACAAGAAAGGTGAATTGGTTTGGAGGAAGATGTTGACCGAGACTGTGGGAGCGGTCTATCCGAGTTCCCATGGGATTTGCGCTGGCACGAAAGAGGAGGGTTTGTACGTTTTTGATTTTTTTGGTGACCGTAGATGGTATCAGCAGGTTGACGGTAGTATCACCAGGGTTTTCTTAAACGAGGATTATGTTTTAGCTTCAACCATAAGTAATCTGGTTTATGTCTTCAATTGGAGGGGGAGGCTTAGATGGGTGAATCATGAGGAGTATCCGATAACTTCATTCAATGCTTTAGGAAATGTGCTTTTGTACGGTAACAGCAGGGGTGAGTTGAAGTATTTTGTTTTGACTTCGAGGAGCAGGGTTCAACATTACATAGTATTTCTTATCATGGGATTAACGATTGCAGTCGGATTTTGGTGGCTTTTAAGAATCTGGCACATTAGTTAAGGAGGGGATTTTAAATGATTGTGGGTGTTGTTGGAAAACCTAATGTTGGGAAATCGACTTTTTTTAAGGCCTTGACTTTGGCTGACGCTGAAATTGCGGCGTTCCCGTTTACGACGATTAAGGCTAACGTGGGAGTGGGGTACGTGAGAAGTCCATGTCCTGTAAGCGGTGAATCCGTTGAATGCAATCCTAAAAACGGGTTTTGCAGGGACAATATCAGGTTCACTCCGATAAAATTGATCGACGTTGCAGGGCTTGTGCCTGGAGCCCACGAGGGAAAGGGTTTGGGAAACCAGTTTCTAGACGACTTGCGCCAGGCAGACGCACTCATCCACGTTGTGGACATTTCAGGGAAAACCAATGAATTAGGGGAGGCGTGCGAAGACCACGATCCTTCCGATGACATAAAGTTTTTGGAAGAGGAAGTGAATGCGTGGTTCACCCAAGTTTTAAGGAAAAACTGGGAGAAAGTCTCGGGGAAAATTAAATTCGAGGGAAAAAAACTGATTAAAGAGCTTTCTCCAGTTCTTGCCGGACTTTCAATTAGTGAGAACCAGATTCATGACGCCTTGGCTGAACTCGACTTTCTGGACAAGAAGGAGTGGAGTAGCGGTGATCTGAAGGATTTTGCTGTAAGGCTTAGGGAGATTTCAAAGCCGATTCTCGTTGCCGCAAACAAGATTGACTTGAATTCCTCCCACTTTGAGAGGCTTAAGGGTGAGTATGATATGATACCTGTTTGCGCTGAAGCCGAACTTGCACTCAGGCAGGCGGAAAAAGCCGGTTTAATCGGCTATACTCCTGGAGGCAGTGATTTCACAGTCTTGGGGGAGCTTGGTGAGAAACAGAGTAAGGCCCTGGATTTTATCAGGGAAAACGTTTTGTCTAAGTGGGGCGGCACGGGCGCTCAGTTGGCGTTGGATAAGATCGTGTTCGACGTCTTAGATCAAATAGTGGTGTATCCGGTGGAAAACGAGAACAAGATGTCCGACTCTAAGGGGAACATCCTACCCGACAGCTACTTGGTGACTTCCGGGTCGACTATCTTGGACTTGGCGTTTAAAGTCCACACTGATTTCGGGGAGAAATTCATTTCCGCAGTGGATGCAAAGACTAAGATGAAGGTTGGAAGAGACCATGTCCTTGCCAACGGGGACGTGATAAAAATTGTTTCCGGGAGATGAGCGAAGTAATAGTAGAAGCGGGATCGCGAATCCACTTGGGATTGATAGATTTTGAAGGGAGTTTAGGAAGATTTTACGGGGGCCTTGGAGTATACCTGGAAAAACCGAGTCTTAAGATTCTACTCTCGAAAAATGATGACGTCTCAGTCGCAGGTTCGGGAAGGCATTCATTCAAGGGAGTCGCAACAAAATTTCTAAGCCAACACAAAATCGCAGGGGGCGTGGAAATAACCGTTTTAGAAGATAGTTCCGCCCACTTCGGCCTTGGATCAGGGACTCAGACCGCACTAACAGTGTGCGAGGGATTGAGCAGATTATACGACGTAAAAACAACGGTCGAGGAAAACGCAGTTCACCACGGCCGAGGCAGGATTTCAGCTGTTGGGACGCATCTTTTCAAGCACGGGGGCTTCGTCCTGGAAGCAGGACACAAAAAAGAGTCTGAAACATTATCACCTCTTCTCGCACGATACGATTTCCCGGAAAACTGGGGTTTTCTAATAATAATACCTGAGGAATCCGAAGGCCTGTCGGGAACAGTGGAATCAGAGGCACTGAAAAAAACCAAGGGGAAAAAGACCAACGCACAAGAAATATCACACACAATACTCATGGAAATGCTCCCCGCACTCGTAGAAGAAGACTTGGAATCATTCGGACGGGCAATCTCGCAAGTAGACAAGATAACTGGAAAATACTTCAGCATCATTCAAGGCGGGGAATACAGGGGTAGAAAGACACTCAAGATAAAGGAATACTTGAAGAAGGAGGGTGTTAACGGATTCGGCCAAAGTTCCTGGGGTCCCGCAGTATACGGCCTCACAACGTTTGATGAAGGACAATCTTTAGTCGAAAAAACAAAAAATTTCCTCAGCAAAGAGAACATTAATGCAGATGTGTTCTACTCAAAGCCTAGAAACCGTGGAGCAATAGTTTGCGGTTGATTTTTATTTTAGAAATCATTGTTTTTTACTTCGTGTTTTAAGATGGTTGATTTAAAGCCTTTTTCGGGTGTACGCTACAATCAAGAGCTTGTCAAAGACTTGGAAAGCGTTGTCTCTCCACCCCACGACGTAATCGGAAGGGAAGAGCAAGACAGGCTCTATGACAACTCACCGTACAATATCGTGCGTTTAATCCTAGGCAAAAGCCTTCCAGGTGATGGTGAAGATTCAAACCAATACACGAGGGCTTCAGAACTTTTAGCGGAGTGGATAGACGAAGGCATATTAGTCCGAGACCGTGAACCCGCCATCTACGCTTACGAGCAGGAATTCAGTTTAGACAATGGTTTGAGGGGAAAACAGCTTGGCTTTATCGGTCTTGTGCGACTGGAGCCTTTTGAAAACGGGGTGATTCTCCCTCACGAGCGGATTATTTCCAAGATGAAGGAGGATCGGCTGAATCTTATGAAGGCTTGTCACGCCAACATGAGTTTGATCATCACCGCATACTCCGATAAGGAGGGTGTGACTTCCAAATTGCTCTCGGAAGGCGCGGTCAACGAACCCGAAATCGAGGTTTCATTCGAGGGTGTAGTCCACAGGATTTGGATGATAAGCGACCCTCGCGTCCTTACGACTTTCCGGGAATTCTTTGCCTACAAAAAATTATACATCGCAGACGGCCACCACAGGTACACCACAGCACTCGAATACCATAAAAAATTCGACGGGACTGAGAAGAGCGCCTACATGATGATGTTCATGCTCAACATGGAAGATGATGGAGTCACAATACTTCCAGCCCACAGGGTTTTAAAAGCGATTGACGGTTTCGACGCTGAAAAATTGAAGGAAACTCTTTCACAATACTTTGACGTTCAAGTCATTCCGAGAGCTGACTCCGAGAAGTTTTTCAAGGACTTGGATGCAGGCAAAAAAGACAATTTTTTCGGAATGTATTCTGGAAACGGCAGCATGTATCTTTTAAAGCTTAAGGATGAGGATGTGATGGACGAGGTAGCGGGAGACAACCCCGCCGTCTGGCGTAAAATGGACGTCATCATACTACACTCGCTAATATTAAACAAAATCTTGGGTGTCGATTGGAACGAATATGCAGAACGGGAAGACCTGGTTTTCGTGAAAGAAAGGCAGAAAGCACTAGAGCTCGTCGACTCCAAACAGTTCCAAGTCGCATTCTTCCTGAACCCGACGAGAATGCAGCAAGTAAAAGAAGCCGCAAAACAAGGAGAACGAATGCCCCAAAAATCAACCTACTTCTACCCGAAACCGCTTTCGGGACTCGTGATACACACGTTCGACGAATAAGAAAAAAAACTATTACACACAACACCACGAATCCGCACGAAAAAGCGAAAACAAGTAGGTTAAATGTTGTTTTACAACATATTACTTGGAGAGCGCCCTCAGAATATACAAAGCAGATATGTTTAAACTAATTCCCAGATTCTAGAAGGTCTAATTCTAATAAAACCTTCAATTCTTGTCTCTTGGGTTTTATCTCTCGCAGTATCTGCAACAGGTCTAGGTTTATTTATTTTGTTGGCCCTTAAAAGAATTTTATCGAATTTGTCACAGATTCTTATCCAATCATCTTTGATATTGAATTCAATACTATCTGGAGCGCTCATTAACTAGTCCCCTCTCACTTAATTTATGAAGTATCAGGTCTACTTGTTCTATTGGTAAGGCTAATTCTTCGACTATGTCTAAATCATCAATAGTGGTTTCACCAATATCCTTCCTTTTTTTAATGAGTAAAGTAATCTCTTCCTCTGCGTTATTATTTGATATCGAACGAATTGATATTTTCTGATCCCTTTCTATTTTTTTCTTGATTTGTGAAATTTCTTTATCAACCCTTCTTGTAATTTCAGAATCGATATAGTCCTGGATTAATTCTAAGTCCCATGCAACCTGTATTGGAGATGATTTTCTTACAGAGCCTATTGCTGGATCATACCAATCCTCTCTTTGTTCTACTTTTAAAACAGATGTCTTTCCAATCATCTTACAATTATTCCAATAATTTTTTTAGTACAAGGCTGTTATTTGATGTAAGTTGGACTACTTTGTCCTTATAGTGTGAAAAAGAGGGATGCTCCAATACTAAGTTTTTTGCTTCTGATAGGTCTATTTTTATCCCCATCTTTTCTCCTTTCCTTATTTTTAATTTCTTTTCAGTTTCTTTGTGTTTTGGAACAATCTGAAATTGAATTAATGAGACAATTAACTCTCCATCTTCAGCGAATATATCTGATAATTCCTTGGAGATATCCTTTTCAAGAAATTCATTTAAATTTAATTGTTGTACAAGAACTTGTGTTGGATTAACAACCTTAATTTTTTCGCTAAGTTTTGACATCCCTACAGAGAAATTAGGACAACTATGTTAAAAAATACAATTGATGTATAAATCAAGGCGGGCTCTTCGTAATACTGTCGGTCGCCCCGGTTGGGCTCCCTCGCTCGGCTTGCAACCTCGCCACATAACAAGCGGTTAAGTGAAAAATTCTGCAGAATTTTTCAAAATGCTCGGTTATTCGTCTCGCACTTCGTTTACCCACATTTGTTCACCGAAATATGCGGGGCAGTGATACTCCTTTTTTGGTTTGATGTTGAATGATTAATTGGATTTAGATGGTACGACGTATTGTAAAAAAACCATTTGAGGTAAGTGGTGATTATCATACAACTGATGAGTTATTATTTACAATACCTATTAAGCCCAAAACTAGTGAAGTAACTGGTATCCCTAGGGAAAACACCTTGATGGAAGAAATAATGACCTCAAAACCAAAGTCAAATCAGAGAGGTGAGGCCGTAAGGGAGTTATATAAACTACATAAGGATGGGTTGACTAAATTTTGTATTTTTATAGGAGTTGATAGTCCTGATTTACAGGAAGATTTGATTACTGCGGTATTTATAGACTTATTGCAACGGGATATAGAATTTGACGAGAGTAAAGGGAAAGTTCGAAGTTTTCTTGATGGTATGCTTGTCAATCACTATAAAATGTATGAAAGAGCTAGAAAAAGACGAGTTTTCCATGAACATCGCGCTGGTCGACGAAAATTAGTTGGAGTAGAAAGAGATGATCCAACCCTTACAGACTCTATGGATATCGAAGCCTTTACCGGACTTGAAAAATTACCCCCCAGACTATCAGAATATCTTGCATATCACATGGATGGACTGTCAACTGCTGAAATCGCCAAAAAAATGGGCGTAAGTGAAAGTGCTGTTTGGCAGCATAAACATAGAGTAAAAGGTTTTTTAAGGAAATTTAGTTAATATACTACTGCCTCACATACTCTACGCCTCCCTATCGGTCGGCTTGCTTCGCTCCCATTGGTCGGTCGGTAAACAGCGTCTAAACGACTCACATTCGTTCGCCCTAATTCGCCTCCTACGGTCGCCGAACTTCTTTTACCCGCTTTTTGTTTAAACTCAATTTGTATTGGGGGGTTATTTGGAGATAATAATCTGTTTGGGTTAAGTATTTATTGGGATGGTTCGGTTGAGGAGATTAAATCTCCGGGATAAGAGATTAGGGGATTTGTGTTTTGAACTTGGTGAACGGGATTTAAAACTCAGATTTACTGGCTTGCCCCAACCTGAAGAGATACGTGTTGATGATTTAGGCCGTATTAGGGATGAATTAGAATCTGGTTCCTTATTAAATGTTCCAACTCGGGCCTTGCGTAGTAGCTTGCGAGGGGTTTTGGATCACCATATCCATGAACTTGGAAGTGGTAGATCAATACTTGTGTCAGATAGTGAACCGGAAATCTCATTCGGATTACAACAGATATATGATGAGAGAATCTCAACTTTCCTATCTGACAAGCTGAAAGACCATAGTTTCATAATGGTGGGGGAAAAACACGGCCCAGAACAAGACCCACAAAAATGTGCAGTGGCCAAGTCCCTGGCAAGATTAAAGTCTGAGGGCTTAACCCATGTGGCTGTTGAATTGCATTCTGATATTCAGGAATTGGTAGACGGGCTTGATTATGCATCACCAGACATCAAAGACGAGTTGAGGGGGTTAAATGCATCCCACCTGGAAGGATGGAGTGAAGGTAATCTTGAAATATTAATAGCGGCTAAAAAGGCATGTTTGAACGTCCTTTGTATTGATTTAGCACATAAATCGGATGATGATACGGAAAATGCCCGTTGGGAAAATAAACGGGATAAATGGATGCAAAAAATTATTGATAAGGAAGTAGCTCCAAAATGGATGAGATTAAAAAAAATGTTGGGAAGAAATGTTTCGCCCACAGGTAAAATGTTGGTATTTATCGGTTCAACCCATTTACCTCGCAAACCAACCGATGAGGACGTTGATTACTTCCATTATGGAAAACACGTAACAAGGATAGGGCCCAGATTAATTAACAAATAGGGTATAAACGAGGTTGAGGATACAAAACTCGAATACTATGGGATATGATTAGCCCCAACGCACACTTCCCCACTCGCTTCGAGCGTTACTGCGAGTTTAATAGGGTGCAAACAACCACTTACGGGGGGGGCCCAAACCACTCGTCTCCGGCTTACAATTTCATTCACCCGCTGGTGTTAAACTCAATTCGGGCTGGCTTATTTTTTAAAGAATAATTTTTCTAGTTTTTTTAATTCGAGTATTGGTTTTTCATTAAATTCAGAATAAAACACTTCTCTTTTTTCTTCATCTTCCAATATTATTCGAAAATCGTCACTTTGGTTAAAACAACATTTAGGGGTTAGAAAGTGGTGATGCCAAGGTGTATCTTTTTGATTTAACTCTTCTGCTAAATCAATTAACTTTCCTATTTCAATCTTTTCCATGAATGATATTATGATAATTTGGAGATATATACACGCCAACCCGAACTCCTTCAAGCCCTTACGGGCTCTCAGTCCTCAGCCTTCGGCTTCGGAGGATTTAACAGCGACTAAACTACTCAATTCGACTTGGAATTCTTTTCTTCACATAACTCGTATACTGGACAGTCTTCGCATAGGGGTTTTTTCTTGCAATACTGTTTTGCGTGTTCGACTATCAGCGCGTGGAATTCATTATGTAGGGGTTTTTTTTGGGGAAGGTTTTCTTCGAAAAGCTTTTTCACTTCATCATATGACTCATCCCCGTTGAGAAATCCCAACCTTGAAAAAATTCGTTTAGTGTATGTGTCAACGACAAAGCTTGGTTTCTTCGCTGCATACAGGATTATTGAGTCCGCTGTTTCAGGCCCCACACCCCAAATCGAAAGGAGGGTAAGACGAAGCTTTCCTTGGGGTAGGGACAGTAAGGCCTCAATGTCCCCGTCATAATCTGAACTCACAAAGTCTGCGAAACACTTGAGTTTCTCGGCCTTCACGTTATGGTAAAGCGAGGATTTGATGAGATTGGAAAGCTCGGACTTTGGAGTTTGAATTAATCCTTTAAGAGAGAGGACTCCCGCCCCCTGAAGTTTGGATACTGCTTTCTCGACATTCTTCCAGGAAGTAGACTGCGTCAATATCGCCCCGACACAGACTTCGAATTTATCGCCCGGAGATTCAGGCACCTCATAGTCTCCGGGATGATAACCTCCTTGAGGAAACTTTCCCTCACAATCCTTTGAAGTGACAGGCCACCACCCCTGAAACCCATACGCCTTAAAAAGAGCGTCATAAATCCTTAACAGACCTTCCCTTGTGGCGTCCATCAAACTTATGTTCCAAAGACTTTAAGAAAGAGGGTTCATAGCGGTCTAAAAGCTCCTCCTCTTTTATGAATTCAAGCGATTTAATGTGGTCTCCCTTAAGGAGTATGACGTCCCGAGTATTGCGCATTGATTTTTTAAGCAGTTCTGACGCTTTTTCCCCGGAGAGCATTCGCGGGAAGAATACGTAGTCGGCTCCCATATCATACAGTTGGAGTGCTTGGTCGAGTGTTTCCACGGTGACAAAGACGAGTGCGTGTGGATTCAGCTTTTTTGTCTCCTCGATCAGGAGCATGCTGTCTTCCTCGTTCGCAACAGTTGAGATGACGACGTCGGCCCTATCCAACCTAATCCGCTTTAAAATCTCCACGTCGCCAACATCCCCGTAGACTGCGTGAATGCCCTGGTCTAAAAGAGACTTGATTATCTCGGGGTTAAAGTCGACAACCAAAAAACGCTCATCCAATTCAAGGAGTGTTTTAATGACGTTGTATCCCATCCTGTGAGCCCCGATAACAATTATGTGCTCGTTTGAAGGGTAGGAGTTAGACTCGAATACCTTAGCCTTCCTGCGTCCGAACTTTTCAAACAATATGAGAAACTGGTTCAATTTAACGTAGAGTTGGTTGTCGAATTTGATGAAATACGAGGTCACAGTGATTGTTATCAATGCAAGGAGTGCTGTCATCGAGAATACTTCAGGGGAGATGTGGCCCAACCTCAATCCCGTTAACGCAATGATCATTGAAAACTCGCTTATTTGAGCGAGACTTATGGAAGTTAGAAACGCGGGCCTGCTTGAGTATCCGAAAGTCGAGATGGTGTATATCATAAGAAGGGGCTTGACCGCAAGGATTAGTAAAGTTAGGACAAGAAGAGGCATCAGGAGAGTTGAGACATTCGTAACCATTATCTCCATCCCTAAGGAGACGAAGAACAAGGTCGCGAAAAAATCCCTTAAGGAGTGGATTCGGCTTATAATCTCAAGGTTGTACGGAAACGTTGCGACGGCCACACCAGCTATAAAAGCCCCTATAGCCACTGAAAAACCGGATATGTAGGCAAGCCATGAAAACAGAAAGCATATCGACAAGGCCGTTAAAAACAAAAGCTCCTGTGATTTCGCCACAAACTTGAAAACCGGGGGAAGAATGAACCTTGACAAAAGAATTGCTATGGAGAATAGACCAACGCCTTCAAGAAGGGAGACTAAAGCCGTCTCCAAGTTCATCACGCCCGGGACTGACAGAATGGACAATACGAGTATTGCAATAACGTCTTCGGTTAAAAGTATCCCCAAAACCATCCTACCGTGAAGTGTGTCCAACTCCCCCTTGTCGGATAAAAGCTTGATCACCACCATGGTGGATGAAAACGAGACTACAAGACCCAGGTAGATCGCCTCAATAGTGGGAAAACCGAAAAAACCCGCCACATTAAAGGCCAAGAAGAATAGGAACACACTCTTGACAATAGCGGTAACGGTCGAGACCATTCCAATATCCTTAAGACGCCTCAAATCAAGCTCTAAACCCACAATAAACAATAGAAAAGCGATACCAAACTCTGAAAGAATCTCTATAACACCCCGCTCCTCAATAAGGCCGAAGCCAATCGGGCCTAAAAGTATTCCAGCAGCCATGTAAGCCAAAACAAGAGGCTGCTTGAATATCCGGGCAACGTAGGCAAGACACGTAGCCGCAACAATTATCAAGCCGATATCCCAGAAAAGGGTGAAGTCAACCATATTAATTATTATCCAAATCTTTTATATCACTTCTAGAGAGGAACAAAATATTTGGTTCACCCTGCTCTTTTAAAAAACCATACCAGTATACTACAGCCCCTGGTCCGAACAATTTAACGTAATGACGCAACTGCTTTTTGAAATCATTTTTAAACTCCTTATAATCCCCGAAAGTCGCCTTAGACTCAACCCAACAAACATCCTTCCCCTTAAATGTTACTGGTTCGTCCAAAAGGAAATCAGGAGTCTTAGTGTGATTCTCCCTCCTACAATCCTCCTCTGTCATAAAGGAAATACCTTGAGAACTCAGCCAGTCAAAAATCTTCTTCTCGATATCCCGCCCCCTCTTAAGCTGTTCAAAAGCGCCATTTGGTGAGTACACAAGATCGTTTTCCACAGCCTCCGAAATCTCCTTTTTAAGCCTCTTATCCTTGATCGAATTCGGACTCTTCAGATAAGTTCTAAACATGTTTCGTGAAACTCCGTTTTCAACGAGAATAATCGATGCAACCATCACCGGTGGAAACCCGACACCTCTTGAAATCTTCAAAAAAGAATCCCCATGATCCCACGCCCTACGAAATTTTTTAGCGTCCTTTTTCATAACCCCGTGCTTCCTAGTAGTCTCTCGGATAATCTTCTGGGTTAAAAGAACCCTGAGGGTAGGCTTAGGAACACCATAACGGAGGCTTAAAGACTCAACAGATTTCAAATCCTCAAGCTTGGGGTAAATCGACTCGTAAGTTTCCCGGTCCATCAGGTAAAGTATTTAAACGCAGCCTTTAATTAAGCTATATCATGGAAAGCTACACTCCATGGCTTCTTCGAAAATCCGAGCGAGACTTCTTCAAACTCTGCGTCGAATATTCAGCGGAAGTCTTAGACCACATGAGGTTGTTGCGGGAGGAAGTAGGCTTGTTTTTAGGGGAGAAATGGCCTGAAGTGCAAAGCCACCACGTAGTAGTAACACGGAAAGGGTCTGAGATAATAAAAAACCGGATTCAATTAAACATGATCTTGTCTGAAAAACACATTGACTCGGAAGACAGGATTACGTTATCCAACTTGGTATTCGATTTAAGTGCTGTGTCAAGCCACATCGACTCGGCATCCCATAAAATGGACATCATGAAGCTTAAAGTAGATTCCTGCTTGAAAGATAAGGTTAAAACCATGGCCGAGAGGACCGAACACATAGTTGTTCTGTTAAACGAGGCCTTCAAGCTTTTGAACGAGGATTTGGAGAAAGTAATCGAAAAGACGGTCGAGATATCTAGAATAGAGAACGTCATCGATGATTTGAGGAGAAACCTTATAAAATCGGTCATCCAGCTTGAAGGGCAACAGAATTTCAGGGAATTCTACACATTAACTGAAATGCTAAACTCCCTTGAAAGCGTGTCCGACGGCGTCGAATCAGTCTCTAACATCCTCGGAAACATCGCAATAAGCCACTTGCCTTAAAAAAAAATGAAGATCAGCAAGCTTGATGCAATAACATTTACCATCCTACTCTCACTAATTTCCGTTGAAATGTATCTCAAAATCGGCGAGATACTCGAGTCCCCAATACTGATTCTTCTAGGGCTTATCATCGGATTCTCAATGGGCTTTAAATTAGCCTCCGTCCACTCATCACAAATCTCGCGCAAAGCACTGGATTTTGCGAAAAACGAGGAAGCCAAACTTAATAACGTGAAATCCACTTCCATCGAAACATTCAGCAGACTGAAAAAAGAGGGGGACAGGAGAGACAGGGTTATCGTAAAACTCAAAGACGCGCTCAAAGACCGGGACTTGGAAGTCGAGCATCTTGTCTCGGAACTTGAGAGAAAACAGTGTAAACGATAGTTTTATATAAAAAGGTCCCTATATTAAGGAGGTAGAATGGACGAAAAAGAGGTTAAGATTAAGGCTAAAGTTGAAAACATCGTGTCTTCGATAACTATTGACAGGCACATAGACTTGGAGAAGTTTGCAAGCACGGTTACGGGCATCGAAAACCCGTCCCGATTCCCGGGCGTGATATTCCGCGTCCGAGAACCAAAGCTTGCAATGCTAATCTTTCGGACTGGAAAAGTAATCTGCTCTGGAGCACGCTCTAAAAAGGATATTGCGGCTGCAGTTCAAAAGCTGATTGAAAAGCTTAAGGAGGGTAAGATAAGGCTTAAGGCCAAGCCTATCGTCGAAATCCAAAACATTGTGGCGAGCGCGTCCCTCGGCTTTAAAGTAAATTTGGACACCTTGGCTACAGAATGTTGGAACACGGAGTACGAGCCTGAACAGTTTCCGGGCTTAGTCTTCCGGTTAGAAGAGCCGAAGACTGTAATGCTGATTTTCAGAAGTGGGAAGATCATCATCACGGGTGCGAAAACCCCCGGTAACGCTAACACGGCGGCCGAGAAAACCAGGGAGATGGTGAAAAGCTACAACGCCATCATCGAGTAAACTGAAAACGCGGCCGTTAAAAAGGTCGCACACAAACTTTTTTTCTTATGTCTCATAGTCTTAACTGATGGTTAAGACTAAGAGGAAGGATATTCACCTTCACTTTAGAAGTCATACGAGAGGGGAGAGTTATTATACTGGGAGGGTGCCAAAAGCTGTTAAGACCTTCGTTTGTGAGGAGGCAGGTGGTTCGAGGGAGTTGGAGCCTGAAATCCCCCCTTTCGGATTCTCTAAATATGATAGGTCTAGTCGTGAATTCCTGCAGAAACTTCGGGATCGCGGAGTCAAGGTCGTAGCCGGCGAGCATTTAAGAGATGATCCTGAGGAGCATTTAATGGAAACCTTAATCACGTCTGAAGAGGATGCTAGGGAGGATATGCTTGCTGATCCTACGAATCTGGATTCAATCAAGAATTATTATTTTTGGGATTCCTGCCTTCAAAGGTACAGGCACACTTTGATTCGTATAACACTTAGAGAGGCTGAAAAGTATGTTGAAGGGATTTTCGGGGTTGGACACTCCCTCATCTCTGGGGAGCTTGGAAGAGAGGGGATTGATTCATCGCGAACAATAAGTCCTCTTGTCTTTGATTGGCATGATATAGCCTTGCGAAAGCTTCTTTGGGGTGTGCCTGTCTCAGACATTGAATACAAGAAAGCGTATGTATGCAAGACGATTCCGGCTGAATGGGTTGTTAGCTAACTTACCGGTAAAAAACAAGACGACTTAACGGCAGGGGATATGAGATTCTGGAGCCTGGTGGAAAATGCCTTGGTAGACAGGCTGCCTGAAAGCGAACTTGACAGCCAACTCGAATCCGAAAATCTCTCCCGATTATTCGAATTCAATGGTCTGCCGTATCCTGAAGACAGGATCGCTTCGAGGGAGCAACTCGAATCCTTCCTTGACCGGCATGCAAAAGAAAATCCGAAAAGTATTGCAGGTTTTTTCTGGGCGAGGGAGAAAAAGAAAAAAGGGTGAGGACTGGTTTTTAGTCCTCGGCTAGGGTCATTACTGTCTTTAACGCTACGACTAGTGCGGCGAAGGCCACGAACACGGTTATGTTTACTAGGGAGTCTGCTAGAAGCTTTGCTGTCGGCCCTATGCCTGCGATTATCCCTGCTGTTCCTCCGGCGAGCATCAAGGTCATAGATGCTACCAAAAATTTCGTGGTCTCTTTCTTGTTCACGTTCAAAAGGCCCACGACTACTCCCAAGACTGCCAGAAGCAATACTGCAAGCCCGGGGTTTAATCGGCCTAATGCCGCGAGCACCGCCACTACAACTCCCAGTAGGAAGGCGTAGTTGCCCGTCTTATCTACCATACAAATCACCTCAATTTTTATTTAAAAAAGGATAGGCTGTTAGAAGATTAGATTAAGGCATTAAATGCGGTTTTTTCAGAGTTTTTCCGCGTATTTTCGGGCTGCTTTGCTGAAGTCGGAGGCCTCGTATATGCCGCGCCCGATTATGGCGTGCCAGCGGTCGCCCGCGGCTTTCGCTGCGTCGGAGATGCTTCCGCCTTGGGCTATGAATCCGGGAGCGTAGAATACTGGTTTCACTCCCTCTTTCTCAACAGTCTCTTTTATCTTCGCGATTACGTCGGGTTTGTTCCCGGGGACTACGAAATCACGTATACCAACTTTTGCGGCGTTTTCAAACATTTCGAATACTCCTTCGTCTGCAAGGTATCCGCCGTCGCTTCGAACATATTTTTCGTGGGTCATGTACCCCCCGACAATAACGGCAAGCCCCACGTCCCTGCAAGCGTTAATCCACGCCTTCTCGGTTTCCGGGCCCGCCTGCGGGAAGAGGATGACGGCGTCTACGCCAGCGGTTTTCATGACTTCGGCGAAGTTTTTTCCGGTGTCGGGGATGTCTGTCGCAGCCTTCTGATGATCGTATATTATTGGCTTGTCGGTGAACCTTCGAGCCGTTTCAACCACCTTGGGAAGGCCATGTTTCAAGCCCAATTGAAAGCCCACTTTGTAAGCTCCAACCCCCTCAATCCCATAAGTCTCCTCGACTATCTTTTCAAAGACGGGAAGAGGCACGTCACACGCGGGTATAATGCTTTTTTTAAGTGGGATTATGTCTTTCATAGCAGCTTTATTTTTGAGGCCCCATATTTTTCGAATTCACACTCTATGGCGCGGCCCACATCTTTTCCGGGAGCAATCTGGGCGTAGGCTTTGGGGAGAAGGTCGAGGGCGTTGCTTAAGGCAAGATATGTTACCCCCTTTCCTTTTAATGCTTCTTCCACTGTTTTACCGTCGTCTCGAACTTCCATCCTGTTGGATAATCCCAAGGCTGCGATTATTTCGACTTCAGACTCCGCAAGCGTGCCGACTGTCTGAAGAAGGGATCCTCCGGTCGTGGTCACATCCTCTATTACAATCGTCTTTTCACAGGGTGCTCCAAGGTAGATTCTATCTTCCACTTTGCCGTGCTGCTTGGGCTTTCCCCGTCCCATGGGGAGGGTGTGGCTTCCTGGCCCGTATTCTGGATGAGAGTTCGCCCACTTGTATTGCGTGACGATCGCGACTTTGGTTGCTCCTTCGGGAACGCCGTAAAAGCAGTCTGGGGAAAAACCTCGGTACTGAGTGTATGAGATTATGAAGTCTGCGAGCTTTTCAGTCAAGAATGCGTCTTCAGTGACGGTTCTAAAGTTTATGTAGAAGTGGCTTGTTCGTCCTGACTTTAGGGTTATCGGTTCTTTGAAGAAGCCGATGACTTTGTTTTCCAGGATGAATTGGTTGTATTCGTCTTGGCTGAATGACATTTTATGTTATGTATGATTTTTTTCATTTTTATATGATAATTCACAATATTCCGTATATACTGAATATTCGGAATATGTTGAATGAACTTTTTGAACTAAAAGAGGAGATAATAGAAGACTTCGTGAGGGGGTGGACTCTCTCAGGATGCAATCCCACAGTTCTTCGAATATACTTCACACTTTTTCTATCCGACAATCCAATGGGACTTTCCGAAATATCCAAGGAGACTGGATACAGCAAGTCAACTGTGTGCACGAACATGGAAATTGTAGGACAACTCTTCGACATCCATAAATTCAAAAAACCAGGGTCAAAGAAAATCTTTTGGAAGTGCACCCACGACCCTGAAAAAATGCTTAAAAAACAGTTAGAACTTGGTGAAAAAATCCTGGCCATGCAACTTGAAGCACTAAACAAAACCGAGAGGCGACTTAAAGACATGGATGGAGGCCAGAAATACTTGAAAAACATCGGGAAATTCAAAAAACACTTTGAAAACCACAAGAAAATGTATGAATTCATAAGGGAGAAACACAAAGATATACTAGATTAAAATGAGTAAAAAAGACGTTATACCATTAGGGCTAGTACTCGCAATGTTTGCAATAGCATTCCTCGTCCAAAACGAAGTCCCCGAAGTCATGGCAACACACTGGAATGCCAAAGGCCAAGCCGACGGGTACGGAGGAAAATTTATCGGGTTATACCTTATGCCCATCATAACACTCCTCATCCTCGGACTCTTTCACGCAATCCCGAAAATTGAGGTCCTGGATTTTAGGAAAAACATCCACGACTTTGAAAAACACTTCTATGGCCTCCGCCTAACCCTCACGGCATTCATGCTCATAATCTACACGGTCACAGTAGCCATAAACTTGGGTTACGACATCCCAATAAACAAGATTATCATGCCCGCAGTAGGCGGGCTGATATTTTATTTGGGCTACATCATGCAATTCGTCAAGCGAAACTTTTGGATTGGAGTGCGAACCCCCTGGACCATTACAAGCGACAGAGTATGGGATAAAACCCACATCTTAGCGAGCAAACTGTTCAGACTCATGGGAGCCTTGTTCATAATCGCAGCTCTTACCACACAGAAAGTTGTGGGTGTTTTAATATCTTTCATCTTAGTAACCACCCTGTTTATAATAATTTATTCGTATTGGATATATCGCCGTGAAGTCGAAGGTGGAAAAGATGGTTAAGAAGGTGAAAAGGAAGGAGGACCCTATCATAGAGCTTAAGGACGTCTGGAAGATTTATAAGATGGGATTGGTGGAAGTGCCCGCAGTCCAAGGACTTAATCTTAAGATTTACCCCCACGAATTCGTAGCCATCATGGGTCCTTCGGGAAGTGGCAAGTCGACGACCATGAACATGGTAGGCTGCCTCGACGTACCCACAAAAGGACAAATCTTTTTAAACGGCCAAGACATCTCGACACTGCATGAAAGCGATCTCGCCCACATTCGGGGGAGAACGATAGGATTCGTATTCCAGCAGTTCAACCTCATGCCCTCGCTCACAGCCCTTGAAAACATAATTCTTCCCATGACATTTCAGGGAGTTCTCCCACTGGATCGGGAGAAACGCGGGAGGAAAGTCTTAACTATGGTGGGACTTGAAGATAGAATGCACCACAAGCCGGCGGAACTTTCCGGGGGACAGCAACAGAGAGTGGCAATAGCAAGATCGCTTGCAAACGACCCAGACGTAATCCTCGCCGACGAGCCCACAGGAAACTTGGACACAACCACAGGACACGAAATAATTGACATGCTCTACGACCTCAACAAGGAGGGGAAGACCGTAATCATGGTAACACACGACAAGGACATCGCAGACCGTGCAAAACGAACCGTGCAACTTAAAGACGGAAAGATAGTTGATGGAGGTAATTAAAGAAAATGAAAAAACTTTTTGCAACAATTGTATTGCTTGCGCTCATAGGGAGTGTTTGCGCCGAAATAAAAATCGATTCTCTGGCCTTGGACCCGCAGATGATCGAGGCGGGAGATGAAGTAGACGTTTACGTGAAATTCCACCAGGCAACATTAAAGAGGGACGTTTTCACCAAAGACGGAGTATTAGCTGCTGAACAGGAGGATAAGAACGTCTTCTACAAAACCAAGCTTATTCCAACAAGCGATCTCGCCAGCAAATACATAACCCTCATTGAAGGGGAGAAAAACGTGGGTCACCTGTTCATTGGAGAATCCTGGACCAGCCCCTTCAAAGTAAAAGTTAGTGAAGGAGCACCCGCCGCAAACTATGAAATGCAATTCCAAATCATAAAGACGGACCCGGAAGGTGTGGAAAAAGGCATTGACAGGCTCTACGACTTCACCATCCCGGTTAAGGGAATAGTCGTTTTTGACGTATCGTCTACGGACGATCTTCGCATCGGCTCTGAAGGCACCATCAAGCTCTCAGTTAGAAACGTGGGTGGAGGAACCGCAAGGCACGTCACAGTAAAGTTGGGGGAGCTGGATTCCCTCACAGTCTTGGATGCCGCTGAAAGGCATCTAGATTCTTTTGAAGGGAAGGAGGAGAAGACTGTGACCTACAAGATTTCCGTTGACAGCACTGCGACAGTCACCGCGAAGAAAATACCGCTTTTCATCGGATACTTAACCGACAATGGACTGCCAGTGCTCATAAACAAGACGATTGGAGCCCAGATCACCGGCGAACCATCAATCGAAGTAACCCTTGATGAAGCCGAAGAACTCGTTGGGGGAATGGAAGGCACTGTCTCAATCCGAGTTATAAACAACGGATTCATCGACGCGAAATTTTTGGAGATGATTCTTTCGGAAACACAGGATTACACGGTCGAATCCGCAGATAGCACTTACATGGGAAACCTTGCTTCAGACGATTTTGAAAGTGAGGAATTCGTGATCAAGCCTTCAAAGGATACGGAAGGGGAGATGACACTGCAAGTGACAGTCAAATACAAGATGGCCAACAGCGACAAGCTGCTTTCAAAATCGTTCACCACGAAAGTTAAGGTCTTGTCAGATTCAGAGTACAAGGAACAAGAACAGTCGAACGGCTCTTCAAGCCAGATTCAGGCAGCGCTACTTGCAATACCTGCAATAATAGTAGTGTACCTGGTGCTCTGGTTCGTCGTAAAGATTGTCGGAGCTATCACCAACTTGCTCAACAAAAAGATCTTTAAGCGAGGCGTATGATAGGAGACTACTTCAAGCTTGCGCTCATAAACCTCACACACCGCAGGCTGCGAAGCTGGCTGACGCTCATAGGGATATTCATAGGGATTACTGCAGTCGTAGCCTTGACTTCTCTGGGCCAGGGACTGCAAGACACCATCAACCGTGAATTCGAAACCCTCGGCGCAAACCGCGTCATGATCCTTCCCGGCGGCGGCAGTGCTACCGCAGCCTTCGCATCCATAGGAGGCTTTGCGGCAGTAAAGCTCACCGACAAGGACATTAAGGTGGTAAGAGATGTTCGGGGGGTAGACCTGGCTGGGGGAATGCTCCAGCTGACTGAGCGAGTAACCTTTGCTGGTGAAGACAAGTATGAGAACTTAATCTGTATTTCCACAGACCCCGACACCTTAGAATATTTGGAATCACTCGACTTCTTCCTTATCGAGCAGGGTAGGATGCTTCAGAAAGGTGATACAAAGAAGGTTGTGGCAGGATACAGTTTGTGGAACGGCGACTCCTTCGAGAAACCCGTCAAGAGGGGGGACTGCGTTTACTTCAAGGGTGAGTGCTTTGAAGTTGTGGGCTTGCATAAAAGGGCGGGGAATCCAGCCCATGACCAGAGGTTCACTGTTCCGAGGGAGGAGTGCGCCCGCCTTCTAAATAGAAGCGCGGACGAGGTTACTGCTATAGCGGCCCTCGTTGAAGACGGATTCGAACCTTCCGATGTCGCGGAATCCATCAAAGTGAAGCTTCGGAAGAGCAGGGGAGTCAGGGAGGGTGAGGAAGACTTTAACGTGCAGAGTGCGGAGCAGCTTATGAAGACGTTCACCCAGATCATTGATGTCGTACAGACTGTTATCACCGGGATCGCTGCGATATCGCTGATCGTCGGGGCGATAGGAATTATGAACACAATGTATACGAGCGTTATCGAGCGTACCAAGCAGATTGGGGTTATGAAGGCTGTGGGCGCTACGAGGACGGACATCTCGGTTTTGTTTATGATCGAGGCCGGTCTTTTAGGTGTGACTGGAGGGATTATCGGGACTATCCTCGGCTTGGGGATTGCTAAGGCTGTTGAATTCTACGCCGTAAACAACGGACTCCCCCAGCTTCAAGTGCATGTCGGAATGGAACTTATTGGAGGGGTCATCTTATTCTCCTTCATTATAGGAAGCATTTCAGGTCTTCTGCCGGCACGCCAGGCGGCAAACCTTCAACCAGTGGAGGCGCTTAGGAAATGATAGACGATTACATTAGAATTTCGATTCGAAGCATCAGACACCAAGGTACCCGCAGCTGGCTTACCATGCTTGGAATATTCATTGGCATCGCCACGATCGTGTCTCTAATATCCCTCGGCCAAGGAATGGAGGACGCCATCAACCAGATGATGTCATCGGTCGGCGTCAACCTCATCTACGTCATGCCCGGAGCGGGCTTTCAGAGTATGGGCTCTGGAGCCACTAAGCTTACGGGCGAGGATGTCGACTTGATAGAGAGCGTTCCGTTAATTGGGCTGCCAGTCAAAGCAACGTTAAGAAGCGAGGATGTCGACTTGATAGAGAGCGTTCACGGTGTGAATCTCGCGGCAGGTATGACTAGCAAGGTTGCGAAGGTTGAAAGCCATGGTGAGAGCAAGTTCGGTTTCGTGTCGGGTCTTCCCACCGACAAAAGACAGAAGATTATTGAAGACATGGAAAGTATTCGTATCGCGGAAGGCAGGTTCTTTAAGGATGATGAGAAATTCGGGGTCGGAGTCGGCTTTAGGGTGGCCAACGGTGACTTTTTCTCAAAGCCGGTTACCATCGGCGACCGCGTAACCATAAACGAGAAGGTTTTCCGCGTTGTTGGGACTCTCGAGAAAATCGGTAGCAAGGATGACGACGAAGCATTCTACATTCCGCTTGAAACTAGCGAGGAACTCTTCAACGACTACGACAACTATATAGTCGTCATGGCACAAGTCAAAGACGGCTTTGACACGGCCGAAGTCGCGGAAAACATAAAGAAAAAGCTTCGAAAAGACAGGGGTTTGAATGAGGGGGAAGAGGATTTCAACGTCCAAACCGTCGAACAGATGTCGGAATCCTTCGGCATCATCTTGAATGTCGTCAACCTAGTGTTTCTCGGCATTGCAGGCATATCGCTTTTCGTAGGCGGAATCGGCATCATGAATACCATGTACACGAGCGTCCTTCAGCGTACGCGGGAGATTGGGATTATGAAGGCTGTGGGTGCGAGAAACGGCGACATCATGGGCCTGTTCATAGTTGAATCGGGAGTGATTGGTATTGCGGGAGGCATCGTCGGCGTAATCATAGGGTTGGGACTTAGCAAGACCGTTGAATTCATCGCAGTCAACAACCTCTATTTAGACGTTATGAAAGCGCACGTATCCTGGCAACTCATCGTGGGAGCCCTCGCATTCAGCTTTATCGTCGGGTGCATTTCAGGAACACTTCCCGCCAGACAAGCAGCTAAACTAAGGCCCGTCGAAGCCTTAAGATACGAGTAATGTCTTTTTATTTGCCTCATCCCATTCTTTAAACACTATGGGCAGGACTCACTGGATTATCTTGGGGCTGGTATCTATCGGGCTTTTAGCTTACATGATGAAGCCGTTTACTGACGTGCTACTTTTCGGGTTGTTCCTCTATTACGTGTTGCGGCCTCTTTACAGGGTGATAAACAAGAGGATTCACCAGAGGGAACTATCAGCCGCCTTAGCCATTTCCGCAGTAATAATCCCCCTACTGCTCATAATCGGATACACCATCAGTATTGCTTCAACCCAGTTCACATCCCTAGTAAAAAGCGTTGACGACCCAGTCGGAATTTATTTAAACACTGGATTGAGCCGGTTATCAACAACCTTGAAGGGACTGCAATTAAGCGAGTTCAAGGAGGTTTTACAACACTCTTCAGACCTTGGATTATTCCTCCTTCAATTGTCCACAAGCACTTTAGGCGTAATATTCAAGATCCTGCTTGTATTCGCGGTCGCATTCTACACGCTCAAGTACGGGCCTACCGTACGCGCCTGGTTTCTTTGCACGATCACGAATGAGAAGGAGAGGAAGTTGGCTCAAACGCTTTTCAACGACATAGACGACGACTTACACCACGTTTTTTTCGGAAACATTCTCGTCTCGGTCGTCACGGCAGTACTCGGAATCATAGTGTATGTGGGACTCGACATCCTTTCCACTGAAATTAAAATACCATACCCGATTCTTCTCGGCTCTTTAAGCGGTGTCGCAAACCTCATTCCAGTAGTCGGTATGAAGCTCATATGGATCCCCCTAGTCATATACCTCGCCTTCAAAGCATACGTCGGCGGAATATTAATGTCAAGCGTTAGTTTTCTAATTATTTCCGCCCTGGCAATCTACATCATAGTCGACTGGTTCCCAGACATGGTCCTTAGACCCTTCTTGTCGGGGAGCAAGAGGATTCCCATGGGAGTGCTTTTTTTCACATACATCTTCGGTGTGGCAGTCTTCGGATTCACCGGAATATTAATCGGACCCATAATCGTAGTCACCGTCCTAAACTTTCTAAGGGTCGTTCTCCCTGAAATCAAGAAAAAGTAAACCCATTTTTACCCTCATTTTCCACATACTTTCCTATGGAAGACTTTTCCGACTGGTTCCATCGGATGCTCGATGAAAACGAGCTCATAGACATCAGATACCCCGTAAAGGGCATGCCAGTCTACCGTGGGGATGGAGTCCGAATCATCAGGGAGATGATAAGGCACCTTGAAGCTCTCCTTGAGGCTGACGGCCACGAGCCAATGTATTTTCCGGTCGCGATTCCTGAGACGCTATTGGCGGCTGAAGCAGAGCACATAGCGGGCTTTGAGGACGAGGTCTATTGGATGACGCACGCCGGAGGAAATCCATTGGACGTGAAGCTTGCCCTCCGTCCGACAAGCGAAACTTGCATGTACCCGATGTTCGCTTTGTGGACGCGGACTCACACCGACCTTCCAATCAAGATTCATCAGACTACTTGCGTCTACCGCCACGACACGAAACACACGAGGCCCTTGATCAGAAGCCGTGAGATCTGGTGGAATGAAGGCCACACCGCCTTCGAGACGCAGGAGGAGGCTTTGGAGAACATTGAGACCGTTAAGAGAATTTACAGCAGCCTTATCACAGACCTCCTCTGTATTCCAGTGGAAATCAACCAGCGCCCGGAGTGGGATAAGTTCCCGGGGGCGGAGTACACCATCGCCTTCGACACAATCTTTCCGGACGGGAAGACTCTTCAAGTCGCAACCATCCACAACTTGGGTCAACACTTCAGCAAGGTATTCAATATCGAATTTGAAAACGCAGCCGGTGAAAAGAAGCTGGCCTGGCAGACCTCCTACGGCCCAGGGTTCGGAAGGCTTCTCGCATCCGTCGTCTCAGTCCACGGCGACGAGAAGGGCATGCGGCTTCCCCCCAAAGTCGCGCCCATCCAGGCTGTCATCATTCCAATCGTCTTTAAGGACTCGGACAAGAAGAACGTCATGGAATTCATTGGAAAAGTGAAAAATATTCTTGAGAAAAATTCCGTCCGCTTTACCGTCGACGACGGCGACGAGCGTCCTGGCGCGAAATACTATAAGTGGGAGCAGCGGGGCGTGCCTCTTCGACTTGAGGTGGGTCCGAAGGACGTTGAGAAAAAGCACGTCATGACTGTTCGAAGAGACACGAGCGAAAAGAAGCCGGTCAAACTCGCCGACTTGGACGTTCCGAAAGTCTTAGACATAATCCAGAAAACTCTTCTTGCACAGGCTCAGGAAAAGTTCGATGCCAGGCTTTTCAAGGCGAAAGACGAAAAGGAGCTTGACAAACATCTTGGAGAGGGAATAGTCACAACCGGGTGGTGTGGCGAAGACTCCTGCGCCCCGTCGATAGAATCCAAAGGCACGATTCTTTCCACCGACCGCGAGCGAAGGCGCAAGTGCGTCGTCTGCGGGGCTGAAGGCATGACCATAAAAGTCGCGAAGACGTATTAGCCCGCGCAATACAAAAGGGATTTCAGGCGTTTCTGTCCGCGAGTGTGTGCATGTCTGGCATCACCAGAAATTTCGGGTCCGAGCCGGAGACAACCTGCCTGTATTCCACCGCCTTCCGAATCACTTCTGCAGCCTGCGCGTCCCGCTGCTGGCGGTGGGATCGGATCAAGGCCCCAGTATTCCGGTCGACTTCGTCGCCGGAAAGCTGGTAGGCTTGGAGTCCGAGGGCGGTAAGCGAGACGCCGCCAAACTGCCTTGCGACGTCCGGGTGCAGATGATCGTTCAATGAAGGGCTGAGGGAATTCAGAAACTCGACGACAGGCTTAAACGAGAGGTCCCTGGAGAGTTCGGCCTCGTCAACTTCACCGGAAAGACCCAGCCTTTCGCGAAGCCCCGGATCCAGGTGCACGCGCTCTATCGTCCTGTCGTATCCTTTCAGATAATTCTTACCCCCCGCAACCACCATGGATTGACCTGAAACGCCCTCCTCGTCCCTGTTGGTAGTTCCGACAAAAACCTGGCCGAACTCGCTCAGAATCCTGTGAAGCCGAATCGTCCTCTGACCCCCCTCACCCAGGTTTCCTTCAGCCTGAAACTCGTCGTCAATGTACTTAATCCAGCCGCCGCTCCAACCCGCCTGCTCCCCCAGCCGGTAACCCAGGATACCGCGCCTATGCTCCCGAAGCTTTTCCACGACAGCCCGCACGTCCCTCAAATCCCTCAAATCCCCGATTATCTGCGGCAGACGCTCCCGCATAAGCTCCTTCAGAACCACAAGGTGGGTGTAAGTCGCCGCGGTGGCGAGGCCTCCTATCTGGTCCATGGAGAACCTGCACGGGTTGAATACAACGCCGACCCTGCCCTCCACATCATCCGTGAGAAGCTTGTTCGCGGGCCCGTTCACCGCCAGAGTGTTGGCAACAGGCCTTAAAGCCGCTATAAGCTCGTAGCCTTTGACATCGTCCACCGCAATTATCAAGCCGTCCTTCGGCCTCTCAACCCTTCCTTTATAAGCCCTGAAAATCTTGTGCGAAGCATCCTCCCACCTGGACGGTTGTCCTATCACAAGGTCGTGCGGAACCTCCCTGCCGCCACGGTAGTAGTCCATGAGAACGTTCACCGAAACGGGCGACATCAAAAGACGCCCCCTTCCACGGCTTTGATGGGCCTCATCCCATACGCCCAAAGCCGCATCCTTCACGGCATCGTAAAACTGGTTGTTCTGAAACGTCCCCGGCAGAGTGGTCGGAGAAGACAGCATGTCGGGAGCGTGCGTGCAGAAGTTGTTTCTGCCGCCGATTCCGATCACGCAGAACTTGTAGGGGCCGCCGCTCGCGCCCATGTAAGGGTGCGTGTCCACGTCGGCCGCGATGATAACGGACTCGTGCTTCAGCAGGACGTCGTTCACTTGCACGGGCCTTCCGCGGATTTCGGTCGCCATCGTCGCAGTAGTCTCCTTGCTCCTCCAGTCGTGCTGCAGGATGGGGTAGCCGCAAGTTCGGCCTGGAGTGGGGTCGCGGGTTATGCCGAGTGCATCCGCCTTGCCGTCCAACTCCCCCCAAAGTGCATTGCCTTCGGCGATTTCCTCAGCACTCTTCCCGCCGCCCAAAAAACGGGTGAAGTCGTTGTGACCACCCCCCTGGTACATGGGCTTGTGAGTTCCCGTACCCGTTATGAACGTGATTTTCTTTAAGGCCCTTCCTTTCCCGGCGCACTCCTCCGCAAGCTCGATTACGCCTTTCACCGTCACCCTCGGCGTCGTCTTCGGCCTGGTGTCGTCGGAGAGGATTACGAGAACGCTTTCAGGAGCACGCCCGTTTGCTTCTTCGAAGCGGCCGAGCCACTCCCTACGCAAACCCTCTTTCACCCTGTCTGTGAGATAGCGGTTTAAGGCGCCTCTGTCATCGTAGTATCTTTCAACGTCCGTGAGAGTCTCCCGGGCGACACCCCCAAAACCCCTCCCCGTAAGTATTTCAGAGCCTGCGGGAACCTCAACTCTCAACCCCCCAAGAGTCTCAAGCTCAACTTCAACTGGGTTTTGGGTTATTCCGCCCCCGCCTACTCCTCCAAAGCCTCCCGGACCGTCCTCATCCGATTCAGAGTGATGGTGGTGCATTCTAAAAGACCCCGTCTTTCTTATCTTCATCGAATAATTATAACGGAGGACGGCGTTAAAAATCATGCGAGCTCGCCCTAAAAATCCGGGCGAATCGTGATTAATCGCGTACGGAAGCGGCCGCAACTGCGCCGTCTGCGGTGCCGAAGGCATGACCATAAAAGTCGCGAAAACATACTGAAACAAATAGTATCACAATATATCAATATACTTTATATATTTAATATATAGATATACCAATATGTTGGCATTTTTTTAGCTGCTTGCCCCTTCAAATCCCGTGTCCAAGACCTGCGTGTAGAAGAAGCGTAGGGCATTGTATGCGAGCATAGCTATCGAACGGTTTCTCCAAGTATTCTCGAGCATATACTCTCTGGGAGACAAACCTTTCTTCAAAAAATCCTTCACCACCGTAATGTATAATCTCCCAATATCCCGGGAATAATCACTCACCCTCAACTCGTCCATCAGTCTTCCAACCATCCTGTACTGCTCATCCAAGGGTAGAACTTTTTCTTCCATAATACAAAATTAATTGAAAAACTACAAAAGTCTATGCCGAGAGCAAAGGAAAAATGAAAAAATAGGCGTTACACCCCGAATCCGCGGGTTAAACCGAAAAAAACACGAGATAATTGTTGTTTCTTGGCTGCCGCCCAAATTCTGGCTCGCCCCAAAAACAAATGACTGCGTCCTATTTCTTATGCCGCATTTTCTTAAAGTAATTTTAAAAATAATTTTTGTTTAACCCAGAACGGGAATCTCGCCAGAACTTCAAGAAACAAGGGCTAAACGACTCCGCTCGCTTACAAGCTCGCTCCGCCCGAATCAGCCCCAACGGGGGCTGACTCCGTTTAGCCCTCTTAGTTGTTAAACTCAATTTGCGCCGGGGCAAAAAAGTAATTTGTATATAATTTCAATTAGTAAAACATAGAAATCCATTAATATGTTTATATGATGTTTTTTTCTAAATTTCCATTTATATATACATTTTACATATAGATATTAAAATACTATTATAGGGTGATTAGAATAGAAAGAGATCTAAAAGAATTGGCAAAGGAATTTATTTTAGAGGATGATATTGAACAAGAAAATATTCAGTTGTTGGTTTCAGATATCCTCAAGTTTTGTAAAATTGACAAAAGAGGGTATGTGGTTATAACTGAAAAAAAATTAAAGACTCAGGATAAAATTATGTTGATTCTCAGTGCCAGATACCTAGCAAGCAAATTACAGGAGAAGATTAATTCAGAGATCACGATTGATGAAAAAGTATCTAATAAGGAATTAGTTGATATGTTGAAGGAAAAAGACATGATAATTGGTGCTCGACTAAGAGATTTACGAGAGGGTAGAGTAGTCGAACAGATTAGTAGGGGAGTACATAGAGTATGCGCTCATGCAATAGAAGGCTTTTTAGGAAAACTAGAGGAGGGAAAAAATGGAAAATGATTTAAAAAAGATACACCAAAGCCTAGAAAATCATGAAAAAAGGATTTCTCAATTAGAGAGTTTCTTTAAAGAAAAACCTAAAAGAAAAAAAGAGCTCTCAGTAAAAGAATTTATACTTGAAAAAAATCCCAAAGATGATATCCAACGAACATTGACAATCAGCTTTTACTTAGAAAACTATCAGGACTACGAATCATTCACGGTAAAAGATATCAAAGAAGGATTTCTCAATGCAAGGGAAAAGATTCCTTCAAATGTCAACCAGATGGTGAATGAAAACATCAAGAAGGGTTTTATGATGCCAGTAAAAAAGAAGGATAAAATGAACGCGTGGGTTATTACAAATACGGGTCAAAAGTTTGTCGAAAATGGTCTCAAAACAGATGAGTGAAGTTTTACGGAAATATAGTGGTTTGCTCCATAGATACCAAGATAGATATATTGCAGATAGTTCCCTTTCCAATCCAGATTTACTATTACTCTCAATTTATGTTATCGATGAGGTAAACAAGTGTTCTGGGGCTGATTATAAAAAAGTAAAAGACTTATTCTTAAGTTTTGGGAGGAGCGTTAATAATTTTGATGTTGCACAACATCGAGTCAAGAAGAGACAAATAGATGTTATCAATGAAAAGTTTTATCTCAAAGCAGAAGGACTCAAGAAAATCCAGGAGTTATTGGGTTTGATAGAAAAATCACCTGTAAAAATAATAAAATCCGGGGAGAATTTTTCTTCAATTAAATTATTCGAGGAATTTTTATTATCAGAGATAAAAAAGGGGGATATTTTGTTATGCGATCCATATATTTCTCCTGAAACATTATTCCCATTTTCTGTATTAAAGGGTAGAATAAACTCGATAAGAATATTAACATCGAATATCCACGACTCAACAAAAGTTAATAGTTATCAAAAGAAATTTAAGAAGGAGACTAGTATATCAGTAGAATTAAAAATTAATAAAAAAATCCATGATCGTTATCTTATTGCAATGAATAGATGTTGGAGTATTGGTACAAGTATTAAGGATTTTGGGAATAAGGATACGATGATAAGAGAGATAAGTGGAGTTTCAAAATCTATTCATGAGTTATTTGATGATAGATGGCATGAAGTTTAGGTCCTGTTAATCTAAGAATTTATCCCCATTGAAGTGTATTAGATGGTCGGGTATGTCTGAGAGCCATACTTCTGTTTCCCAAGCGATATCACTGATATGTTTCTTAAATTCTGTAAAATCTGGAAACGCACTAACGTAGATTTTTTCAGTTTTACATTCTTGTAGCATTTCTTCTAGTTCGAATTGCCTTTTTGGGGATACTGGACCATGTGATGTTACTGCTTCTATTAGGAATAATCGTTTTCTTTTTTTGTCGAACAGAACAACATCGGGGAGTTTATCGTGTTTGGATACAGGTACCCCTAGTTTTTTTAGTAATTTTTTATCGACTACCAGGTTTTTCTTTGCTGTATCTCCAAGATAAACAAGTATTGATGCTGGTGCAAATATTGGAGCAAATTTTTCTATGACATCGGCTTGTAATTGATTATGTTCTCCTGGAGATAATCTGATTTTTTCTCCATTGCTTAACGTAACAGGTATCATATGTCTTTTTCGTTTTCTAGAGTATATCTCCATCAAGGTAGGAGATATACCTTTATACTTTTCAATCGCCGCCTCCCATCGTTTTGTCCCATAGCTTCTGACAACTTCAAGTGCAATATCACTTAGACAATAATTTGTTCTTGGACTGTTTGTGGGTAGCGTAGGATCATCAGGATTTTTATTCACAATTCGAGCTTGTTCAAATTGGTGGATTACTTGTCGTCTAATGGTTTCCCGAGTATTTTCAGCATATCTGACGTTATATTTGTCATCGATAAAATTTAGGATGTCATGTATTCTCCTTCTAGCTGGTTTTGCAGAACTCCAATCGTCATCCTCTTTGATATCCGCAAGTGAAAGTAAAGTTAACGCTGACCGCACATTATACTGTTCGGGTGGCAATCCTAAAGAGATCAATATCTCTTGAGCTTCTTTAATTTTTCCCATTTTAAGTATTAGTTTTGGATTCTATCGCGTTTAAAACAATAGAATCTATCTCTTCATCACTTACGTTCTTCTTATGATGTATTTTCTCCCCGATTGCATTTATATGCCTGATTGAGGGTAGTGATAGATTCTTTATTTCTGTAGCACCAACCTCAGTATTACCATTAGAGATTCTAAAGTATTTGTCTACAATAGAACTATTTAATAAAGCGGATAATCCTAAACTCTCAATAATAGATAATTCCCCATTAATGCGATATATATAATTCACATGATTCTCGAATCCGTAATAACTTGACTCCATATCATCTTTAAACAGAGGGGCGGCAACAAGTCGCTTTTTTTGTTCTTTTGGACCAAACCTTCTAAGTAAAACATAATTCGAATTTTTTACTAATAATTTTTTCTTCCTCGTTTGAGCATTATTTATTATTAGCTTGGGTTTTTTCTTTCCATTATTTTGATATGGCCACATAATCTCCATTGGTTTAATGTTTTCCATCCATAAAAGAGGGACTAATGACTCGGCACCCACATTAGTTTCCTTAAGAAATTCAGTAGCTCTAAAAGGGACAACTGGCCCTGTAGAGATATTAAGTCCTAATGATGTTAGATTTGACTCCCAACCATCAACAATATCCAAAATATGTAAATCGTCTTTGTTTTGAGGTAATCTGAATAGTATATCCTTGTTATTTACCTTTATCAAAATCCTGTTTAATGGGACGAATTGTTCAGAAAAATGTGTTAAATCCCCCCCACCATTACTAACAGATATCTTCACTTTTTGGTTTTTACTGTCTTTTCTACCTTTGAGGATAATATTTTCCTGAAGTACAGATTGGTTTTTAAAAGCATCTTTTCGAGACTCAAAGACGTGAACATGTTCAGGTTGAACTAATTTGAAAAATTCTTTTCTAAACTGTCTGAAATATTGCCCTGAAGTAAAACTTCGAGGAGTGATAGAAACAAATTGTCCAGATTCATTTAAAAGTTTTGCAGAAACAGCCATAAACAGAAAGTAGATGTTTGGCTGACCATGAACAAATTCAGAGTTTAGTTTAGCTCTTTCATCATCTTTAGCTATTTTAAAATAGGGGGGATTAATGATTTCCAGATCGTATTTTGAATTATTGTTCTTTTTTAATGTATGAGCTGTTGAAAGAATAAAATCTGTTTTATGAATGTGATATTCTAGTTGGATATTTTTCTCTAGTAAATATTCTTTTGTATATTCATATGCTTGTCTGAGATAGTATCTTAATTTATTATCTAGTTCATAGGCATCAATTTGTATAGTTTCAATCTGTTTCTCTTTACTAATCCTCTCACAAAAAGCACAACTTAGTATCCCGACTCCTGCTCCGGGATCAAGTAATTTAATATTTTTCGGAAAGTGATTAGTTAGCATATCACTCATAAAAAGAGCGATTTTTTTCGGTGTAAAATATTGTCCGTGTTTTTTTCGATAACTAGCGTCTGAAATAGAGAGGTATTTCTCGGTAAGATCCTCACAAAAATCTGTAGGGGTATTAGCGTCTGTATACATTTTAAAATGGTAGTTATGTTTAGTTATTACATCAATCTATTATTTTGATTACTTTTAACCGTAATTAGTGTCCAAAGGAAAAGAAATCCAAATAAAAACAAACTGCCCCGGCGCAAACCTCTTTGTTCGCCTTCGGCTCACTTCGATCCTCGCCTAGCGGCTCGGAGAGTTTAACAGCGACTAAACGACTCACCCCGTTCGTCCAAATTCTCTCCGCTGCGCTCCGAGAACTTCGTTTACCCGCTTTTGTTAAACTCAATTTAGGTGCCTAATTTTTGGGTTTCCATTGATATACTTTGTCGTGGTGGTCAAAGTAGTAGATGTCAATTACTTTGTTCTTATGATCGATTTTGAATATGAGGACAAAGTTGGTATCAATGTGTATTCTGTTGAATGTTTGTGGTGGTTTCCGTAGAAACTTGTATTTATGGAAGGGATTCTGCCTGATTGCA